>Ga0307979_1002735_pt1 | contig 12073 bp, 12 predicted proteins | sample OrgLakmetage1058_FD_201833 | JGI IMG/M metagenome (GOLD analysis project Ga0307979, IMG submission 201833) | Saline water microbial communities from Organic Lake, Antarctica - #1058 | ecosystem: Environmental > Aquatic > Non-marine Saline and Alkaline > Saline | place: Antarctica: Organic Lake...
CTCTTGGGCACGCCGCGCCAGGAAGCTCCGCTTCTCCTCTGGTGTCACTCTAGTGTCGCACCGAGGTGGCCGCAGCTGCGGTTTTCCAATGCTGAAAGGCGCTTTAGCGAAAGCATTAGTAACGAGCTGCGAAATGATGAATGATGCCTCAACATCAACTAGTAGAAATAGAAGTTCCTTAAGTTCAAACCCGCCAGTTAAGTCATCGCCATTGGGAATATATGCCTCGCAGTTATATCACCGGCGTTGAAAAAATATGGCCTCAATTATCAACTAGTTTCATTTAGGTTGATCTTGGATCTCTATATAATTTGGCTTAAGGCTTAGTTCAGTAGTTGGTAGTTTCTTGGCAGGGAAGCGACCACGGATATTTCTGTTCCGCCAAATAAGGAAGTCGCATATTGAATGAGTTCAAACCCACCAGTTAAGTTAATTTAGTAGTTGGTAGTTTCTTGGCAGGGAAGCGACCACGGATATTTCTTTTCCGCCAAATAAGGAAGTCGCATATTGCATGAGAATGGACTGGATTTAAATTTCAGCCGCGAATCATGGGACCTGAACACCCCTTAGGATACGCAGAAGTAAACAGGGCGATTAAGGTGTGCAGTTTGAGGTCGGTAATTCGCCACGAACAATAGGCCGCAACTAGTTCGCCGAAATGTTCACACCGCTTCGACCAAGAATAGTCGAATTAAAGCCTCCTGTTGCTCCGAACCCAGCAGGCGAAGGCACAACGCCACTAGAGCGCAACCCTAAATCCGGTGAAGACGCAGGAAGGCCGCCAGCTGACGCACTGGCTACCGCTGCCGTGGCGGCCGCAGCAGCTGCGCTTGCGACGCCTCCAACGTTGAAACCAGCCTGCGCGAGGCCTGAGGTCGCGACATTGAAGTGCAATGTAGCTTCACCCGTGGCTTCCACTCTTGTCACCAGCCGCGACTCGCCTTGTCCCACAAACCGGCTGTCGAAGTAGTCTGGGTAGTCGCCTGTCAAGGGCCGAAATAAACGCGCCAGAAACGCCAAGGGGCCCGTCTTAGAGGCCACTGGCCGGTACAGCGGCACGGTAACCGGAATCTGGCTGCCGGGCACAACCGGGAGGAGTGCAGCGCCGTGGCCGAGCGGAATGGGGACAGGTCGAGCCTGCAGGAGGGACTGAAGGCCAGACTCCCCGTAAACGCTGAGAACGATACGCGGCCAGCCATGAAGGTTGGTCGTGCGGAAACAAACATCAATAGGCATGTTGAGTACGGCGCCGGAAGGATGCTCGTGCACGGCTACTTGTGTAAGCACCTAAGGAAATGGTTTAAAATTGTCATTAGGCCTATGCTAGAGCTAGTAGTTGTATCATTTGGAGCAAACAAAAAGAGAGGAAGAAATATGGACAGTTGCACGTCCGCAATGAAGAAAGAGACGGCCCAAAATCCTAAGAGTCATAGGGACATTTTGTTGGCCGCAATTGTAGATTATAAATATCTCGATCGTCCTTTTTTGCGACCCACAGCTCTATTACTACGTAGCTACCAGGCGCGAGTGTTCAGCTCAAATTTTACCTGCTCTGCGCCCGCAACGATGCTCCAATCCGAGCCATATGTGAAGTGCGCACGTACAAATAAGTTCGCCGGATTTTCACCAATAAATACTGCTTGCAGGGTTCCGTTTACGTGTACGATAATCTGCTCGGCCATTGTTCAGGCAGTTCTACACCTGATTTTGAACTGACGTTAACCGTCAATCGAGATGCAAGAAAAGTAGATCGAGCGTGCTACGAGATTCGTATTCAATGCCAGGATATGGCGTGCGCAGAAATTGATACGTGTGGCCACGAAATATTCCTTGTACCTGAGCAGTATGTGTTGGACTCGTTTGCAGCGCCGAACAACAAGAGGCTGTTTAGGAACTCCTTTCTATAGTGCTTTTTTTTTCTTTTGGCTTTCATCTTATCTGCCAGCCAAGCAGCCAGCCATGACAATCCAAGAACCCGCCAAGGAGGAAAGGGAGCAATGCAGGTTCTGGTTGCTGTACTGTATCTGATCATCTGATCTCTCTCTCTCCGTAGTATGCAAAGTGTGGAATGCACGACTGCGCAATACCGCAGCGCCGCTGCGCAGCACTAGCTCTGTGCTTGTCCCTCGTGATTTTCTCATCAGCGGCGTTCTTCTCTGAAGTGAAATATCCTACCATTCTTAGAACAACTAGAGTCTAGGGCGCGAGTTCTCTACCTAGGGAGAGAGTTCGCTTTATTCTTAAATCTTGAACCTGTATCTTTCGGTATCACGATGCCAGATCCAAGGCGATGCCCAATCATTCTCGGGCTGGCCGTTCTAGCGAACTCAAGCAACGCCTTCATGTTACCCCTGCAGAGTTCTAACCAACTTCTAAGAGTTATCCCGGGGTCAACAGTCGTGAGGCATGTGATAGACCGTACTAACTCTGGTGTCGGAGCCGGGCAGCCTATGCCAGAGAAACCGCGACCGCCTAAGACACGTCGGGGATCTCCTCTCTACTGGAAAATCCGGGCTGCGGGCGATCAACGCAATCGATCTCTGATCAAACGCATGCTAGCTGAGCACAGTCGCGACGCTCCCACCTTCCGAGCTCTTCGCCCTGACGAACGCGATGCTCTCATCATTGCAGCTGCACGAGGGGGCATGGCACGGGAAGCAGCTACACTGACTCGATGGACAGATGCCAACAAAAACCCACCGTCGGTACGGTGTTTTGGCTTCTAGATCATATAAATCCTTTTCAAAATGTCTCAACTTCACCAATTCCTTGATCTCAGGTCTATGCCTACGGCGCTCTCATGGACCTGTATAAGCGGCGGAGTGATGTGGCATCTTGCCGGAGCATCCTAGACTCCATGACTGCTCGCCAAGTTGCCCCAAACGAAGTCATTTTGAACACGTTTCTAGCAGCGCTCGCGGCGAGTCCTGGAGGCACCTCAGAAGAAGCTCTTGAGCTGTGCCAAACTATGAAGCAGCGTTTCGGAGTTCGACCGTCGTCGATTTCGTACCACCCCCTTCTTGCTGCTGCTGCTTCCTCCATGACTCGCGACCAGCTTTTCGTGGATGCTCTGGGTGATGGTGGCATGCAATCCAGACGCACCGCTGGCAGCAGTGGCATTGATCAAGGCGTTGATGCTGTAGCTGTTCTAAATGCGATGAACATGGTCGGAGTTCAGGCGACGCCTCGCACCCTGTCCACTTTGCTCGTAAGCCTCGTGCGCTCGAGACGTGCTTTGGATGCTGCCCACTTTCTGGAAGCTTTAGTTACTTCATCTAAGTCCTTTGGCGAAGAGCGAAGTGTTTTTTTCGATGAAGAAGATGAAGATGACGAATATCTGTTTTCGAAATTCGCCGATGCCGTCGCCCCCGTGCATCCCACGCTATTGCCACTCCTCACGCATGCATCAGTGCTTGGTGGATCTTTAACGTATTCTTTCAACGTAGTCATTGGCGCTTTAGTAGGAGCAGGCCACCTTGAGCGCGCCTTGGGACTGTTGGATTTAAGCGATTCGGTCCAATCACCGTCCGACACCGTGGCTCTCAACGCAATCCTTAAGGTACAAACTACGATAACGGCCTTGCATGCCCTTACATTGCACAGTGCATAGTCTCTAACTTTATTTGTTCTGTTGGGCCTTATCATGGCGTTATCATTATTGCTGGTAGGGTTTGGCCACGAGCGGTCGTTTGGACGAAGCTTTAAGGATCTTTGAGACCAGGCTTCTCGAGTCTCGTGCCCCACCGCCTGACGCCGCCTCCTTCAACATCCTCATCGATGCCCTCCGAAAGCTTGCTCAGGTTTGAGCTGCACTTTGTTTAAAATAAGACTGATCGATACTGACTGCTCTATCGTTGTGTGCCCAATATGCCAACTTCGCTTTCAAATATGCCTTCGTGTGCGCGCACGCACTGCATCTCTGCGTCTCATGTTTTGTCTAATCCTTCCTTCAGGATTGCACGGACCGTGCCAGTTATGTTGCGCCATTTTCACCTACTTCTTCATCATGGAGCACTTCTTTGAAGTCCCCTGATCGTGCTGCAGCTAGCAGCGTGAAGCCACAAGCACTTCCTCTTGTGCCGCCAGCGCCTCTCTTCCCACCACCACGACCTCCTTCAAGAGCAACTTCAAACACAACCTCCTCAATCTTCTCCTTGTTGTCTAGCCTGCAGTCATGTGGAGATGGTAAGGTTGAGAAGCAGGCCGCGACTGCAGTGGCAGGAGCGCTAGCACTGTACCGGCGCATGCGACTTGTCGAACGCCTTTCTCCCGATACATTCACGTAAGCTCGACATTGTTGATGTGATTGATTTGAAGACCACAAGTATACAAGGCCCTGCTTTCACACTTGTCTACCTTTCAAATTGTCATTTCTTTTTGCCCTCTCATTAGGTACACCGCCCTGGCTCGTCTCAGCACCTTCAGCCGCGCAAAGGACTTATCGTCCTCAAACGCTTCCTTTGTCGCCAGCATCACTTCGAGATCGTCGCCTTTGCCCTTGGAGTCACTGCACCCCTCTATTGTTTCGCCAACTCGACTCTGGCTGCGCGCTCAGCGAGATCTAGTGGGGTCGCACACCCTGCCGCCTCCGCTGCTCGCAGCCTTCATTGTGGCGCTGGGTTCCTCCTCTAGCACGCCTGACCTCGTAGCGGAGGTGTTTCACCAACTCACCATGCTTGAAAAGCCCAAGACAGCCGACGGAAATGCGCTCATTTCTTCTCTCGCTCGTGCCCAAACTATTGAAACTGCTCCTGAAGACGAAGATGTTGCTGCAGTGGCCGAGCTGTGTGCGGCTCTGCGGTCTCTTCTTGTTTCGTCGCCCACACCTGGATCTGACGCAGAGGTTTCCGACAATGACTCAGGAGAAGTTGAGGCCTGGGATGGTCGAGCTGAGACCTTGGTAGGAGCTCTGGTGCCGTCACCTTTTGGTGCTGCGAAACGCTTAGCTGAAGTTGAAGAGGCCATGGCGAACGGTAGGCGATCTTCTTCTTCACTTGTTAAAGAGGACAATGCAGCCGTGCATGTATTCGCTGGGATAGCAGACCTCTTTCGTGGCGCTACTGCATTGTCGAAAAACGACCAGCGAACGGATCAAGGCACACCAGATGAAGGCAACGCCATGCCTAGTGTTGGCTTAGCTCCCGCTTTGAGCGGCTTTCAAGCGGCTATTCAAGCGTTCCTCTGCATGCGCAAGGGAAGCCTGTGCCAAGCCCCCGACATGCTTTGGCCTCCTGTAGATGCTTCCTCGTACGCTGCAGTCCTGCAGGCTCTGAGAGACACCATGGCTCATGACCCGCTGAGAGGATCGCCCCTCGCTGCGATAGTTGCAGACGCCACGCAATTACTAGTGGCAGATGCTAGTGCTCATCTTGGGCCAAAGGCTGTTGCGTCGTCCCCTCAGTTGTTGCGTTTAGCGATGCAGTGCTGTGGCAGCGACACCCGGGCGGTGTACAACCTGTGGAAGCAGAAAGTGAAGCCATTGCTGCGGCAAGCCCCTCCAGGCCCTTGCCGCCCCATGGTGGTTACGGGGGCCTACCACGGCCTCATATACGGCCTCGGCCTCGCAGCTAGGCCGGACTTGGCGCTTCAGGTGGTGTATGCGATGAAAGGAGCTGGTGTGGGGACCTCGGATGACGGTGCACCTCCTCTTTCGGCTGCACTCGAGGTGTACCGCGGTGCTCTAAAACAGAGACAAGCAGCGCTCGATGCTCTGAGCCCGCAAGAGCGCCAAAGGCGAGAGGCCAAACATCCTACCGGTCTCTTGCTACCGCTCACAGCTGCTTACGAAGCTCAGCTCGACCTCGAGTGCAGGCCCTTCTCGGCTCCAGCGCCCGTCGAAGAGGTATTATACGAGGATGAACCCGCCCGAGTACAGGGGTGGCGCGCTAATTTACCAGTGACGAAGATCCGCATCCGGTTCTAAGGAAAGGGGGTGCTCTTATTCTCCAGCAGGAAAAAGATGTAGGCGCAATTCGAACATAAATACCGAAGCCCTGTGTGGCTGTTTTTACGACATAGCTCATAGCTCCTCGAGGTCTAGAACGGTATCAGCTACTAGAAATAGCTCACCGTAAACTATAAACTATGATTATAATATTGAGGCGGTTAGCGTATAGCAATATATATATACATATAATATGTAATATATAAACAAAAAAAAATCTGCAGGTAATTGCAAGTGCTAGGAAACTTCGTTGTTTGAATGAAATAACAATAGGACCATCGCCTTACAAGGCAAGATCTATTACTTCTGAGGCGCCATTTGGCTGCTTGCTGCGGCTTCAACTTCCATGGCGATCTTCGCGTCTGCGACTTCGCACTCGTATTCCACGAGCATGGTGCGCAAGTTCTCCACAACCATGGCGATGGCCACCTGGTTTTCTTTGCCTCGTGGCAGGATGACGTCAGCGTGCGTGCGCTGCGGCATGCAGAAAGCATCGAAGCTCGGCTTCACAAACCGCTCGTACTGGGTCAGAACCCCGTCTAAGTCACGTCCTCGCTCGCTGATGTCCCGTTTGATGCGCCGGGCCAGTCTAGTGTCGGCATCTGTGTCCACGAAGATCTTCATGTCGAGGAGAGCGCGCACAGCAGGGTCATGAAAAGCGAGAATGCCCTCCAAAATCACGATGGAGGGCTTCACTATTTTGCTGTTGTGCTCCGGTCCCATGACTGAATGAGTGACGTAATCATAGCATGGCACTTCAGTAATCTCAGCCCCGGCGCGAATCTTCAACAGCGCTTCGAGAACTCGGTCAAAGCTGAAGGCTGATGGGTGGTCGAAGTTGTAGTTGGAGGCCTCTGCGCGCTCGTGCTCTTCCTCACTCAGAGACCTAGACAATCGTAGAGAGATAGCAAGGGGCAAGTTCAGTGTAAGTGAAAAATGACTGCATGCCTGTCTCGCTACGTACAGTAGCCTACCTCCCCTTTTACCTATAGTAGCAGTCTTGAGGGAGGATGGCAACGCTGGGATCATCGAGCGCTGCCACAATGCGTTTCACCACTGCTGTCTTACCCGAGGCGGTGCCTCCAGCCTTTCGAATAAATCAAATGAAGACACATGCTTTATGAGTCAGTAAACACACAATCTTTACTCATGATTGCATGTAACTAAGTAAAAGTCTTCATCCACAGCAATCTGCGCTTCATTTACTTCCTATGGCAAGAAAAAGCATGAATGCATTTTTAAGGTACTTACAACGCCAACGATAAAAGGTGTGCCAGGTTTGCGTGTGAGCATGGGTCCATTTAGTCCTATTTCGAACTTCGAAACTGCACCATCGTCGTTATCGTCAAGAGCGGCTCGTGTGTGCCCGTTGTCAATCCGACGACTACCCGACGTGCGGAAACAGCGAGCACCTCGGGACAGAGACCAAGCCGTCCCGCGCGAAGAGATCATTGCAGCAACCAATACTCCGCGTCTCAAAGCCAGCATCTCTCAGTGTTGCCTCTGTTGCCTCAGGATATTATATCTAGATATGATTGCAAGCGGAACCCAAGATTCAGTGTTGCATTTTTTTTATCATCGTGTCACAAATGTCACGAGATCACGAGATGTGGTTAAAATATCGCTAAATTCTGTCGAGGAATCGCTGTAGGTTTAGCCTAAACTAAAGCTAGTAAAGCGACGTACAGCTCGCCGCGCCAAGGCGCCGATACAGGAAGAATAAGGTTTCGAAACTAGCTTTAAGAGTGCTGCTATGGACTTGTTCGGCCCTACTGGTGTGGCTGCTCGCGCTGCAGAAGCCGAGGCTGCTGCTAGTGTTAAGAAAAAGCGTCGGCGTGGAGGCAAGCGCGGTGGCAAAAAACATGGCTACAATAGTGATGAAGAGAAGAGCTCCTCGTTCCCTCGCCCAGCGAAAAAGCAGGCAGTTGTGTCACTAACCTCAGTCAAAACAGCCGACATGCCTAGTAAAAAAGTTGAGGATGACGACGACGAAGACGAAGGCTTCAAAGTGCACACGAAGTCTGAGAACACGCTAACTCCAAAGTTTACGGCGCATTCGAGGGATAGCTCGGCTTCTGGCAATGCGTCAAAAACCTGGCTATCAAACCATGAAGTTGTCAGCTTAAACAACTCCATTGCTGAGCATGCGCAACGCAAGCAACTTGCAGCTGCAGTGGAGGCCTTCGAGCAGTTATCTGCAGTAGGTGCTGCTAACTCCATCTCCTACGCGGCGGTAAGAACTATAGTGAGAATTGAAATTTCGACCAACGTAGCAAAGAGTTTGATTTCATAGGCTTATTACAATTATTGAGTGTGTTTGTTCATGCCTTGTCTCATAGACTTCGGTGATTGCTTTTTTTTCAAGGTTGTGAACGCACATGTGCGGTGCGGCGATATTCCTGGAGCCGTCTCACGGTTAGAACAGGCAAAAGCGGCGGGCCGAAAGCCGTGTGTTGTGCTCTACACTTCACTGCTCAAGGTACACTCAATGCATCAATGCATCGTACAAAACGTGCTCTAAAGTGCCAGCTTAAAATACTAGCAACCCACGGGTGTTCACATTTTCACGTTCCGTTCGCTACCTTCTTTTTAAATTCCGACCTTTGAAGGGCTACTGCGGCGACGGTGGTGGCGCTCACGGCGGGCTAGCCAGTGCGTGGGATGTGGTGTCCGAGCTCCGCGCGAAGCGGGTCCAGCCGAACATTCGCATGGTGAATACCCTCTTGCGGGGGTGCCTTTTAAATGGGGACCCGGATAAAGCCTTGGAGGTGAGTAATACCTCGCAGCATCTTTTCTTTTTTAAGAACGGCTTCTTCCTCATTGCGCTTCGAATTCACTTCCTGTCATTGAATTGGTCAGACTTGTTTCTTTTAAACACTGCTTTCGCTAAATCTCCAAGGTGCTTCGCGGCATGACGAACTGTGGCAAAGCCGTTGGATTCATCGACGCTGACGCTGCTGACAGCGCGAAAAAGAAGAAAAACAAAAAGAACAAGAAAACCAGCGACCAGCAAGAGCCGGCTGTGAAAGTGGCCCTGCCTAGCGCAGGGTCTTGTGCATCTGCGGTCTGGGGTGAAGTGGGCGAAAACGCTTCCTTTGTGTGGCAGCCTACGCCTTGTGACGGGTCTAGCTTCGAGTACGCGTGCAGCCTCTTGGCACAGGCCCTAAGAGCGGATGAAGCCGAAAGACTGGTGCAGTGGGCATCCAAGCAAGCGAAGGTGGTAACATCATCATCGTCTGCTAATGCGACGCCTGCTGGGAAGGGTAAGCAAACTCCTGCCGCTATGGACAGTGCGGCTAGTGACAAGAAGCGCTCCGGTAAGAGTGGAAACGGTAAAGGTGCTGAGACTGCTACTGCTGCAGTCACCGAGGAGGCTGCAGGCGGTGAGAATGGGGCAGGTCCCACGGATGGAAGTGGAGGCTTAGAGCTGCATGCGGCACGAGCACACGCGCTGTTAGGAGACTGGGGCCGCGCTCGACCTCTGCTTCGGAGAGCGCAGAAATTAGCATCCAAACATGCCGCTATGACGGCAACAGCAGCCAAATCTGCAGAGGTTGCTGCTGAGGCATCTGTGGCTGCAGCAGCGTCCTCTTATTGGGGAAGCCAAGGCACGGAGAGCGAGTGGGGCGACAGTAGCAATAGAAACGGGGGTAGCGGAGCGCGTGCGCTGAGTGGCAGTACAGGAGGAGGGCAGCGGGGCGGCAGACGCGCAGAAGGCAACTGCGAGCGAGAAAGATCGAATGCGGTAATCACTGGTTCTGGTCAGAGCAAACTAATAGCATGAGATATGACTAGATAGCATACTTGATTTTAAATTTCCCTGTCTATGCTCGTGCTCACATCTTTCATACCTTTTCATAATCAAAGGTGTATCGAGCTCACCGCGACGACATTTTATTAGCGGATATTGCATCACTCAAGTCCTTCGTGGATCGCTACACGGCTACAGACGCCGCTGCCAGCGCCATCTCTGACGCGCTCCTCTTAACGGAGGCCCAAAAGCGTAAGCGAGCAGCGGCGGAAGCCGAGTGTGGAGGGCCGATTGTGGGGCCTATGCCGGACCTTCGTCCCATCTTCGCTCGCACGCTCCTGTTCCCCTCCTCTCCCATTGTGAGCGAGGAAGCTGCTGCACCAAGCAAAGAAGAAGGCGGCGAAGCTTCGACTGCTTGTAGCAGTGGCAAAAAGGGCGGCGCGGGTGCGTTTGGAAAGCCTGCCTGGGTGAAGACTACATGTGCCGCCATGGAGCAGCGGTTGAACGCCACTTTAGGCTACAGCCGCTTTGCGATCCGCTGGGAGGCTGCGCAAGCGCGGGCAGCTGCTCTAGCGGCTGGGAAAAGCCCTGACGCTGCCGCTAGTGCCGCCAGTGCTGCGGCTGCCGCTGCGGTGACCGCAGCTCAAGCACGAGTGGCACAGGCAGGTGAATCTGGAGGAACAGGAGGCGGAACTGGAGGTGCTTGGGGTGGTGCTTCGGTGTTGGATGGGCAAGGCCACGTGCGGTGGGGTGCGGTGTTTCCGGGGGCTGCGCACCGCCCTCTCAAGCTGGAGTTTGGGGCAGGTACCGGAGATTGGGCCTTTGCGCAGGCGCAACACGATGCCCAGCTCGCAATCACCAAAGCCGATGGCACCCTGGGTGGGGGTGGCGGGAACTGGTGTGCGGTTGAGCTGCGAGCGGATCGAGTGGCAGCAACCTTTGCCAAAGTAGCCCTACAACTCGAACCTCCTGCTGCGCCTACTTCGCCACAGGCGGCGGCAGCGACTGGTAATGTCCCTGCAGAGAGTAGCAGCATAAAGGACGTCAGCAGCAGCACCCAGATCGCGCGTCCCGCGGGATGGAACCTGGCCGTGGCACATGTAGGCGCGATGGTGCTCCTCAACCGGCACATTCGGCCGGGTTCCATCTCGGCCGTGTTTGTGAACCATCCTGAGCCTCCACAACAGCGGAGCTGGGGCGCTGCTGACGGTGCGGCCTCAGGCGATGCAGCCTCGGAAGCATCGCACATGTGTGACAAGGCGTTTTTTGTGGCAGTGCGGGCAGCTCTTGGTGTAGGTGGCCGCTTCACTATCGTCACCGACAACGAGTGGTGAGTGTAGATTTCGCACCTGATAATTCATCGCAGAATCCAAAATCACTCGAGATAATTGAAAGAATTGAATATTTAACTTTGATTCTTGGCATTTTTGCGCATTTGTGAAATAGGTACGCCCGACTCTTGCTCGCCACTGCCGCTGAGCTCTGTGATTTGAAGAAGCTTTTCAAAGGCGCTGACCTCACAGTCGATCCAGCGACACAGGATACAAGTGGCGTTGCGCACAAACATGAGCATGACGGTAAAGGTGGCAAAGGTGGTAAAGGCGGGCGGGGCCGAGGTGGGCGGGGTATTGTGAATGGCCGCAGCGGTGGTCGTGGCGGTGGCGGTCGTGGCGGCATCGCGAGTGCTTCGCAGCCACCAGCTAAGCATCCGGGCCTCGTGCCGCGAGCAGCCAATGCGCTCAAGGTGCACACTACGACAGGTAGCTGCTCAGTGTTTGTGGGAGGGTCTGGAGTGGACCTCTCGGCAGCTGGCCACGCCCCTGTTGAAGAAGGCGCTGCGAAAGCTGGGAGCTGGTTTGATGGGCTGTGGCAAAAGGACAAAAGGACTGCAAGATACGCGCTTTCTCTGATCGCCATTTAATGAGAATTTGGATCCTGCAAGCCTGCGTTGCAGACCCCCATTAAAAAAAAAAAAAAGCGATTGCTTTGTACCAGTTATCACAACAAAAACAAAAGGAAATAAATGAAAGCGGCTCGAGCTTGTTCATACTAATACATAAGGCACCATACGCATTTCATACCGTCAGTGAGACACAGTATTAGAACTGGAAACTTCGCACCACCGACAGACGATGAACCCTTCCGTTATGTATTTACAGCACCGCTTGGTACTTGAATTATCCTTGGGGCTCCCGTTTGATCAAAGGCACTCGAACTCGAACTAATACAAACCCAAATTGCACAGAAGCCAGTGCTGCGGGCAGAAGTGGGAATGCGCGTGCGTTGCGCAAACAAAGCAAGTGCGGAATGATTCAGGAGGGAGAGGGGCATTGGCCAAATTCCTCGAAAAATTTGCAAAAAGCGAGGAATTTGTGGGT
>Ga0307979_1002737_pt1 | contig 12068 bp, 7 predicted proteins | sample OrgLakmetage1058_FD_201833 | JGI IMG/M metagenome (GOLD analysis project Ga0307979, IMG submission 201833) | Saline water microbial communities from Organic Lake, Antarctica - #1058 | ecosystem: Environmental > Aquatic > Non-marine Saline and Alkaline > Saline | place: Antarctica: Organic Lake...
TAATCTCGATATATTGTCTAGCATATTCATGCTCTGCCTCTGAAAGCTTCTCCCTGGATAAAGAAGCAGTGAAACGGTCACTTTACTTTGCATTAAAATTTTACTTTGCAGTGTACCCTACTAAAAGTTGGAGAGTTCGATTTACCTAAACTGTTCGTCTCGCTCGTATTTCCACGCAAACTTTTCTATCTTCAGCAGTCGAGTGCGGAGATATTTGGCCAGTGAAAATTTGATCCTTTCGATCTCCATTTGATAAAGATTCGCACTAAATGCCTGGTCTGAGGTTTGTTCAATGTCCTCAAGAACATCCTCTTGATTTGAAACTAATTCGGTGATCACTTCGACCAGTTCTCGTTCAAAAGGGAGAACTTCCGGGCAAACGCTCTCAGATTCCCACGCCTTGCGCAATTGCGCAACGTCCGTGTTCGTTTCCCCGCCTTCACTAGCCATAGAACGTACTGCTTTGGGGTGATTAGGAAGAAGAAATTCCTACTTTCAGGCCTGGCCTATGCGCAATCTTAACCTAGCCTGAAAGCTAGCTGTATTTTAGTCGTAGCTGTAGCTCGGGCTTATGACTCTATAGAAGACACTACTTGGCTAACTTAGCTAGCTAGCTAGCTAGCTCTACTAGAGTGCTCTAGCTAGACACGAGATCCTCTTGAGACGTTTTCAAAAAATTGTACGTACACGCCCCTCCAAGCGCCCCTCTCTGTCCTCTGTCTTTAAATTTCATCCCTGTAAGAGCTGAGAGGTGCGGGCCCGCGCCGCGGGCGGGCCGCGGGGTCACTCCCTATCATTCGTTCGTAAACCTACGTCTCAAGTTCCTTCTTCATCCGAAGGAACTACTTGAGACGTAGGTTTACGAACGAATGATAGGGAGTGCCGCGGGGCGGGGTGGGATGATTGGGCTTTAAGTATGTAGTCGTCTCTAGTAGCTAGCTAGCAGTCTAGCTAGAAGGTATACTAGAAGCTAATTACTACAGAAGTAGCTGCAGGGCATGGAGCATGGAAGCTTTGCTAATAGTAAGAAGTAGTCTTGAATACGTGTAGTCTAGTCTTAGTTCTTACGAGTAGATTAAGAGTGCAGTGAGTGATTACGAACCGCATCGAAAAAAGCTTGCAACGGTTCTGAGGATACAATGGAGACGCAATTAGTCACGTACTTTTAAAAGTAAGTAGCCCTAACACATCGGCTCGTATTGTAGCCATTATAAACAGTAATTTGTACGACACAAGGCAGCGTGGTGAAGAGAAGTCAGCGAAATAGTGGCCGAAACCAATGAACCAACGCATTTGCTGAGGCAAAAGCCATTGAGTTGAAGCGAATAGTGAAAGTAACATGTTGACTAGTGCCCTGGGAACATCATTTGCCTTAGCCCTGATCCTGCCCCAGACCCTCAATGGAGGGAGCGCATTGCAAACCCATTGCGTGCAGCAACCTTCCATTTGGGTGTGCCCCCGCAAAAGAATGGTCAGTGTTACTCAGGCAGCATCATCTATTAGCACTGTTGCTGGCTTGTCGATTAAGGGTCGGAGCGAAACACGGGCAAAACCTAACCAGGATGCGTTTTGGGTTCATGAGGACTTGATTGAAGGTGTATTGAGTGTGGGCGTTTTGGATGGCCATGGAAAGAAAGGGCACGATGTTGCACAAGATTTAGCCGTTCGGCTTCCTAGTGCCATTGCCCATGAGCTAGTGCGCTTTGAGGCGATTGGTGGCGCGCGGGACGCAGAGTGGATGTCCGAGGCACTAAGTTCGGCGGTTGCTCGTGCTCAAGCAGGCGTTTTAGGTAATAAGGACGTGCTGAGCGGCACCTCTGGCTCCACGATGGTTGCTTGCCTGCTGCACCACGAATCGAGACAGCTGATTGTAGGGAATGTAGGCGACTCGCGCGCAATTCTGGGACTACAAGCAGATTCGGGTGAGTGGTATGGGACTCCTCTTTCAGAAGAGCACACTACTTCGCGACACCTGGAACGACAGCGCATCGACGCAGCGCAGGGCCGGATCGATGGCAACGGAAACGTTTGGTTTGGGCCGGTGGGTATCGCCATGACGAGGGCACTGGGCAATGGAGTCATGAAAGGCGCAGGTGTAATTTGCGATCCTGAGATCAGAGCTGCACAAGACCTAGAGCTGCCCTCGCAATGCAGCCAAACGAAGAAGTTCACATTGCTGGCCACGGACGGCGTATGGGACGTTATGACCAACGACGAGGCTGCCAGCATCGTGGGGACGAGTGTTACTGCAGCCACGCCACCGGCTGAAGGAGCAAAATTGGCTCTAGAGAGTTTAACGCGCGAGTGCCAGGCACGGTGGCAGGCCGGCCTCCCTATAGAACAAGACGTAGATGACATCACGGCGGTCTTAGTGCTATTTTAATAGCTGGATGACCATCATTACAGCTATGTCTGAGTAGCCGATTCGATAGCGTTGGGCTTCTTTGAAGTTTGAAGATAACTAAATTTGTAGTCTCTGAAAACTTTTTTGTCCTTGATTTCAGCAAATAGTAATGGCGACAGGCGCCCATGTTCCATAATGCATGGTCTTTATTCAAGAACACATATCAAAACGCCGAACGGATTTTTAAATAACTTTCCGAAAGTCCAAAATTAGCCAAAATGCCAAAATTCCTCTAAACTAAAAGCTTGCGCCTGACCGCTGACGCCTGCACTCTTCCCTCTTCGGGGTATACGCAGACGACTTGCTCTTAAGGCTGAGGGCCTGTTGCTGAGTGCGCCAGAGTGTACTATGCGAGCAAGCAAGCCCCACGTGGGGAAATAGCCGACCGGCGCGGAGCGCCTTCCCCCATCCCCCATCTGATTGGCGAGTCCAAGATTCATATTCATAGCTCTGCAATCCGCAGGCCAACTTCGACCTCGTCGTTATCAGCGAATCACATCCCGCGAATTAAGCAGCCGTCAACCGGCGAGCAGCTGCCGAGCAGCTGCTGTGGAGTGTCACCCGTGTCAGCATCCCTCGTCGTTTGCATAACAGCAAATCTGCTGACCAGAGGTGCTCTCTCTGTCCAAGACGCTCAAGACCCTACTTCCTTCGGGAAGAATTTTTTTCTTTTATACCCTTCGGGAGGGGTGAGCCTCCCTACGAGAGCCTCCACAGCTCCCGCTTTGCCCCCAAATACCCAAACATAGTTAGGAGTAGGTAGATACGTAGGTAGGTACTTAAGAGAGTTGAAGCCCCCGTGTGTGATGCGGGTATTGTGATCCTATTTTTGGTGGTGCTTCACCACCCTCCTTTCCCGAGCTCAGCTTACTTGTTGCGGGGGTTTCGAAATACGCTGGAGGACGACCACGAGTAGCGACCGTGGCGTTCGAAAGTTATATGAACCCCAGGCCTGGCTTTCAGTCTGGCCCGGAATACTCTGTAGACGTCGTCTAGATGGGACCCTTCCTGTTAGTTACTAAATCCAGCCCCCCCCCGGGGGAGCGCAGAAATATCTGCAACGGATTGGGGCTTAATGGCCTTTTGGTGACTACAGGAGGAACAGTGCATATCTGTCAAACCCGTAGCACAGATTACCCGGCGTGCTTAGCCGGTGTCGAATGCTGCCACCTGTAGAGTATAGAACTCTCGAAACGAGTGTATCTGTACTATGATTACTGTGCTTCTAATTACATGCGCATCGTGGTCTACGCGTGACCTCAGAAAATCTAAATTGGAACACAAAATTTTCGGTGCGAACTCCATACACAACCTGGCGTCATCGCGCAGAGAACTCCCTGCAAGAGTGTAAATGCTGTACTTCGCCTCGCGTGCGATGTCTATAATTTACTTCACAAGAGCCCCTTGCGTAATTCCATTAGATATCGCACGTACTCTCGCGAAGTCCGCAAATGCCCTCAACAGAATCATCGTCGTGTTAAGTCCATAGCCAACTTCGCTTCTCGAAATCTATGATTTTCTCGGGCATGTGTTCTTATAAGCTATCTTATGGCTCAGGGCCCGTGTCCCAGAATTGGCATTTGTTTAGACCGAGTCTGCAAATGCGGTCGTGCTCAAAAGGGACCGCGACCTAACTTCAGTGCTTCTTCACATTATTCGTAAAAGCTCGACTGATACAAACCCTTTTAACTCGTAGCACAACGAATTCTGGCTATCGTGCACAACGCGGCTCTCGTTTGAAGTGCCATGGGGTGAATATGATTATGAATTCACTATTCCCATAAAGCCCTCCTCGCTTTTGGTTGGAGAATTTCGATTCTTTAAAGTACGCTGCCTCCACCATGTCCTCAGTTTCAATCATCATCATTTTTTGCGCGTGACAAATCTTACAGCTTACAGGACGTGTTTACCGAACATAAAACAGAGGAGTATTGACAATAAAATACGGTATCAGTTTTTTCGACGAAAGAAGTCGTTAGATTGCTGCGCATCATCTGCGACATTTGAATGCTATCAAGGGCGCAAAAACTGATATTTCTGATGTTGACAGAATTCCACTATAAATAACGATAATTACCGAAGACAGTACAAAATCGAAAAAAGCATCGTCTGAATTGTTGCATTCAGATTACTTCATTTTAGCTCAAGTCTTCCATAAATCGTTTATTGCCGAGCTACAGATCGAGCAGAAGGCCAAATACTTGCTTACTGTACGGTATACAATGAATAACCCTCCGTAGACTTTATCTACTATAGGTACGTAGTACTTATTAGTACTCTAACACCTTTATAGTTCCACCCGTCCAACCCGCCCGGTGACATTTGTTCTTCAGAACACAGAACATATACAGAACCCTATCGCTGAGCCCTCTAGCGAAGACGAAGGCAGTCTTACAAGTCTACCACGCATCGCGGGTGTGCTGCTACTTACAGCTGAAGCAAACGGACACGACGTCCAACAAGGCGATGAATTTATGGTCGTTGCAGTACACGACCCCGACGCGGATGAACGCATTCAAGCACAGAGCGACAGTCTGTCAAAAGACGAAGACACATTCTACATAATCTACAACGTGCACGGCATCGTAAGGAAACCCAAAAAAAAGGAGGACAACACGATAGACACCTACTCGCTGCCGGCAATTCAAGGGTCAAGTATTTGGAACGAAGAAGGCGCACAGGAGCCGGCCGATATTCAATTTTTGACGGACAAAGAAGGCGAAGCACTTTGGGATAAAGTTCGCCGCGTCTAATACGCACTTTGGGCTTGACGCAGGGGTTAACCCCACCGGTTACATCACCAAACTAGTGCGCTAGGTAAAACTTAGCATATTCATCTCAATACGTCCCAATACCTGATACACCTTGCCAATTATCAAACAAAAATAATAATCATTCCCCCCCGGGGGGAACCTATAGTAGAACAACCGCCTTTATAGCATTCAACTTCGTTGATCGCGGTGCGGTGGACCGGCACCGCTGTTCGGATTTCAGAACACTACAGAAACAGGTTTTGTAGATACCCTTGACAGAAACGTGAAGTGCGAAGTACCCTATCTGCTGGCCACTGCACACTGTGGACCCTGGACTGGCCACAAAAAAATGTCTTCAGAGCCAGCTCGCGACGAAAGGCGCCGGGATGACCGAGACCGCCGTAAGTATAGTTGGCCTTGCTTTTCCTGTAAGAAGCAGCGTTCTACACTACAATGCCACTCATTTAACACCCATGATATTTCTCAAACAGGTGACCGTCGTAGCCGTTCTCGTGACCGAGACCGAGACCGTGACCGTGACCGCCACCGGCGCTCTCGCAGCCGGGACCGCTCTAGACGCTCTCCCTCAGTATCTCCTGAACGCCCGCGACGGAAGAAGCCATCGAATTTCAGCTCAGTGCCACCCGAAGGCTTTGTAGCGCCTGATGCGGCCATGGGCATGATGGCTCAAATGGCGGCTCTTGGAGGTATGATGCCCATGGGGGCAGGGGCCATGCCAGGGATGGGGGCCGTGCCTGGAATGGGCATGCCAGCTGCTGCTGGAGGAATGCCGGGAATGCCGCCAGCTATGGGGATGCCTTCGGCGAACGGGAACCTCGACCAGTCGACGAAGACTCTTCGTGAGGTATAAAACAAAAGCGTCTCAATTGCCATCTTTTGATAACTCACTCGCTCACGCTCCCCCCCCCATCCGCTTTTTATTGTGCATTCATAGCTCTTCGTGGGCAACACCCCGGAAAACACGCAAGAAGGCCAGTTGATGGCCTTCCTCAACCAGGCGTTGCAGCAGGTGAACCTTTGCACTGCCCCCGGCAACCCGATCATCCAGTGCCGCGTTTCGCAGAAGTTTGCCTTCGTCGAGCTTCGGTCCATTGAGGAAGCCAACGCGTGTTTGAACATCACGGGTATCCCGTTCGGCGGCAACATGCTCAAGATCGGGCGCCCCTCGAAGTACACGGGCCCCTCAGTGCAAACGTCGACGTGGCAGCAACTCACGGGAGCGCAGCTAGATCCCTCCGCGACTGACCCCAACACCAAGATTTACCGAGAGCTCTTCATCGGGAACACCTCCGAGGGCATGAGCGAAGTGGATTTGCAAGAGTTCTTGGGCGCCGCCATGGCACAAGTGGGCCTCACCACTAAGCCTGGCAACCCCATTCTCACGACAAGGCTCTCGGGGAAGTTCGCGTTTGTGGAGATCAGATCGATTGAGGAAACGAATGCTGCGCTGAACATGAACGGGATCCCGTACATGGGCATGAACTTGCGCGTTGGGCGGCCTTCCAAATACACTGGGCCTCAGGTGCCTCACATGGAGTGGAACGAGCTGCTGGCCAAGTTCATGGCTGGCGAGCTTAAGCCCCTGGCCCAGGAGGCGCCTCCCACCAAAGTCATCAAACTCGGGAAAATGGTCACCGAAGCTGACGTGGCGTCGGCGGAAGATCACGCGGAAATTGTCGAAGACACCACGGAGGAGTGTGGCAAGTATGGGCAGGTGACCTCGGTGGTGATTCCTCGCGACAATGCTCCTGGTTCAGGCCTCGTCTTCGTCGCCTTTGCTGAAGCTTCACAGGCGGCTGCTGCGTCAAGCGCTCTCGCCGGTCGGACCTTCGACGGGCGGAGCGTAGAGGCATCCTTCTACGACGAAGCGCGCTTTGCCTCGGGCGACTACTCGGGCTAAACATGTGCCAAGCCGCTCTTATAACTTGACCATTTGCTTGCCCCTCGGTGTCTGCCGTTTGCTTTCTGTTTTGCCTCTTGGTCATCCTTCTCAGTAGCACCTGCGCAGCACCTTAGCGTGACCTTCAGAGATGCATCGGAGCTGTGGGAATCTAATGGAGCAGAAGTGGTGTTCAAGTGGAAGATCTCTTTGAAAACGCTGGAATCACCTCACGGATCTGTTGCTGTTGCCTCTCGATGTTTGCTTGTTTGCTGGCTCCTCTTCTTCTCTTCGCTCTCGTTCCAGGAGTCCAATATGGCCAGCCCGCTCATGCTGCCTTTACCTTTTTCCTTTTCTGCTTCCCCTCTCTCTATTGCCTTCGCGTCTGCGTTCGTATAGCCACCAGCCTTCCTGCCAGTAAGACAACCAGCAACCAGCTACCTCACACATCCCGCCTCTGCACCGTGTGCCTGCTGGCTGCTGGTGAATGGGGCATTGCGCATTAAGTCACTAAGGTTTCACTACTTATCTACTTATTATAAATAGTATAAGGATCTTGGAGTTCCGGCGGCCCCTTCCCCGCCTAAGGGTACGAGAGCGCGATTTACGTACACGCGTAATTCACGCGCCTCGGGCTTCGAGCTCATTTTAGAATTGGCGCGTCGCGGCGCGTAAATTACACGTAATTTACGTGCGCCATACGCGCGGTAAAAATCGTTTAGAACACGGGCTCTTGGTGGTATTCTCTGGTGGTGCTGTGCCTTCCGAACACCGTTCAAAAGAGTCTACCACGAGGAGTGGTCATGCTGGTGACGTCAATAGACTATGCGCGGGATTCATGGGCACGATAATAATTCTGTGTGAGCTGAATAAGCAAAGAATCGGGTTGTAGAGTTGTTCACCAGGAACAAATTAAGGATTGGGCTAATGCCCCGTATGTGCCTTGCGCTGTTCGTACGAATGTAGTACACCACTGAAGGTACCCATCGACTGGGATTTTGTGACGTAATTTACGTCTGATAAGCAAAAATTACTTCCCCGCGTAATTTACGCGTAATTTACGGCGTAAATCGTAACCTAGTCCCCGCTTAATGCCTGAAACCCTGGCGCGGGGATAGGAGATAAGGGAAATTCAAAATTCGGAAATTTCAAACCAATGTGCGCCTGATTAGCTTCTTAGGTCTAGTTTGCGCTGCTTTGCTTTTCTTCTCTACCTGTTAGTCTTCTAATTCCGGCCCTTTGGGGCCTGTCTCAAAATACAAGACTAAGACTGGGAAGATCCATCCATACGCAGCTATTTGCTATTTGTTCTTATTGATGTTTCTTTTCAATTGGGGAGTATAATCTAACCCAATCTAATCTCTAGAACAAGTCTGACTGGGCTAAGTACCCTTTTGCGTAAAGCTATGTTCATCTTGACTCTTATGATCCATGTAGGATCAAGTCTCGAAATCAAAAGGAGGCACAGGCTTCGAGTATGTCCGTGATCTCCACTCCGCCCTATCCTCTGCTATGGCACGCCATTCCTTGAAGTTGACCGGAAGCCCTTTGCACTTTGGAGCCTTCTTTAATGTCCTAACCCATGTCATCTCAGGGCATCCATTCAGCCTTGAGTGTGCAACCCAACCAGTAAGCAACTGCCGCGGCGCTCGAGTCACAGGCATCCGAGCGACGTGGCCAGCCCAGCGAGGAATCCGGTTGTGATACGTGATAGTAGCTATCAAGGTCCATGATATTGAGTCTTTGTAAAGGAGTGGCTGAACTAATGTGATGATGGAAGACACGATGACGACTGACATGGCAAAATACTACGGACACAACGCCTGTGTAACCTTCGGAGTCGCAAGAATAAGTCTTCTCGTAAGCACCAAGCACCAAACCTCACACCCACCGCAAAACAAAGCAGACAGGACAAGGACAACAGCTTCGTAAACATCTACTTTATACTTCATACGCAAGAACCTCTATAGATCGCAGATCCGTAGATCTCAGTTGGCACGGAACTCTTTACTGCGCTTGATGCGTTTAAAGTTTGAAGTAAAGAATTAAAAATTAAAGTTTGAACTCAAGCTCAAACGCTCGACTCGACTAGACACTAGACAGAGAACCCATTCCACTTAATTCGCAACTTCACAGACCAATAAATAATAAAGGCCACTTCGAATATGCACATTAAACATGTCCTGTATTCTAGATTGCCTTTGTAGTGGTGAGCTTTAATCCTTGAACTGCAACTCAAAAGAGAGGTCCAAGTCCGAGCTCCGTGGCCGAATGATCTCTGCGTAATGCATCGGCACTAAAATGCGCCGGAAGCTGCAACGCCTTCAAATTTGAGCTCTCGGTTTTCATCCAAATAAACGGACGCCCACGGCAGAGGCTCCTCCTATAGATGCCTCCATCTTTGCCACTATTTCGCTTGATGACGATTCTTGCTGGCGGCGCCTGGAGCTGAATAGCTGAATGCCATGTACCCCTCATGGAGCGAACTATCTACTATAATGCTGGAACTGTACATCCACGATGCCTTTATCAAAGGAGCAGAATTTCATCGTCTTCGAATGCTTCTTCACAGTTTTCATCATCGCTATCGCAGTCCTCTTCATCTTGGTCCCATATTAAAGGCTCGCCGTCCACACCTATCTCTACTTCCTCTGCTTCTTCCGCGCTCTGAGGCACCAAATCTTCATTTTCCGCATCCATCCGCTGCCGTGCCTCAAACTCGCGCGATGCCTGTTTCAACGCTTCAGCTTTTTCCGCTAATCTCCGCTTTCGCGCGGCAGCTCCGCTTTCAGCTGCTTTTTCTTTGCCTTCGTTTGACTTCTTGGGCGCTGCTTTGGTCTTTGTGCTCTTCTTCTTCTTCTGCGCGGACTTGTCTTTCGCGCCTTTCTTGATCGAAATCCTTGGAGCACTCGGCAGCGGAGTAAGAGCAGCGTTTCTGACCTCAGCATTGACTCCTGTCATTTCCACCGCCCATTCTTTCAAGGCTCGCTGTGAAAAGGTACCGCGATATGCCTTTGCAGCCCATTTCGCAACCTGGGGCTGCACCAAAGGGTATTTCTGCCCGAGAGCTTTCATATCAACGTCTCTTGGAGGGCTGCCGAACACCGAGAAGCCAATGAGCCACGGAGCAGCAGCTGCCCAAGAATAATAGCCTCCGTCGATAGCAAAGACCAGGTCTTCGCATTTGAGGGCGCTTGCATTGAGCCCAGCCCATTGCCGGGGCGTGACCTGCTTCGCTTCGAAGGCTACCGCAGCGGCCTCGGCGTTGGCGGAGACAATGGCAGTGCGGGACACACGACTCACTGAAGGAGCTTTCGAAAGGCTGGTGCCGCCAGGAAGTACTGCTGGGGGAGGCGCCACTGGTGCTGACATAGCCGCCTTTTCTTTGGTGGTGAGGCTCCGGAGATAAAGAACACGGGGGGCGTTGTAAGGGTGAAATCCAGCGCCTGTAGGCCAAGGCCCAACTGCTGGAAGGGCCTTCTCCAGCGAAAAATCAGCCGTGGCACTGTCAACTACCGCCACACGCACAACCCGAGAAGCGCTGGCAATGCTCTCTGCCAAAGCAGCCACTGCTCGAGTCGCTGCAGTCGATGTCGAAGCCTCCTTAATCGACGAACTGTTGGTCAGGACGACGAGGCAATGCCGATGAGCGACACAGCGAGATGAGAATGATTCTGAGGAGGTCACATGAAACGATTTATAGGGAGCCCCTAATCTTTTTGCTGAAGCCGCCAACACTTTCTTATCTGGCGTGGCGGAAGCGCCCTTGTTTCCATCGCCCTTTTGCACCGTCGCATAGTCTTCCAAGGCCAGCGCCCGCGGCGCATCTCCATTCGCTGCCAAGAAAAGCAAAGGATAAGTACTCGGAGGACTCTTTAAACCTAGTCTAGCCATCACGGTCTTGCCGCTCGACAGAGTTGCGTGACATTTCATACTAGCTGGCGAACATATACCATCCGCCTCGAGAAGAGGTGCTGCTGATTCCAGAAGAGTCTTCCCACTTCCACGGTCCTCAACATCCGTACACGCCACGACCCAACAACTCCCTGAAAAGATAGTTCCCTTGAGCTCATCGGCGCGGCTCGCGCTTAAATGCTTGATAGCAACAATCCCATTTCTTGCCGCCATTGCAGCATGGACAACAATAGTCAGGAACCATGGAGCACGAACCATTGTTAGTCGGCAGATGGTGACCGACAAACTCTTCAGATCCAAGACAAAATCCACTTCGAGGTCTCCATGGGGGCGATATAAAAACGATTGAACGGTTTAAGCAGACGACTGAGCTGAGTTAGCACCTTCAAACAGCTCCTCGCTCCTCGTTCCTGCTCCTGCTTACAATAAGCTACAGGCTAGAGTGCTACCGCGCTACCGCGTTGCACAGAGCGACAGAGAGAGAAGCAGATGGGCAGTTGGGAGAAGAGTAGGCTACCTCAGTAGAAATATAGGATTTTGTTATGAGAGAAGTACAAAGTGCACACACACACAAAACCAGTGTTCGGAACTCGTTCAGTGGGGTCCGAGTGAGTCCTCCGAGTTACGAGCGAGTCCCGAGTTTTTTCCTCGCTCACTCGGGACTCGGCTGATTGCGGCTTGGGCCACTCGGGGCTCACTCGGGACTCGGGCGCAGCAGGAGGAGGCCACTCGGAGCTCACTCGGAACTCGTTCTTCTCTGCCACGGTGTGAACTTGTCTTGAGCACTATGCATCAAGACACCAAGCCGGTATAATCATTTTCCAGGTTATAATCAATACAGATGAAATTTCTCCTCTGATGGCCACTGAATTAACCTAGAGTTCTCTAAGGAAGGAGCCGAAATATGATACAAGAATACAAATATTTATACAAACCACAATAAGTGCCGTGGATGATAAATACTCCAACTGTACCTGTAAACAATGGCAAGCCGTTAAAATAGCTACCATCGCAGGCATCTTGTAATCGACCGGCGCGTTCCCACACTCTTCGGGGTATACTGCTAAAGACAAGCTTTTAATTAAGTTCGAGCAGG
>Ga0307979_1002740_pt1 | contig 12056 bp, 10 predicted proteins | sample OrgLakmetage1058_FD_201833 | JGI IMG/M metagenome (GOLD analysis project Ga0307979, IMG submission 201833) | Saline water microbial communities from Organic Lake, Antarctica - #1058 | ecosystem: Environmental > Aquatic > Non-marine Saline and Alkaline > Saline | place: Antarctica: Organic Lake...
CGGGTGCTCGCCGCCACCAACTATGGCCACGACCTCATGCGCGAATCCAAACGAGTGGATGCCCTCCAGCGCCAACACCAACTCAACAGCGCTGCTGAGGCGGCGGCAGCGGCGGCTGCTGCCCGTAGGAAGAAGAGTGGAGGGGCAGCTGACGAGCCTCAGAAATTGAGCAACAGCAGCAAGAACAGCAGCAGTAATCAACACGACAATCGCAAGAACGGTCGCCGAAAAAGGAGCGCCAGCGGTGGCAAGAGTCGCTCTGCTGCAAAAGGCGCCAGCAATGAGAAGCCTGCTAATAGCGCTGCGGAAGTCGCGCCCGCTACACCCGCGAGCCGTGGGCCTGCCACGAACAGCAGAAGCAGCGAACCAGTGCCTCATGGCGTCCGGCTCAACTTTTCCGAGCGCGACCGCGTCAGCGACAGCGCCGTAGTGGCTGCCTGCAAGCAGCATATCAAATTAGAGCGGTTTCGCATTTTTCGGCGGCACCGCGCGCAGGAAGAGCAAGCGCGCCACCAGGTAGAAGCGGCACGGCACGAAGCCACGAGAGGCGTAAAATCTGTGGAACTGATGGACGAAGCGACCATGGTGGCGTTCTTGGGCGACTCCAAGTACTGCGTCGAAGCCGAATTCAAGCGCGTGGCCCAGCAAAGGCAAGAGGACTTGAGGAACACGTCCGCGCGCGCCGCGAAGGACTTATTGCAAGTGCCGATGGAAGACTTAAGAGTGTTTTCGGGGCCGCCGCGAGCACGCTTCGAGGAAACGGTGCTGTCTGTGGTGGAGTTGGCGCTCAAGCCACGCATGGAGCTGGAGCCCTGGAAAGACTAAGCCTAGCCTTGAATGCCTCCATACTTTTCATCCTTATTGCTAGTATTCCGATAGGCCGCCAGAAATCAGCAGCTGTACAGAGTACAGAATACAGCCCTACAGAAATACAATGGGCCGCATCCGCATGGGCCCCGTGTACTTCGCGCTAAAGTCACCAGAAGCCCTTTCTATATATAAAGGTAACCTATTCTATCCCCAGATGGCCATTATGTAGCTCAGGAGTCCCTTAGCATATAAGACTGCGGATATAGATAATAAGCAACATTTCGACTTCGCGAAGTCAAACTGTTCACTGTTCACACTCACACATTATGATGCATAAGGTATCCCATAAGACAATAGGCGAAGTCAGTTACATAGTTCCATGAAGTCCACATCTGATGATTTCAAAAGAAGGTTAAATGAATTATGTACCGGATCATTACAACCTTGTCAAGACTAGGGTCCCATTGGACAAGCTAGCGCAAATGCTGTCCTCGCAGCTTGTGTAAAAATAAGGGTAGTAAAATGAGAATAGTGTCAGGGTGTATGTCAGAGCAAGTTGTTTTCAATATCTTATCATTCTCTTTTAGGAAGTAGCGACGTTCGGAGTTCGCGGCCTGCCCCAGTGTTGTAAAGCGTTAGAGCACCGCCACCCGCTGAGCCAAGTACGAACACGAGAAAGGCAATTTCGGGCCCCGTGGACGCCTGTATCGAAATTGATTAGGCAATGCATTAGCAAGGGCAGACACCCATGATACGGTACCAAAATACAGCTCCACAGCAATGAATCAAAGAAAGAAAAGGCCAACGCGCACCTTCATTGCTGTAGGAAGAACTTTCTGAAACCCCAGCGGAAGCACTTTAAACCAGGTAGGCATTACTGTATGTGCTGCTCGATTTATAATACTGCTTTGACTAGTTCAGTACAAAGTACGCAGATTCCCCGACAATAAGAATGACGGAAGCTCAACAAGCTTAATAAGCTCAATTTCACGATTCCACGGTGGCCTCGAGCAGCTACCAAATGGTGACGAAGATGTTTACGTTTAGCAGGAGGAAGGAGATGACGATGATGAGACGTGAGACGAGACGAGAACAGCAAGTCACCGCATTCTACACGATCTTATATTAGGGTATTTTTTAAATTTTTAATCCTCGTCGCACTCGCACTTGCCAAGTCAAAGTCCAAGTACGTATCCCACCCTCAGAGCACGGAGGAGCGTGCCACTTCGGACCGCTACCATCACTTCCATGGCCACTCGGGCATATGTTCCTCATTACCTGTTAGCCTTCGAAATCTGGCCCCTCCCTCGGGGCCTGTGTCAAACTCAATGTATTAGGTATTTACCTCAATCGACAAGCCTACAAGTTGTCAAGTACGAGCACTTTATTATGTACGCTTACCACTTACTACAGTCGCAATTGCGTTTAATGCCCGATGCCGGCGCCCTGTCTTCTCTCAACACGCAGTGTGCATGTACATGCAAGGGCATAATTCCCACCACCTATGAATGCCAAGCGAATTCATGGTGCATGGCGGTCCTCCTCGAGGTGCTCAGTTATTGGTTATTGGGTTGTTGTTTGATGTCGCGCTGTATCCCCCATTTGCAAAGAAACACCAACGAAGAGCACTCTAAAGTCAAAAAAAAGAGAGAAGCAAAGAAAAACAAGCGAATTCGGTGTTTCTTGTTTTCCGTTACTGTATATGTATAGCACCGTTGAACTGGGATGTTTTTTTAAAACTTGCTTGGGGATTTAAATTCAACTAATACATGTTTTGGTGTTTCTTCAAAGGCAAGGTGCCATATCAGATTAGTCAAATTCGTCGTCTTCATCATCCAAGGGCTTACCTTTGCTGATCTTTTCCTCAAGCATTCTCATATTTCGCATTTTGCTTCCTTCACCGAATGCAGTATCATTCTCATCACCTTTCTGCGAGCCCGAGCCGTTTCTTTGATGTCGACTGTTTTTGCCTGCACGTGATTTCCCTTTACTTGCCTCCCCTGTGCCTGAAGCCTCCTGAGCGCCGCCCCCCTCCCCACCAGCACCAGACTTTGGGGCTCGCTTCGTGCGCATGTTGCCAGAACGAGCCTTGGCTACGTCTTCTGACTCCATCGCAAGGATGAGCAGTTCTTCATCCACTTCCCGAAATTCGCCTAGCACTGAATTCAATGCTTGACGCAGCAATTGCACAGGTGCTTTGTCCTCAGTAGCTTCCAGCGCACGTGCCAGAAAGACCTTGTAGACTTTCGATTTTCCATCAGTCCATTGTTGAAGCTGCCGCGCGACTGCAGCGTCGTTTACAACACGCTCGCAAATAGCTTTCAACTGCACCATGTCCGTGAGGACCTCCCATTTCTGTTCCTCTGGCGGTGGCGGCCCATAAGGCACGTAGTCAACAAAGGAGCGCATTGCCTCTGTCCACTTTTCAGGTGGGCGAGTGATGTCATTCTCGTCGAGTCCAAGTTTGGCCCTTGCAGCTTTGAGCTCTCTGATTTCTTTCTCTCGTTCAGCAACCTCATATTCATGGATCGTGATCGGTCGTTCATCACCTTTGGGCTCAAGTGCCTGAGGAGGACGTTCCATCCGAAGTCGCGTGAGCTCTCGCTGGCCCTTCACCAGTTCGTGGATGAGGTCATTTACATCGGTTGAGCCTTCACCACTTCGCGGCTTCGCTGCTGGGACATCTTCCCACCCTTCCAGGTCGTTTCCAGCCGATTCAAGGAAACCTTTTACAGTGGAACGAGAGAGCACTTTCACGGGCTCGAGAGAAAACTTGCGGCGTTCATTCTCAGCAGCTTCTGCTTTCGCAACAGAGAATGCCTCGCTTTTGTATCCAGAGCCCGCGGCAGTACCACCTTGAATCGCAGCCGTATCAGCTGCTGCGCGGCGTAAGGAGTCCAGTTTTATTTCGTACCCAACCTCTGAGGCATTCAAGGGTGCAGCTTCGCCCGCTATGACTCCAGCTTTGATGGCTGCTTTGCGCTCTTCTTGAGCAGCCCACGCTTCTTCCTGCGTCATGCCACTTCTTAAGTACTCTTCTAAAGACGGCGTGCTTGGTCTCTCCTCTGCACGAGGCGCGCGCGAATTCACGAGGAGGACTGCGGGGTCGCGCACACGCATGAGTTTCACAAATCCCGGTCTTCGGCCAGTTGCTTCCAAAGACTCCTCATTGAGATGGTACGCTCTTTGTTCGAGCGTTGGCCCTTTATCGACCTCTGGAGGCTTCCCGAGTCCGTGCCCTTTTGCAATGGGTTTACGGTCATCGGTTTTCTCAACGGAGTCTGTTTCAGCAGTTGCGTTGCTACCATTGTTGCTGTCAACGCTATCATCGCCAACGCCAACTTTCGAATCTTTGCGGTTTCGAAGCTTTTGCAATGGTTGGTTGCGTTCTAGCACCTCGCCAGACTTAATTGACTCGGAGTCATGGTCATCTTCAGTCGCCTGTGATTTGTTTGAGCTTAGTTTCTTGTCATTCACTTCGTTGTCCTTGACCTGACCAGCAGCCAGCCTACTCATGGTGTAGACCCATAGCCCTCCCGCATCTCCCTTTCCGTCTGGACCCTTCGTGCTGAGTAAGTCCCACGGATGAAACCTATTCACCGTATCAGGAGTTGAGCTTTCTTCAAAGTGCGCAGCTCGAAGCCCCGGTGGAGCATAGCTGACAGAGACAAATACACCACCAGGTGCGAGAACACGACAGACAGCCTCGCAGATCAAGTCAATGTCCTTGAAGCCAACCCAACCAGAGTACAAAACGTCAATCAGCCCCTTCTCAAAAACGAGTTCAAAAGACGCGGTAGGAAAACGATCCAAGTTGCGAGCGTCGCACTCAATAACTTCAATGCCAGGAAATTCTTTGTATCGCTCTGTCAAATTCAGGATCACTCGGGAAGAGACATCGATGCAGACAATCCGTTTGAATCCCTGTTCATAGAGGTCCATGGGAGCCGTCGACATGCCTACCCCAAGAATGAGTGCAGACTTGTGTTGTGGCCGTTCTGCGAGTTCAGCTGCTGCTCTTGCTTTGGCGGCAGTAATCGCGGCTGCTGCCGCTTTGCCGCCCCCAACGGGGTGCGTTTTGTGGTGGTGCAGTGCATGCAGAGCGGAATTGCCAGAAGAATGCCCAGAAGAATGCTCTGAAGAATGCTCAGCAGCGTCAGCGGCATGCTTCTTATGGCCGTGATGGTGGTGGTGATGGTGGTGGTGATGGTGGTGATGATGGTGGTGGTGGTGCTTGCCCTTTTCGTGGTGGTCCTCCTGGGCCGTGTTCTCTGTTGCCTCGTGGCCTGGCGCTTTGTTATGGTCACTTTGGTGATGATGGTGATGATGGGGTGCGTGTGCAAATGCACCCGAGGCTGAAATAGCCATGGCAGCATCATGTACTGCCTCTTCTTCTTTGGCATGTGATAAAGCGGCATCGGCTTCAATAGCTAACTTTGAAAGGCGCTCTTTCTCAGCATCTACTTTAGCCTGCAAAAATGTCTCGATCATGGGCCACACGTCCATAAACTTACAGTTCACATCTTCGTAGTGTCGCGTGAAGTAGCCATGAATTTCAAAGAACTCGTCCCAGTAACGCGCCCAGTACGCCGGATCTGCGAAGTTCGGTCGGCCACGCCAGCGTGGAACTGGAGGTGCACTCTCCACCTCGAGCCGACCAAATTCGTCCTTTCGCCCCGCATACCACGGCAGGGAAAGTGGCGCCACGAATTCATCGGTTACTTGCAGCGTCATCTGAACACGCGCCAGAGCGCGCCGCAACTCATCTTGCCACAACTCGCTCTTAACCTGGTCTTTTTGCTTGAATACCTTCTCCGCCAGGGATTTCGATGCCGTAGTAAGTTCATAGTTATCAAGTAACCGCTGAAATTTTTGAGCACCTGGATTAACTTTCTTCATTGATGAAATCAAATAGTGCAGCACACTTAATATTATACGTATTATTTAATAGGATAAGTTTCAACTCCGTCTCTGAGCTTAAGGTTGCTGCTTTCAAGTACTTCCAACTGCACTCAACGCCTTCACCAGAGGAACCGCTGTTAGTACTACAAGGCTCAGCATCAAATTTCGCAAATGAAGAATAGATTGCTGCAAATGACTGCTAATTTCACAGGCTATTGTTTGGATGTTGGATGCGTTTATATAACTGCTCGTAACCTAAATCAAGCTAGGTGTGCTCCGTCATCCATGGGATTATTCGATACTGCACATTTTTTTGCATTTTGCTACCACCGAGCTCAACCCCGTAGAGGGTGATTCCTCTTTCCTCTTGATCCTCTTGACTTTTCCTGCTTCTCATTCAGTACAGTACTACAGTACAGAGACATCAAAAATGATACCAGCGCGCAGAGGACGCTAGTAGATTGAGTCAATCCAGCCGATAGGATTCATCACCAGATTGAGAGAAAAGTTGGCTGAAACGAGGCTGTGATCTCAACCAGCACGCTTCGACCTATCATCGGAAACAACCTAATCCATTCCTAGCTAGAGAATTGTAGTATCAAACGACGATCCTATGCAACCGACAGCTCAGGAAACGGTTATACTGAAACGCTCCACAACGTCTACAGAATCAGATGATCTTCCAGCGCAACTCATGGACAACTACGCAGACTCATTGTTTTTCTTAGTCAAACGCGCCTTAGGGGCGCGTCTTTTCGCACGGAGCGTTGGCTCTGATGATTTTGATAGTACTGAAGTCGCTCTTGCAACCTTGGTGCCCGAGCTAATTCCAACTTTCCAGAAGAGGCTGATCGCTTTGTTGCGCAAAGCTGCCGATGCTAATGCCAGCGGAAGTTTACAGCCCTTTAAACTAGACGAAGCTTTAGCGGGTGCGGTAGATGATGCTGCTACTGAGCGCGACGCAAGCGAAGCCTCGTGGGCGAACGCTGTTCGAACATTTGAAGTAGCTGTGGCCGAAGCAACCGGTGAAAGAGCAGCGGTTATTGCTTCTAGAGACCCACAAGATTCTTCTGATTCAGTTTTTCAAGACCTTAAATTGAGCTTTGAGGCTGCATGGGCCTCGGCGGCGCCGGGCAACAAACTTGCGGAAGTTCTGCGGTGCGTGCTACCTGGATGGTGTCTTTTGTTTTTGTATTTTTGGAAGTTCAAAATTACGGAGGCGTGTCATTGGCATGCTTTGTTTGAAAGTAATCAACTCTAGACTATCGTGTGCCATGCTTCAAACCTCCGTATAGGACGCTCCTGGGCGTGGGTCCGCATGAACTATTCCCACCTGACTCACTGCGGCGCTTTCGACCTGGCGACCACGTATGCGTTGCTCCCGATTCGAAGGAGCACCCATGGCGAGAAGGCACTATACTCGACGTAACAACGGCAGCGTTTAATAACCATATGTATAAGATTGCACTGGAAGCCGATAAGACGAATTCTTCAGAAGTAAATACGACCGAAGAAGTCGAAATCGAGTGCACCGCAAGCTGTCTCAAGTACGGTGTACTAATATAATCATGTCCCTAGCTATCCAATACTCAATTGAAATTTACCCCCCTTCCCCCCCCTTCTGATAGGCACGCCGTTGAATGGGAAGCAGATGAAGCCCTTTTTGATATTCTTGCTCTCCGCCTCCTCGACGCACTTCCCTTGAACACTGGGGACGATGACGATGACGATAATGATGATGATGGGACAGAGGCGCCTTCCGCGAGTATGGTATTTTCATGTCTGATGGCCTCGCAGATCCATGCTTCGAGTAGCAGTAGCAGCAATTCTACGTTAGGCAGCAATGGTGCTGAGAATTTAGATTTTGGGGAGCTTTGTGCTCGAGTGCGTGCAGCGTTGCTGCGAGGTGGGGCCAGCGACCGAGACATCGCTTTACAGCACGCGCTCTTTGGGGGCACGCTCCGTGCATCACACCAAGTGCTGCAGCGCGCTTGGCAGCAAGCAGTCAACCGGTGCGCAGCAGACTCGAGACACAGTGAGACGCATCCCACCAGGAATAACGGCGACAGCAACGATGCCACGGAGAGTACACTAACAGGAGTAAAAGGAGAAAGAAGTGGTGTTCATTCTTTACCAGTGGCATCTTTAGCGAGGCTCTTGGGTTCAAGGCGCTTTGCGCGACAAAGTTTAGAGTTACCAAGCGCTCTGCCGCCCGATGTAGCTAGTGCCATTGCTCACGCCATTGCTCATCCTCCGGCAGCAGACAGCATTATACCATCGACTGGGGACAATGAAGAGCAGCACAGCGCCACAGATGCAACCAACAAACAGGAAGTGGACGTGTCTGCACAGCAATTCAAAGCATGGTGTGCCCCACCGCGGCCTGTCGCGTCCTTGGTAGATACCCTGCTTGGCATGGCTCAGAACCATTTTGGTGGCGATTTAGACGCCATGTAAGTAAATCACATTATGGAGCATTTTCAAATGTTATAAAGCAAAGCCAATTATGTTATTTGACTCGGAGTCCATGTAAAGTCCCCCTTTCAACTCATCAGATCCAATTGTCGTGTCGGTACCTACCTGTTTATGCGTGTCTACATTTCTCAAATACACACGTGGTGGCGCACAGGTATGACGCCCTCGACTACGACGGGAACCAGCAGCTGGACAAATCAGAACTGGTGTCGCGGCTGGCAAAGCTGGAGAGTGTCAGTGACAACGGCTCGAGTGGAGGATCTTCACTGCGACATCATCACCATAGTCTTGTTCTGAGCGACCCTGAGTTAGATGCGTTAATCGCTGCTGCTGACTTAGGGAGTGGTCGGGGCACAAAGGATGGAGGAGGTGGCTTAGGTAGCGGCGATGGAATGATTAGCCGAGGGGAATGGTGGCGCCTAGTGCAAGGACACTGCGATCTGTCGAATAACAACAGGGACGTCAATCATGAGGATATTAAGCGTAATGGCTCTAACGAGAATGGCGGCGATGATCTGGTCCCATGCGACGATGAGGATAACATTGAACGGAGCAGCCACGAAGTACATCACAACAAAGTCGTCAAACCGGTGACGAGTTTTATGTTCCGTGCCTTTGCGTTGCGCGACCTTCGCAGCGACCTTTCATCGGAAGAACTAGATCTTTGCTTTGCCAGAGTTTGTATTTTAAACGACAATAGCAGCAATGACGGTCATAACCATGGTGGTGATTACGGGATTGGCGTGGATGACTTGGATGACTTGGGTGGTGGCAGCAGCAACAGCAGTAGTAGTATTGACGTCTCTCCAGCGGCGATGAAAGGATCTCTGGCAACCCTCGGGGAGAAAGGATCAGCCGCGGTGGACCGTGCAATGGAAATTGATTTCGGGCGCTTCAACCAATTTCTCAAATTGTTGCGCGCTAAGGTAAAAATTGACAATTAAGTATAATGCACAATTCCTTTGGATCAACCATGTCTATGTATAGTCCCGATTCTTTCATTTATCTCATGGTTTCTCTATATGTTCCTCCTAATGGTATATTTTACAGGTCTTAGACAAGATGCGCCATAGCATTGGAGTTCAAACTTCGCCCCAAGTTTCATTTGATAGGGCAGGAGCTGTAAGCAACAGCAGCAGAAGGCATAGAGTGGCACTCCACAAGCAAGGCGCGAAAGCATGGGCGCTGCGTTTGAGAGCGCTCTTTGAAGAGGTGCTCTGCGTTCTAAAACACCCCTAGTAGAATTTGAGATATATTGATATGATTTTAGAAGTGCCATGTGTACACCTTTTTGCTTACAATATTTACTGTCGCGGAACAACTCAGGTGGACAGTGATCGCAGCGGGTGCATTGACACCAGGTAGAGATAAGTCCCAGACAATAATGAACATTGCTACACAATACTGTGTTTCGCAGTACTGTGTTTTTCTCTCCGACACGTGTTTTGTTTTGATTTTTTTTTTTTCTGGCTTGAAGTGATACTAACAACAATTTCAACTATTTTGTGCTGAATTGTTTGGAGCGCAGTGAGTTTCGCCACTTCATTCTTGCGCTGTGGTTTGGCGATGCTGCTGCAGCTGCGAAAGACTTAATTGAACCTGCTTGGAAGCTTGTTCCCTTTCCCGAGGAAGTGGTTACTGCAGAGATGGCGGCTATGCATGCTACCTGTGCGGAAACTTGCCATTTGCGCGCGCTCGATCGTTACTTGGCGCGTTTAGTTGACGGGCTAGACTGGAGCGGAAATTGCCGGTATGTAGGTATATTGGGGAGTCAATGCACCCGTACAGCGGTCTTATCGTTGTGCGAAGTCTACTAAGCCTCTTTGTATCTTCACTATATCATCTTGCATGATCATATATCTTTCTTTCATGCGTATCACAGGCTCGAGCTCGAGGAACTGCACGCATTCTTGACCTTTGCGCCTGCTCCTGAGGATGCCAACACCGCTGAACCGCCCGTTGTAGTCTGTGCTGTGCGGTACGTCTAAACTTGGAATTTTCACCTCCACGTTACTGTGCCCCTTTGATCTTTCCTTTTACTCATGCGTACAAATCATCTTTCTGTAGCACAAAAGAGGCTTCACCCGCTCTCTGCAATGCAACACAATCTCACCTCTTTTGCTTCATATTAGGTACGCCATGAATCGTCTCGTGCAGCCGGAGGTGCGGCGCGCTAATGTGCTCACTGCTCGAGGTGGTGGTGGCGCTCGGGCTGCGTTTCAAGCCCTTAAGAATGCCGCAGCACCTATTGTATTCTCGCCTTCGAAAAAGACGAGTAATAGCTCAAGCAGTGCCGCTGGTATAGTAACCCGGAACAACAACAACGACAGCGGCAATAGTGACTCATCAGGCCACAATAGCTACTTGGACACGCTCGCAGTGAAAGCTGCTCTTACTCACCGTGCTATCAAAGGTCACACACCGTTGCTCGAAAAACTGTTCTTGGGGGCTTGTCATAAAGCCGACGACAATCAAGACACTGATCAAGATGTTGTAACGATCAGCAGCAGTATCATGGATATACCAAGGAGCAAGTGGGGCAGGCCTTCTGGAGTTGTGGCGCCGCTATTGCCATGGCAAGCTGACGCAGTTCTCGCGCGCTTAGACGGCAACGGTGAAGGGCTCATTTCCTACAGCGAGTTCGAGCGCTACGCGTTGCCGCCGCGGGGGCGTGAAGGAGTACGGCTGGCCGTAGCGAACTTGCTAGACGTCGAAGTGGAACCACCGGGATCGGTAAACGAATATATCGCATAGGAAAGATGGAATTCTTTTCTTATGCATTATTTTCCTTATGCATTCTTCATGCCCGTAGAAGTCCCAACGTCGGGAAACGAAATCCCTCTCCTGCGTTATACGTCGCCATAGTACTTCACTTTACGCGTATTTTTTTTCCATTGAAATTCACAGGTGGCAGCGTTGGTGCGCGCGCTTGATCCGGACGGTAACAGAGCAGTGGGACGGCTGGAGCTCAGCAGTGGCCTAGCGTTGCTGGGTTTACCTCTTGGTGGCACCGAAGCAGACGAATTGTTCGATGCTCTGAACGGTAATAGCCTGAAGAGAGCCAGGCTCAATTTTTATGATCTAAAAGTAACTTTTCAGCATCTACTTCTATGATTATAACCGTTATCTTATTGTTTTTTTTCTTCTAATGACTGACCATCACTTTTTTTTTCCTTGTGATATTGTGCTTCATTTTTTTCAGGATGGCTTCTCCTTCGCGCTCCTCCAACTGCTGTTCCACGCCCTCGTCCTCTTACTCTAGCATCATCATCATCATCCGGTGGCGAGTCAGATACAGTGCGCGCAGTGTCGCTCGAATTATTGGACTGTGGTTTCCTTGATAAAGGCGGTGCCGTGTTGGTGGATTTGACATTGCTGCTGCGCCGTCTGCATGGCCATGCTCTAAATTCTGCTGCTGCTGCTGCTGCTGCTGCTGCTGCTGCTGAAGAGGCGGCAGCGAAAGCAACAGTAACAGACACTTCAACTACACAAGATGAATCTGGTACTACTGCTGCTGCTGCATCCGTGCAAGCGGCATCGGCAACTGTGGCAACCGTTGAAATGCTTCTCAAGGAAGCTCAAGTAGCGCAGTGGTCATCTAACGGACATCTCTGGTGCGGCGAATATTCCATCAGTCGTGAAGCGTCTCTGCGTCGCGTGCGCAATCTCTTGGTCGAGTTTCACCCTGCTTGTCAACCAGCGTCGCGTTGCACTGGTTGGCGCTCACTGCCTTGTGAAGGCAACTCAGGTTCGACAACTAGTGGCGAGACCAAAAGCAGCATGGAAGCATCTCCTGCACACGCATGGGCTCAAGCAGCTTTGGGCGAGGGTGGTGCAGAATGGGTTGATCATGTGGCAAATGCGCGGCT
>Ga0307979_1002741_pt1 | contig 12054 bp, 10 predicted proteins | sample OrgLakmetage1058_FD_201833 | JGI IMG/M metagenome (GOLD analysis project Ga0307979, IMG submission 201833) | Saline water microbial communities from Organic Lake, Antarctica - #1058 | ecosystem: Environmental > Aquatic > Non-marine Saline and Alkaline > Saline | place: Antarctica: Organic Lake...
AGGCGTCGGGCGCCAGCCGATCTCAGCATCGCCTGTCCTCTTTCTTGCTAACGAAGGATGGATCACGTGGCTGCAATGCTGTAGGCTGTGCGAACACGAATGAACACAGGCCTACGAACACCAGGATTAGCTTCTCCGCTCCAGAAGCGGTACTTAGCGAGGTCGAACAAAGATTCGATTGTGTTCAGGCTCAAACTCACATATATCCGAGTTTGGTGGGGGGTTGAGAATGCATGTGAAGTGAATTTCATAGCCACTTTTTACTTTCCTTCTGTCTTCTGTTTGCGATTGTTCTAATTCGGCTAAGCTAGCTTATTGTTATGATTATACTTATTCCAAGTCAGGGGACTACTTTAGAAACTTCATAGCAATCACATCAACCATTGTCCTAGCTGAACTGCTGAGCTCCCAGGATGTAAAAAGGCCGGGAAGACTCAGGAAGAACCACCTTTTTTACTTCACAATATAATAAGGATACTGCTGATGTTAAAATCCAGCTCTAACTTCCCTTGCCCTTGAGCCCTGAGCACCTATAATTCCTTTGGGCTGTGGCCACGGGTGCTCTAGCTATATCTACATATCTATAGTCTATAGGCACCTGCATAATCGTTAATCCAATCTAAATCTATTTAACACAACTGCAGTGCAAAGAAAGACAAAAAAGAGGGCCGATCGACAATCGATTTATACATAGGATATAGGGGCGATAGGTTTCTATATATAAATATGACAACCGCACTGTATTATTTAAGATTCAAGAAGCGAGAGCGAGAGAAACTGCATTAAATTATATACTCCACCACTGTGCTGTACATCCATCATCCAGAACATTCAGAAGTCCTGCATTTCTGGAGCTACTGAGCGGTGGCGGTTTGGGGGATATGTTTTCAATCTGATTTCAATCCAGTGGCCTTTGGATTTGAATTAGAGCAGAGGAGTTGATGGTTGTTGAAGTCAGGAGTCACTCGCCAGTATCACTTAGTTGTTGTCAGCTATCTAGTATCGGGTGATTCCTGAGCTCTGCAGCTCTGAAGTATTGTTGATTGTTGATTGTTAAGGTTAAGGTATGTATGAGAATGGTCGATGAAGAGGACTAATCCTTCACGTGATATATAAATTAGATTTTGAGGGGTTGTGATCATTGATGCAGATGCTGATACCGATATAAGTATTCAACCAGGAATTTTGCACATGGTGCTAAGTGCTAAATTTCGTTTATCTGCCCGAGCCCTGAAGTCACGGATAAATGTTAATTGGATGTTACGATGTTACTCAAAAGGAGAAGTCGTCCATTCCAAAAAGCCAGTCGGTTTCGTTGGCAGTTGCTTTGGTGGGCTTGTTCGTTTTGTCCTTGCTTTTACTGGAGGATGTAGATAATGACGGTGGTGACCGCGAGCGCGATACACCACGAATCTTTTCTTCCTGGCGGTTACGCTCATCTTTGCTTGACGACTTGGACTTAACTTTTGTTTTAATTGCCGTGCTCGGTATGATAGGCACACTTTCGTCGTCGAAAGGAACGAGCACTGGTAAGGCTTTTTGCTGTGACGATTCAGAAGGAGCTTTTTTCGACATTTGCGACTTGGCAACAACTTTACCAGAAGATGAGCCACGGATGGGTTTTTGCGTGAAACCGTCGTCATCTTCTTCTTCGTTGAGGCTGTCACCAAGAATAGCATGCGGTGTTTTGCTACTTTTTTTCTTAATCGAGTGCTTGTTACTGCTTTTCTTGTGGATTGGCCCACCGCCATCTTGAAAGAGGTCGAATGTGTCATCTTCATCGAAATTGAAGTTCCCGTCCCCATCGCTCCTTTCGTCTCCTTTTACGTTAGCATGGAAATCCTTCGATGATTTTCGACTTTTTTTTTCGACTTTTTTCAAAGCAACAGACTTCGCGCTAGTATGCTCAACTGCTATTGCCGTAGCCGAATCAGGAACAGTAATACTAAGACTTGCTCCTGCAGCTGCTGCAGCCTTTGCAGCTTCCTTCTTGCGCTGTTTCTTCTCGAGTTTCCTAGTGTGTGAGCTTGATTTTGCACGCGCGCGTTCGGCTACTTCACTATCGGCATCATCATCTTCATGGCGCTTATTTATTTCAAACTGCTCCTCAAGTAAGTTCTGATCGGGCAGTAATCTTTCAGCCTGCTTTGGCGCTTCCACGAGAGGATCTTGGCCCTCACTCTCGGGCGTAAAGCCTGGCTCAACACGCGTGCGCTCAGGCTCATTGCCAGATGACTTCGTTGCGGAGCTGTTGTGCTGCTTCTTTTTACCGCTCTTCACAGCACCTTTTGATTCGAAAGGCTCATGGTCGCACTTGCCTTCTACTTCGCTTAGACTTTCAAGAGCTTTCATTTCTTCATTTTTGGCTATTTCTGCCTCAATGGATTCACGCTCCATCTTATAACTGTATTCTTTTTCCTTGCAAGCCCTGATCGTGTCGTTATCTTTTTCGATTTCCGCTTCAGTCGCTGAAATTTTCGACTTTATGTCTTCTTTCAGACGCTCTGATTCTGCAGGACGCTCTTTCTCTTCGGAGATGGCACGCGCATTTTCGGTGAAAGATTCTTCAACTTTTTTCATCTCTTCGGCGTTCTTGATTTTGGCCTTGGCCATTAGTTCGTCCTTTCCCGACTCAAATGAGTCACGGCACTTCTGTACTTCGGCAGTTTCCTTGTCAATGTTGATTTCCAAAGCCTTATCGCACTCGATTGACTTCTGCACATTGGCTTTAATTTCTTTGACTTTATTTGAGGGCAAGAGCTTCGATTTAAGCTCGGAAGTCATCGTCTCGAGCTGAATGGCTCCAAGGCTGAGTGTGCTGGCCTCCACTTCAGCAATCTCGTCACGCAATGCTTTATTTTCCGCTTGAGCTTTAGTGTGGCTCCCAATCACAACATCAAGACTTGTACGGAATTCATCAGCTACCTTCTTTAAGCTCGCTAGTTCTTCAGACTGCTTCACAGATCTCGTTTTTTTCGATACTTCTTGTTGCTGCATTGCCATTTTCTTTTCTGCGATGACAATGTCAGCAGCAGCTTGGCGGTCAATCTCCTGCCGAATGATAATTGCAACCGCCTCGATTTCTTTATCTTGCCTTTCGAAGATTTTTCTATTCTCCATTGCTTCATTCTCCAATCGAGACTTTTCATCTTCGAAGTTCTTCTTTGATTTCTGCATCCTCGCCTCGACTGCTAATGTTTCTTTTTCGTCGTCACAGAATTTCCCACGTAGCTGCTGCAATTTTGATTTCCCTTCAACCAGCTTCCTTCGAGCATTCTCTTGCTCTTCCTCTTGGGTCCTAAGCTCTGATTTCTTGTTTGCAATGTATGCTTCCAGGTCAGAGACCTTGGTCTTGGCAATTTCGAACTCATTACGGAGATCAACCTCGATCTTTTCGAAGTCGCTAATTTTCTTATGAAGGCTCTTCAGTTTGGCTGTGTAATCGCTGGAATTCCCTCGAATGATATTTTCTTTGTCTTTGGCATCCTTTTCAAGAACATCTTTAAGAATGATTAGGCGGTTTTCTTCGTTTCTGGCCTTGGCACTCTTTTCGAGGCATGCGCTTTCAGAAGCCCGCGCTGTCTCCAGTTCCCCATCCAGGTCCAACAGGACTTGATCTTGAATTCCTTTTTCGGCAACAGCCTTCTTCTTGATTCCGTCTCGTTCATCTCGTGCTGTTGTTCCAGACTTTTCAAGAGTGCTCATTTTTTCCTCGAGGGTGATCAGCTCTCCGCGCCTTAGATGCAGTTCTCGATCTAGATCCAGATTCTTCCTGTTGATGTCGGATATTTGGTCTTTGAGCACTTGCGTCTCTTGCTGGACGGCCTCATTGGCTCGGCTTACTTCACGATCTATATTTTTAAATTTGATTTCATTATCAGACACATCCGTCATCATCGAACGAGTCTTTCCACGGATCTCTTCAAGGTAGACGTTGATCTCGCATACAGAGTCTTCCTTGTCGCGCAGAGCTGAATTGGACATTTCGTGATAGCAATCCACGTCAACTTTGGCACAAGCAATCATCGCACGTAGCAAAAGCTGGTCATTGGCAACTTTGTGCCCGAGCTCTTCGCACGAGGTTTGCTGCTCGTGCACCTCTTTGATGCGCCCACGGCGCTCGTCGCCTTCAGCTGCGGCATTCAGGTACTCATTGTTTGCAGAGTTCGAGTTACGCTGAGCCTCCTTGAATGCTCGTTTCTGGAAACAAGGTTGTTGCAGAATAGTAATAAAGATAAATGTCGAAAAGTATGCATACGATAGTTGCGGTGTTGAAGAAACTAAAGGCAGAGTCAATTAAAGAAGCCTTCCATAACATACCTGCGTCTCATTCTCGGCGCGCAGCGAAGTCACATCGGCTTGGAGAGTACGGAATGTTGAAGTCATATTACCCACAAGTGCCGCTCCAGACACTGTCGTTACGCATATTGAGTAACAAAAGTAATTGATAAGTTTCATGCTCTGCTTCTCGTCAGATTTCAGCACCCTGAAGGAGTTCGAAATCTTCTTGATCCCTCTCTGAAGCTCTCAGCCCCTCAGAAGTTAAGAAGTTATTTTTTTAAGACTCTTTAGATTCATGCGGCAGGGTACCAAAGATGTAGCAAAAATTACGTAGGCATATTCTACAACCTGTCGATTTTTGTCGTGCTCCACTCGTTGTTGTACGATTTCCATGCTGTTGGCTTTGTAGGGTCGGAGGATATTTGCTTTTTTTCACAGCGGGAGGAGCCGATTGGTTTTGCGCGTGCTGAGACGGGTGTTTTTGGATCGGAGCCGAGGAAGATATTTGGGGCCTTTTCTTCGGAACGAGAACTGTCGACATATTTCTAATTCGGCGCCGTGCTCTTTGTGTGTCGCTTGAATGGAGGAGACTTCGACGTGAGGAGAATACTCTTTCACTTGAACAGTAGTGCTGCGTGTGCTGCTCAAAATAATTTCAAAAATGTATTTTTAAAAAACACTAATACAGTACTGTACTGTACAATATAAATGTCAGAGTTGCAGAGAGTAGTGAACCAATGAACCAAACCGCTGTACTTCTGTAATAACGTGGGAACGTTAGATTAGAGGGACAACTTCAAGACAGTCCCTATTTTTCATCGAAAAATCAAAACGGTCGTCACAATTCCAAAATAATCAAGATGGTCGTTTTGATGTACGAAATAATCAAGACGGTCGTTTTACTTCTCTTTTAATCAAGACGGTCGTCTCAGTTCTACTAATAATCAAGACGGTCGTTCGAACAAATTCATTTAATCAAGACGGTCGTAAACGTTCCAAAATAATCAAGACGGTCGTTTTGCAGTACTTAATAATCAAGACGGTCGTTTTAATCCAATACTCCATTACCTAGAAAAATCTCTCAACAGTGTCAAGGAGTCTATCTCGCCTTCCTCTTCTCATTCGAACCAAAAGTTCTTTGGTATTTGGTCTCTGGCAAATGCGAGCCAGTTGGAGCCTTCATTGGCCTTCTGGAGCGAATTTGCTGGCGCATTTGCAGCTCAAGTGCATTCTTTATGTGCCTCTGTGACTGCTGTGTACTTGCCTTTCTTTGTTTTTGGGAGAGTATTAACTAGACTAGACTAGACTACGAAAGCGGGCGCTAGCGGCAGCAGAAGCATTCTTGTCGGAGCTAGCAAGCAGCTCCTCCCCCCGAAAGGCTACCAGGCAAAGAACGAAATCGCATGAACTTAGTCTCAATGGTAGATCAGAGACAATATAGGTCTTAAGGCGCAGCAGTGGGTCGTAAAGAAGGGGCTCAGTGGTACAAGAAGGCCTTTTACGCGAACTCCATGCAGCAGCTCACCGACTTGAAGAGCGAGATGCCGACAAAGACCGCGGAACTTCTTGGAGAACTTCGCGACCGGAACCAGGACCCCGTGGCGATCACCGGCGACATGAGCAACATCAATTCGAGCTCCAACTCGGAGAGCTCGAACAGAAAAGCGATTTTAGCGCGCGGTTTGCACTACCGGCTGATTATCAGTACTGGGTACTGGAATAAAACGGCAGTCTTGATTATTAAGTACTGCAAAACGACCGTCTTGATTATTTTGGAACGTTTACGACCGTCTTGATTAAATGAATTTGTTCGAACGACCGTCTTGATTATTAGTAGAACTGAGACGGCCGTCTTGATTAAAAGAGAAGCAAAACGACCGTCTTAATTATATCGTACATCAAAACGACCATCTTGATTATTTTGGAATTGTGACGACCGTTTTGATTTTTCGATGAAAAATAGGGACTGTCTTGAAGTTTACCTTAGATTAGATTATACTCCCCCAGTGCAAAGTAAGACAAGGGCAGAAATGGCACGCTCTCAGAGGTGATTTGTATTCGCACATCTAGCATGTATCTGCGCGTGGGAATGTGGGAACACGTTCATCTTTCTCCGTTTACTGTATCGGCGTGATGACATCCGCAACTTCTTAAAGCACGATACGTCTGCTGCTGCGCACACGATGGGTGAGCGCTATGTTTACGTCGGCGTGGTGGCGTCGCTGGTTATATCGAATATAGGATTTCCGTCAACTGGAGAGCGATTTGTTCTGCGTCCATCGTGGTGCCCGCCATTTGTTTTAATGATGATAGTACGCTTGGGGAAATGGATTCCAGCAGCGGCCACTCTGGCGCTATCTTCAGCAGCAACGTTCCCAGATTTATTCGCATTCCGAGCTGCCGCTGCCGTGTTTTTCAGTATATATTCACTTCAGCACCATGCTATCGTGGGGACGCATTTCGAGCAACTGGCGAATTGGGGTTTATGGACTCTGGCGATTTTTCCACCTGGATCGTCTCGTGGAGCCATGCTGAGAATCATCGTTGCCCATCACGTTGGTGCCGCTGGATTTTTGAAAGCTCGCATCGGTGGAGCTTCTTGGGCGAATCCTCTTACAATGCTCGAAATGTGCAAGGAATTTGCCCCAGCAACCGCTGTAACTGACTTCGTGTCAACTGGGCCACGCATGCTCATGTCCATGTTAGGCTGGGGAGGCTTGCTATCTGAGGTAATCATATTTCCAGCCGCGGTCATTCTGGTTTGCGACCGTACCACGGCACTGTATGTGGTCGCTGCGCTTACTTCATTTCATGCTGGAGCATTTGCGCTTGTGTCCATGTTTTTTGTGCACAACATCCCGATTTATGCAGCTGCTCTTCTCCTAGATACGTCGCAGACACCAATGCCACCCGAGGCTTGGGCACTTCTTGGATTTCTTTCAATGATTACCCTCTTCGCTATTGAGGACTGGCCATTTTCGCACATGGGCTTGTTTCCGTACTCAGGAGTACAGCTCGTTGATTTTAAGAACCGTTTTGGCGGACCCCTTCGCCTGATCGCAGCAGCCCATGGAGCCGAAAACTTTAAGGGCAAACAGATTCGTGATTCTGGTGCTATTGACGTGATTGCGTGGGCATTGCATGCATCTGTACCAACTAACTCAACGCAATGGGAGGGAGATGGAAGATTTGGCATAGCGACATTTTGGGCGAACGCATGGTTTAGCCTTCACGTAATCGATCTCCAGAAGGAGCCTTTTGGTGCAGTTATAGCTGCGTTACGCTCTTTCGGCAAAAAGAAACTTTTATGGGACACGACCTCAAATGCTCCAATTTCTAATTTCTTTGTGGTAAAACTGAAGAATGGCATTGGCGACGAACTTGTCATACACGAAGTACTCGCCGACTCAACTAAAATTGGCCCATGTGAAGATTCAATCAGCTCCGTTGAGAAACCCAAGATAGCTTGACTCAATCAAGTGAATTCTATTTCTATCAATCCACAAACTATCAAAGCCAAGCAGCACCCAGTTTGAGTTTATCCGAGTAACTTATACTATCTATATCTATATATGGAAAGCTAAGCCGTGTGCTGAGTGAGGAAACCAACTTTCAAGGTGTGTTGCGTGAGTCTTCATCATACCTTTCGCCGTCATATCACTTCTCACTTCTCACACGAGTCTCTTTCGCCGTTTGGGCTATCTTGACCTCTAGAGCTACGTTCATAATCTGGTTTGGGCCGGACTAATTCTGGAGGCTTCATCGATACATCACTTCTTGCTGTTTGTTGGTGTTTCTTTGCAATTGAAGAGGTTAATCTGATCCATTCTAATCTGGCCACGTTGTGCATATACCCATGAGCCGGGCGCCACGGCTGACCTGCTGAGTTCTGCATACTCGGCCGAATGAATGTCCACGTATGAATTGGCGTAAAACACCAGCGAACGCGCTTAAAAATAGAAGCATTCCAATGAGTTCGATGAGTGGATCGCCATTGCCATGGACAGGCCGAAGTGGAGATAGAGACAGCAGACTAATTCCATTCCCGAATGTCAGGACCACCGAATGCCCGAATGTTCTGATTTCTGATGGCTGAAGGATGCTTCAAGAGTATGTTATTGAGTACAAATTCTTCGCGCAAAGGGACACTCAGCCCAGCCAGACAAAGGTTTGATGCACCTGCTTGTCTGATACTGATACCATGGCACTCGGTTGTTACTTCATATTTGGGGAATGCCACTATGCCACTGCTACTATAACTAGAGTTCTCAGTTTACTTACCTTATGTGGCTATTGGTTCCTCATTGAACTCTTCTCGGCTATTAAAACCTCTATTTTTAGCCTTCCTGCTTCCTGCCTATTTGGGTTTTGGACTACTGGATAGTGCCATAGAAATAAACATTGTGAGTAAATATGGAAGTGGAAGTGGAAGTGGGCTGATGTCGAATGACGCTTCCTCCTTTATGAAATACTACTTTCCACTGATCCCAATTTTCCAATTGCCAAAGCAGTATGTTTTATTGTGGTCTGGGTGCTTGATTAGCGACATAAATATTACAAGCAAATACATACAAAAACCGGTCATGATAATTGAATGATGCCCCATTAGCAAGATCTCTAGGATTCAGTCCCTCGTCGTTGGCCCTGCTCACCCGGGACTCCGCGTGAGGCCAATCTTTACACCCAGAACGCAGAAGGTCTCAGTTGCTCAGCGCTCACAAAATGTGCGAGCCATTGCTAACCTTGGCAAGCTTCGCTGCATTGCTCACTGACTCACAGTTGCCCGCTGCACTCTCCTCGCTTTCTGACGCCAGTTTACTGCGCGTGCTCACCTCGCTGGTGGTGCTCGCGTTGCCATCGTTTGGTTCAGCAGCAGCTGAGTTTCCAACTTCCGTAGTGGCCTCTGCGTAAGCCGGAGGGTCAGGCTTGCCCTTCTTGGCGCGCTCCGTAGAAGCTTCGAGAGACTCCAAGTAGTCGGCTGTAACTTCAGGCGTCACGTAGCAGCCGCTGAAGCAAGAAGACTCGAAGCCATCAATTTTAGGGTTCAAAATCCTCACCTATGAAAGAAAGAAAATCACCATGAAAGTCGAATTGTCACAGGGGGTAAAAGAACAAAAAAATACGCAGGAGTGTAGTAAGTCAGGAGTGGATTGGGTGACGCTTTCAATCTCTTCTCGGTCTACTACAGTAGCAAGGCTAACACGCACCGAATCCTCGAGGTCTTTCAAGTCTTGGTAAATGAGCCAATCCACACCGAGCGATTCCGCAATTTCGTCCACGCTGCGGTTGTGGGCCACCAGCTCTCTGCGCGTGGGGATGTCGATCCCGTACACGTTGGGAAACTTGATGGCGGGCGCAGCCGAGGTGAAAAACACTTTCTTGGGCTGGCATTCGCGGGCCATGTCCACGATTTCGCGGGCGGTGGTGCCGCGGACGATGCTGTCGTCGACTAACAGCACGTTTTTGCCCGCGAATTCCGACTTGATAGTGTTGAGCTTGAGCCGCACCTTTCAGTCGAGAGTGAGAATAGAATGAGAACGACTCAAAAGTGATTCCTCTGGTAGAAGAAAAGAAAAGAAGAAGGAATCAGAGCGTGGTGTGTGCTCATTTTAATAAATGATGCAGGCCGGAACTGCGAACAGAATAAAGGATAAAAGTAATGGCTTGTTTATACTACTACATCTGCTCTTTTTTTCTTTTTTTTAAAAAGGGCCTGCTTTTACCGATTTTTTGCGAGCAGCTTGGCCCGGCATGATGAAAGTGCGCGCAATGTAGCGGTTTTTGATGAACCCTTCGCGGAACGGCACGCCCAAAGTGTACGCGCATTGCAGCGCGGACGCTCGTGACGTTTCCGGGACAGGAATCACCTGCAAGCAAGAAGGAAAAAAAGCAGTGCAACATGAGAATGGAAGGTTTGACAAGATATCATGACAGTCTGGCGAGAAGCACGCACACCCCCACCCATTCAACTATTCGTCAATTCATCAATCTCCGAAAAAAATAGACTACCAATGCACCACCATCTCCAAAAACACACGCACTAACCACGTCAATGCCATGGTTGGGGTGTTCGCGCATGATTTTACGGGCCAGCGCTTCGCCCATGTGAAGCCGCGACTCGTAAATGGGGACCCCGTCCATCACGCTGTCGGGGCGCGCAAAGTACACGTACCTGAAGTGGGAGATAATGATGATAAAAGGAAAGTGAAGTGAAGAGAGAGAGGAAAAGAAATAGAGAAAGCGGACGACAGAGTTGAGTGACATGAATCCGTAGGTAGTGAAACGGGGATTTCAAGGAAGGAAGTTGAACTTAGACTTCAATCAGGGTGCAGGCGCTAAGGTACATCCTATAGAAACGTCTTGTACGCACATATCAAATACAATATGCATGTGCCGTGTATGCATATTCACTGCTACTTCAACTTACTCGAAGACGCAAGGGTTGAGGGCAGTGGGCACTCCCGCTGCTTGCGCGGCCGCATGCCAGTGCACCTGCCCGTCGTAGCCCACCAAGACGCACTCCCCTGGAGCCACGTCGCGCTCGAGCTTGCCGCCGAGGGCGTCGATCGCCACCTAGATGTGGTTGCATAGAGCAGCGAAAGAGAAAAAGAAAAAATAGGTTGAATAGATCGAAAGGAGGGGGAGGTTAGACTCCGGGGTGAAAGTGCAAGGAGCGAGAGTCGCTACAAGGTAGAACAACAGTAACGAATTTGTGGTAGTCAAACAATGGTAATTAATTTACCGATTCCGACGAGAGCACGTGCGTGGTTTTGGGGTCTTCGGCGGTGGGTTTCTTGGTGCCGTACACCAGAGGGCGAATCCCGTGCGGGTCCCGGAATCCGAGAATGCCCACGCCAGCCACCAGCAAAATGCACGCATACCTGCAGAGGCCCACCAAAAAGGCAAACAAAGCACACAAAACAGCACACACATAAAATGAGACCTTACTGATATCTCTTTCCTTTCTTGAATTGAAAAAAAATCACTTTTTTGTCTGAATCTCCACTGTTTTTCTATTCCTTGTGCTGTTTAGTTGCTCCGTTACCCGCCCGTGAGCTTCGCCATCGCCGATTCGCACGCCGCGAACACGTCCTCCCGAGTGGCCGTCACGGCTCGGGCCATGAGAGCAGAAGCCGACTCCGCAGCCTTGCTCGCGCCAGCACCCTGCATGCGTGCGGTCAAGGCGGCGGACTTGCGCTCTTCAGCCGACTTCTTGAGGGCCGACTCGAGCTCCATCGCGAACACGTTCAGAAGCACCTGATGGTTGTTGTTGGCGTTGAAGAATGGCAACAACGTGGGTAAGTCAAATCGCCACCAGCCATCGAGGCATATACATGATTTGGTTCGATTTGGTTGAGTAATCATAGAGGTTGAAAACGAGACAAAGGCCTCCAAAGCCTTCAGCTTGTATTATCAGCATGATCAGCATCTTACCTCGGAGTCGCTGCCCGTGTTAACGTGGCGGTGGCCTTCCAGGAGCGCGGTGCGCAGGGTGGGGGTGTTGGTGAGGGTGCCGTTGTGGGAAATGGCCAGACCGTGCGGGTAGTTGGTGTACAGCGGCTGCGCTTCCGCGCACAGCGACTTGGTGCCCGCCGTGGGGTACCTAGAGAACGAGGGCATAGTACAAAAAAAAAGGGGGGGCTTTCGCCTTTAAATGTGCATCAGTGGGGTTTGAGCGGTCTTGGGGTTCGAGCTGGCTTCAAGTGGGTGAGTTGACAATGCTAGGAAATAAGAGAAATGAACACACCACATCAACAAAATAATAGAGTGGGG
>Ga0307979_1002748_pt1 | contig 12038 bp, 5 predicted proteins | sample OrgLakmetage1058_FD_201833 | JGI IMG/M metagenome (GOLD analysis project Ga0307979, IMG submission 201833) | Saline water microbial communities from Organic Lake, Antarctica - #1058 | ecosystem: Environmental > Aquatic > Non-marine Saline and Alkaline > Saline | place: Antarctica: Organic Lake...
GGTCTAGTCTAGTCTAGTTAATACTCTCCCAAAAACAAAGAAAGGCAAGTACACAGCAGTCACAGAGGCACATAAAGAATGCACTTGAGCTGCAAATGCGCCAGCGAATTCGCTCCAGAAGGCCAATGAAGGCTCCAACTGGCGCCTTTCCTCCGAACAAGTCGGCGGGACTGAGTGCTCGTTCGTGTGTCACGTTTCACATACCAGAAGATGGAAACGAAATATTCAGCCGGATTGCTGGGGAAACGGCGCGGGGAACCCTAATGTTTCGTTTATCGAAACCAGAAACGCCCAGGGCGGCGCTTTTTGTGTTTCTTAGAAACGAAACACGCGCAAAATCCGGGTTTGTTTCATATGTTTCCATTTCCCTGTGTTTCGACTTCGTCGACCATCGACGCTCTCGACGATCCGTTCTCGCTGTTCTACAGTTCCTCGAATTTTCTTCAGCCTCACGCTGTCACGCTGCTCTCGTATCCACCCAGCACCTTTCCTAGCAGCTTGACGTATCCTTGCTGCTTGAAACCCCAGTGGAGCGCAAGCGCTCATTTCGAAGCGAGCTCATTACGAATCTTTTCTGTTGCCATGTCCAAGGTAAATTTGTGACGGGCCCTATGTTTTTTCTTGTCATGATCTTTCCTACCGGCTGGGCGTACTCTGATTGCAAATTATAATTTTCATAACAAAAGCGCTTGCCCCCCTTGCCCATATTACCCCCCTGCAGATTGCTGCCAACGAAGAGGCTCCAACAGACTATGCACAAGATTTTGACGACATTGCTGATGTGAGTCGTTTGAAATGGTCCATTGTAATTGTTGAGGCCACAGAAAAGAGAAACACCGTAAAGCCACAACACGGAGTTGGTGCACAACTGAAAGATGTATCGTTTATTTTTCAGAGTTTGCATGCACTAGTGCCTTTAAGATCATCTTTGGTCCTATGCACCACATTTAAGCTATGTCATATGAATGCATTCATGATTCACGTCTAAAATTTCAATGGCGTCCTGTATCATTTCGGTCTACAGGAAGCCGCAGGAAAAGATTTCGAAAACGAAGAAGACTTTGAGGCCAAGAAGAAGAAAGCGAAAGAGGCTCGAAAAGCCGCACGGCGAGCAGCAGGCGAAGATGTCGAAGAGAACGACGAGGATGAACAGGATGAAGACCAGGGCGGCGGGCGCCGCGGGCACAGTGGGGGCGACGAGGAGAGCACCGAGCCCACGTACATGTTCTTCGACTTTCGCCGCGGCGCCGACCATTGGCCTTCGAACGTCGAGCTCATCAGCCCCGAAGCAGGCGAAGCTGAGATTCAGCGCATCAAGGACAACGCGGCCAAGGAAACTGGCGGCGGCGCCAAGAAAGTCAACACCTCGTCGATCTCCGGAGGCCCGGGCGCGAAGAAAATGGAGGGCTTCGGCAGCAGTGGCATGAGTTACGACGTCATGTACCCGGCCAACTTCCGTGCTATGGACAGCGACTCATCGTCATCTGAAGAGGAAGACGCCCAAGGCACTCTGCCAGGCGCACCCGAGCTCGATGTCTCAACTCCAGCCCCCAAGAGTGCCTGCTGGGAAGAGCTTCGCGACGGAAGTTCGGCACTGGCCATGCAGCCCGGTTGGCGCCTCAAGCTGAACCTCGGCGACCTTCTCAAGGGCGGCGATGCCAAAAAAGACGAGCGCGAGCGCGCAGCTGCCCGCAAAGAACGCGAGGCGGCACAGCGCAAGAAACGAGCGGCGAAACGCAACGCCGGTGGGGCCGGCGGCTACAGCGGCGCGGGTGGCTCCAGTTACGGCGCTGCAAGCTACGGCAGCGCGTGGGCCATGGAAGATTTGTGGGGAGCTGACGACGACAACCTCGGCCAAAAGCCTGGTGTAGGTGGTACCGGCTATGGTGGGTATGGCGGCGTGGGCTCTGGCGCGAACAAGTTGTTCCGCGACACGATGGGCGAGTGGACGGTCACCATGGACCTCAAGCTGGAAGGGCCTCCCCCAAGGGAGGGTTTGAGTTTGCTGCACACCGCGCTGCTTCACGCCGAAGACACCAAGGGTCGCAAGAAGCTCAAACCGTCCGAGGGCGAAGCAGTTGTGAACTGCGACGGCGGCGTCGGCCAGCTCGGCACCTTTGGCGACACGGCCGTTGCATCCTTGGTTCCTGGCAAGTGGCAACGCGTTGTGGTGGCTGTCAAAGTCGCGGCAGCTGGCGGCACCGAGAAAGGCGACCTCCGCACGTGGGTCGACACTGCACCGGGCTGCGTGCTCAAGTCAGAAGCCATTGCGGTGGGCGGGCGCTTCGAGGTCGACTTGGATGGGTTGTTCTTGTTCAGCAGCAGCGACCCTGCCATGATGCCAGGCCACGTGTCGCTGCGCACGGTGCGCGTAGAGCGCTCTTTTGCGACCGACAAAACGGTGCTCGCGAACCGGGCCAAAGACCGTGTGCTTTCCATGCTCAACGAAGAGCTCAAGCGCAAGGTCGACGCCCAGCGCCGTGGCCTTTCCCTCGCCGCGCTCTTCGCGAAACCGCGGCCCATTTGGGCCACACCGACTTTGGTGGCCACCTTTGGCGACGCGTTCATTGAAGGCACGGGCTTTGAAGGCAGCAGCTGCCTGGCGTGGTCCTTTCAAGTCTTGAACCACGGTTTGCAAGCTTGTCTTCGCAATCCAGCTGTAGCAGACACCTATCTTGGGTACGAGAGCTGCCCCGCTCCTCTCAAGCTCTTTATCTTTCTGTACTTGCCACGTGTTAAGCTCATTTTTTCATTCTCTCTCCAGGTGCCTGAGTGCTTCTGCACGCGGATCGGTCGGAGATGCGCTGCACATCTTCTCCAAGTCCGCGGCTACCTTCAAGCACATGGCAAGACTTTTGAAGAACCCGAACGCTGCTCAACTCATGGGTTTCTTGCGCCGCATCAAAAAGCTCGTGGGGAAAGTAGGTGTTGGAGACACGCTGATGTTGCCCTTGATTGTGGAAGGCTCTGAGCTGCTGTTGCTGCTAATTCACAAGAGCGACAAGTACTACGACATGGTCGTGGTTGCCACTGACCCTGAGCTGGCGTTACGGCACCATGCCGTAAATGCAGCGGCTGCGCCTTGTCAACAGACTCCAGGCACAGTAGCTTTCCGAACCTGCCTTGTGGTGCCGGGCATCGAAAAGAAACTGGCCACGGACGACGTCTTTTGGGCAGCCGTGTTCAATTTGACCAGCCGGAGCATGGGACAAGACACTACCGGCGACATGCACCGCTTTTACGACCTCCTCTTGCCGTTCATCACCGGCAAACCCTTCGAGCAAACTTTAGTCGAAGTGGAGTTGGCTGCTCAGGAAGCGAACGCTTCTGCTGTGCCTCCTACTGACACGCCCAATCTAGACGCAGCTCATGCTGGTGCGCCCAAGCCCAAGGACTCTTCGCCAGGAGAGGCTACCACTGAACCCACCAAGCCTGAGCCAAGCTCAACTCAAGCCCCAGCGCGAGCAACGGCAGCAGGTGCAGCAGAAGCAGTAGCAGCAGCTCAGGCTGCAGCTGCGGCTGGCACCACCGCTGCAGGTCACCCGCCAGTGGCAGGAGCGTGCGCTGCGTGCTCGAAGCCCTGCACTTCCTCCTCACCAGCCGCGGCTTGAGTGACGGCGAAGCCAACTGCGTCCAACTCGCCCTGCAGGCGCAGCTAGTTGAGATGGTGGCCAACGACTTGATGTATGAACTGCCCGATGAAAACGGGCGTCGGGTCTGTGAAATGGCGCTGAGTTCATTATCTGACGCTTCTGTTCGGGTTGCAGCTGACATTTCTGCTGAAGCCGCAGCTGCTACTGCTGCTGCCAACAAGACTGCCGAAACGTTTCCTGACGAGAAAAGCCACGCCGCCGTCACCTTTGCGGTCGAAGTTCCAGAGGCGACGCGCGCTCGCGTACTGCAGCTGGGAGCGGACCTTTCAACCTGCGCTGAAGACGTTGAGTCGCTGCCGCCGCACCTGGATCTCACAGGTCTGCGCAACGATACTCTACAGCCTGAGGTACCCACACAAAGCACCAACAAGGATGACGCCACTGCTGCAGCTCAAGGCCCAGACCCTGCTCTCATGCAATTTCGTGACCACTTGATGTGGGAAGTGGAAGACAACATTCCTGATCCAGGCCAAGCAGTGACCTTGCGCAAGTATGAGCCCATTGACTTGTTGCAACTCCCGGAAAAAGCTTCCACGCGAGCTCAAGCAGTCGATGCTTTGCGCCTCTGCGACCGCCAGTGCGCCATGCTCTTCAATCAGTCTCATTGCATCAAGAACGTGCCACTGCTCGTGGTCACTCTCATCGAGCATGTCTTCACTCAAGTAATTGCCGTGCCAAAGCCCCGGCCAATTCCTGCGTACGACGCCAAACGCGACCGCCGCGCCAAAGCAGCGGCAGCTCGACGATCAGAGCGTGAAGCAAAGGAGGCAGCAGAAGTTGCTGCTCGCGCTGCTGCCTGGAACGACTTCAAAGCTGGAAAAGGGAAGAGGCCAGACAGCAAAGAGACGAATTCTAAATCTGCAACGGACGCGGAGGCTGACAGCAAGAACAGCAACAGCGCTCAGGCGAAGGCTGCAAGTGCAATGGAAGAAGCAGAAGCAAATGCGCTGGACCGCAGTGCAGGCAACGTTGCTGAAGTTGAAGCCACAACCGCCACATGCTACTGGGATGCACCCCTGACGTACGAGCTTCAAGTGGAGTTGCTGTTGACGGTTGGGCGCCTGGCAGAGTGCTTCACGGCCGCTGCGATGAGCCTGCAACACAACCGCAGCTTCGACGCGGTCTGCATGGTGGTGCCTGGAGTGATGGCTGCCGTGAGCGATGCCCTCTTGCGACGACTCGCGTTTGACCGCCCTTCTGAACTCAGCGCGTGTTTGTTGGGATGTACCACCGACGGTCGCCAGCTTGGAGTGGCAGGTTTCGGGACTTCTGCAGGCACTTTTGCAGCGCAATCGGAGACCATGGAGATTCATTACCCTGAATTGGCGGTGGCGCGCACCGCGGTGCTCGATTACTTCAACAGCCCGCAGCAGCGGCGCCTCGAAAAAGTGTTCGATTGGGAAACTAACTTTGAGCTCAAACCTACGCGGAGCCTCGTAAAAATGGTGCGGCATTTGTGCCGGGCAACGGCCATGGCGGACCCGAGGCCCCACATGCTTCTCTGCGACTACTACCCTGACCGCAGCCTGTTGCTCAAGAACTATCCCGAACTGCGGGCTTATCGCGACATCATGTTCTGGTGGAAATTTCACCTCAATGCAGACGTGACAGCGTTTCCCAACTACACTCCCCCGGATTCGACCAACGAAATTGGAACCTTCGACCGTTTGCAAGCTCAACTTCGTTGGAATTGGGATGACGAAGTGAAAGGCTACCAGGTGCAGGCGTTAAACAACGGCCAGCTTCGGTGCCGGCCTGACCCTCGCTCGCGCGATCCGGTGACAGGCCGGCAAGTACCGCCCGAATTGCTGCCCACCCACCGCTACCCTTCTACGGCGACTCCAGGTTTCTACTTGGGTAAACCCACGGTGCGCACGGAAGACGACGTCATTTACCGCCCGAACTTGCCTGGGTTTGAGCTTGCGGGTGTTGCGGGGCAAATTTTGAGCCAGCGCGACAGCGAGCTTCTCATTTCTTTTCTCACGGTGCCTTATCTTCGCTTGCCCCTGGTATTGGCGTTTTTCGCAAGCGATGATCGGGTGCACAAGCTCCAATCTCCAAAACTCAAGGGCATTTTGGACTCGGTCGTGTTTGAACCAGGCCGTTGGCTGGCTGCGGCTGACACGGGGGTGCTGCCTCAGATGGTGCCCACTCAGCATGCGAATCTTTTGGCGTCTGCTTATGGCCTCTTCACCAACGAATTGCACCGTGCAGCTCACAATGTCCTGGGTCCCATGTCTGCTCTGCTCACGGGCGCCCTTGCGCTCGATACCGGGGCAGTGTGCGACGTGGGAGGCGAAGACTTCAACACGGGCGTGGACATCATTTTGTATGTGACCCGGCTTGCGAGCCGAGTCGACAATTATTTGTCGTTTCTAGTCGACCACAAGCTTCGAAAACACCGGTGCTTGTCGGATACCATCCTTCGTGAAGTCAGCGTAGATCAAGCCTGTCTCGAGACACTACAAACTGGTTTGATGGACTTGCGTCGCAAGCTCCACGGAGAAGTGAGCGACTTGCTCGAAGAGTACTTGCTGAAATTGGACCGAGAAACCGCCGCTGCTCCCGGCGACGAGAAGCTCATTGATCGCAACTCACGGCTGGCGTGCGACTTGCATGCGCACCGCCTCCTATTACTCCGCAACCTTCACCAAGAGGAGCTTACTGTGGACCGTGCTAAAATTCTGGTGGGCTCCTTTGTGTTTTTGACCACTCGGCACACCTGGAACAAGTCAGCACGGAAAGCAGGCCAGCTCCTGGTGCCGGAAACGGAAATCTACGAACTTCTCACCGTCACGCGCCGCCGGCTCATCACTTGGCCTAGGCTCCAAGCACAGGGCGACCTTGACCATGTGCTGCAGACGGCACTCCAGATCAGCTCGTCGACGACCGGAAGCTTGCGCGCGTCCGCAGCTGTGCTCGACGCGGGCAACCGTTGGTCCATCATCGGTGGGGTGCATTCCATTGGCCGTTTTGCCATTGCCAGCACGCGCACCGTGAAGGAAGAAGGAGATGACAAAGCCACGATTGCAGGTGATCCGTCTGCAGCGGCGACATCACCGCTGGTGCAAGCAGCAATATCTGAAGAAACTCAGCACACGGCCGTGGAAGTCGTCGCCGACACGGGCCTTTTGGGCTGCGAGATTGACGTTCAAATTGGCCAAATGACGCTTCGATCCAAGCATTTGTCAGCGCTGGAAAGCGCGGTGGCCAACCACCCAGACGTGAAGCTCATTTTCGGGGACGCCACCATGCAAGCAAGCTTGCTGGAACGCGCGGAGCACCGGTGCAGGTACCGCTTAGTCGGGCTGGGCCATGAATTGGACCACTGGAAAACGCCGCATGACTCGTTGCCGCCGTTGAGTGACCCCTGGGAGCGGGCGTATGACCCCTCGGAGCTTGGAGAGTCGGAAGGATGGGTGGCGAAACTCTTTGAGCCTTTGCGCAAAGCCTTTTTCAACGGTCCCAGTCCACCTCCCATGCAGTTCATGCTGCCCGAGCAGAGTTTGCCGAAACACGCCGAAGTGGCAATGCTGCTCGGCCTTCACCCCGGCCTGGGCGGGCCTTTCAAGTTAGTGGTGCTCTTTCGAAGCTTCAAGTGTGCCCACGTGTACGAGTGCGTGACCCAGGGCCGGCAGTGGTGGTACACCCTTCACTTGACCACCGACGCACGCTTTTCCTTGCGCGACCTTCAGCCCAGCACGCAGCCTCGCCAAGCCCCATTTCCGAAGTGGTGGCAGCACGGCAGCGGAGCCGCTTACCCGCGAGGCACAAGCGAGTACGTCTTCAACGATGTGGTAGGCGTGAGTCAGAACCCGGAAGTCTCGGTGCTGGTGCATCGCGACGCGACTGATCCCCGCAACCTCAGCGGTGGCGTTGAGACCTTGGTGCCATCGCGCTTCCTGCTAGGAGTCGTACCGCAGGTACATCAACTTCCCACGACCGTTGATTCTTTTTTCTTTTCAATCGTCCGAAGTGCTTTCGTCCTGCACTTTGTCCTTCATAGCATGGCATCACAGCGACTGCGGCTTAGGTAGAATAGAGATGGTTCTTGCTTAGCGCCTCCGTTCTCACCGAAGTTCCGAACAACTTGTGGTTTTAAATACTTTTATTTCTGTACCCGTTCGGTTGATCCTCTTGTAGGCCATCCTCGACGATTACCTCTTTTGGCAAGACGAAGCGACTGAGCCGCCTACTCTAGAGCCTGGAGCTGGCCGTTCGGGCTACAAGAAGTTGCGAGGTTACCCCAAGGAAGCCAAAAACGACACGGTGCTGCTTCTGGAAGTTCAGCCGATTGGCCACTGGGAAGAAGCACTCAGCGATCAAGCATCTTCAAAGACCGCAGCGGTAGCGGCAGCAGCAGGCAGCGGCTGGAGCAAGCCTACTCAAGTGATTGGCGCATCAGGCCTTCCCGGCCGCTCTTTGCGGGTGTTGCGACGGCCTAAAACCGTTGCCGAGCGTGAATTCGCGTGCCTGAAGGCCGTAGCCGTTGAGCTGGAGCGCTTGGGGTCAAAAATCCTCGCGAAGCCAGACAAGAAGGCGAAGAGTAAGTCGGCATCGCTTCTTCATGGCCAAAAGCAAGCCAAGGAACCAGTCTTCAAGGTTGGCGACACGGTAGAATTTGACACGGATGGATCGGGCAACAAATGGGTCGACTGCGAAGTCCTCAAAGTGCATTCAGCCACCGCTGGAGCAACCGGCACTAATCCTAAGAGCAACGGTAAGAGCAACAAGAAATCCAACAGCGAGGTCAGCAGTGCCGACAGAGGTAGCGGTCAAGACAAAGGAGTCACAAACGGCAAAGGCTACTTGTATGACGTCGAGCCGCGCGAAGCATGGGTCGGGCGGCAACTCAAGTGCCCCGCAATGTTTCTGCGGCCAAAGAGCGACGGGCGCTCCAACGACCAAGAAGGCGTCGGGGTGTGGAAGTTCGCAGGTTTAAGCGACTCGGAAGACGACGACTGGAAGCGTGAATCGTCGGACGATGACGAAGAAAGCGATAAAAGTACTAGCTCGAGCAACCGTGCAGGCCAAAACCAGCGAAACAAAGGCAGCAGCAGCAGCAACGGCAGTCCTGCGAGCGGTGAAGACAGCATTTCGAAATTACCCTTTGCCTGGTTTGATCGTTTGCCTTCCGTTTTGGAAGCTGCGGGTTGGGACGACACCATTTGCGTGACCGTGCTTCGCAAGCTGGTAGCTGTACCCGGAGTAAAAGCTTTCACCTCGATGGAACGTCTGGCAGCAGCCGTCGCCACCGAAGTCAAGTTGCACTTCAAGGATGAGGCAACAAAGCTCCGCGCAGCCAAGGTGACAGCGGACCAGCAAGCAGGGCCGGAGCACGAGTTGCTCAACATGATGGCTGCACCTCGCAAGAGCCGCTTGCATTCCTTGGCCAAGACCTTAGCTCGGGTGGAAAACTTGAGCCATGTACTGGCGTGGACTGACCGCCAGACTCTTAAGCTGGGCGCAACTGCAGTCTACGGTGACCTCAGAACCAGCAACGAAAGCCACAGCCCAGAAGAAGAGAGTGAATCTCAAAGCACTAGCAGTCGCATCGGGTCCAGCAGCGGTTACGAATATGCCGCTGAACTAGGTTGTCCAGCGCTGTCTCTAGTCGAGCTGCCGCGGCTCAAGCTTGCGTTCACCGGTCGCGATGATCCAGATGGCGAGACTCGGCTCTATTCCTTGGACCACACTGATCTGTTCGTGACCAACCATCGCCACCCCCTCGTAAACCGCATGCTGCAGGGCATTCCGCACTCCCTCCTGTTGTCCAACTTGCGAGGCGAGCTCCAAGTGCTCGTTCCTGTCCTCGCGCCGGTGCGCCCAGCCGTGGGTGCGCAGCCGTTCACGACCACTCTCGTGCTTGATCGCAGCGATGCTGCGTGGGCGGCTGCCCTCAGCAGCCGGTACTTCATGTACCCCGTTCACGTCAGCACGAGCTTCCTGGTCACGAAAGGGCTCAACGCGGCGCTGTACTTGCTTCTGCTGCGGCTCCTGCACCGGGATTACGACGACGCGTACCGCCTGACAGATTCGGTCGCAACCGACACGGCATTCTCGGATGAAGGCCTTGGCATTTTTAAAGCACTAAGCTTCGCGAACGACGACGCTCATCCAGATGCCCACGCGGTATGTCCTTACGATATGTATGGGTCTCTTACCTCTTGAGATCTTTCCTAGGTATGTTATTGACTTATGCCCCCGTTCTTTTTTCTGGTTCTTTTTTTTTTTCAATTTAGGTGCGCCTTAAAGTAGCCCTCGTGACAGTGGACAGTGGCGTCGAGTTGCCTTTTGACTTGACGCGGCAGGCACGAAAGTACATTGAAAAGCTCGGTCAAGTGGCTGCCACGTGCGTGCTCTCTGAAGAAGAAGAGTTGCAACTCCTCGAAACGGACAAGGTATGTTTCATGTCTCATCTATCTTTGCCCCAGCCGCATTCAATGATATCTTGCATACTTCACCTGATAAAATGTTTCATGAGGGCGGATATATATTTTAAATGTACTGTTTTCATTTGTACAAATATCCTCATTGTTTCGAACTGGTTTTCTGTAGGTGGTGTTGGATGAAAAGCATCCCTTGTACGACTCGCGCATTCACGACCCTTACACCATGACCGTGGTGACCAACCGCTTGAGCGCACTGCGCGCAAGAGCTCACGGCGACTCGACCTGGGCAGTGCAACACCCGCTGCGCGAAAGCGGGTCTCAGTGGCCGTGGTACGTGGACTCAACGGTGCTTGGGGAAGTCTACAACAAAACGACTGAGGTGGAGAACGTGGCGGACTGGGAAGCTGTAGTGGCAGGCCCGGAATGGCCTACGGACGCAACGACAAGTTTTGTGAAATGGACGGCTCTACGCCACTACGCAGCGGCTGGGCACATCAATGCTAGTGTTAAAGACGAAGGCGCCGCGGTCGATGCTGGGAGCACGGAGAACCATGCCCTCGATTCAAGCAATAGCAGCAGCAGCAGCAGCAGTGCGGAGGTTTCAATGCCACTCGCATCGTCATCGTCTGTGCCGATGGTGGACGTGGCGTCGGTGCTTGCACTGCCGCTGGCTGAAGTTGACCAGCACCCATTGTTCGCCGAGATGGCCAACTCCCCCCTTGGAGTGCGGGGCTGGTCTAGCAAACATGGCGGCGGCGCACCTCACCCCCAAGGGTTCTTGTCCGTGGTGTGCTTCCAAGTGCTGTGGGACGCCGCGTGCGTGAAGGCTATGCCTTCGGTGGAAGAACTAGCCCCATCCTTTCCGGCTGCGCGCTTTGTGCTTGTGCGTGCCGATCGCACCGGCGTGGATTCCATCTCGAGACAGCTGAGTGTCACTGCATTCCCGACGGTCTTGTTGATGCGCGGCAGCACGGAAGTTGCGCGCCTCGAAGGCCCTCAACGCGTGGCTGGCCGCCTCGTGGATTTGCTCCGCAAAGAAGTCACGGCTGAGGATGTCGCGGTATCGGAGCAGCTGCGGAGCTTCGAGCTGGACCAAGCCGGCGGTGGAGCCGAAGAGGAAGAAGAAGAAGAAGAGCTCCAATGGACGTGGGACCCTGAGTTTGCGTCCGAGGACATTCAAGTGTTGAACTATGGCACCGTAGTAGCGCTCTTTCCAGATGATTCCGACGAGGACAGCGAGCCAGGCGTGTGGCAGTTCAAGGGCAGCCGAGACTGGGAAGACATGGACGCAGCGTTTCAAGTAGCGCTGGAGCGCGACTATAGGTCTGGCCGGCTTTATGTCGAGCAGAGCATAACTGCCGTGGGCCCAACCGAAGGCGTGCAAGTGACGCTCCAGTCAAGGAACCATAAAGTCTCGTTTGACATGGTCACAGGCATGTCATGCTCGTTTTCGAGCAACCCTTATGACGATCTGGAATGCCGCCGCAAAGGCCCAAGGTTCATTGTCACTGGCGACGATAAGTACTGCAACGACCAGCAAAAGGCCGCGGACAAGTTTGAGCAAAATTGGAAAGAGGCCGCGAAGAAACGGCGGCTTGAAGCTGAAGCACTGAACGTGGGCAAGGACCTCCAGGGAGTGCGAGGCACCAACGCGTTCATGGAAGAGTCTGGCGTCCACAAGTGGACCGTCAAGTTCAACCACGAGCCTGCGCGGCTTGGCGGAGGGGATGCCGTAGGGATCGCCAATGACGTCGCGGAATACTTTGGCCCCCTGGCTTACCCTGTCCTAGGCCACCGCGGTGGGCATTCACTCGGGTTATACGCCAATGGCGACCTGGTCTTTGATCATCAAGTGATTGCTGCCCTCACTGGCCCACCACGCAAAGATCCGTTGAATGAGAGCGATGGCAGTGGTGCCAATGACGAGTCAAGTGCACTCGACGGCGATGATTTCCCTGTGGAAGCGGAAGAGATCCAGCCGCGCTGCTGCAAC
>Ga0307979_1002749_pt1 | contig 12037 bp, 20 predicted proteins | sample OrgLakmetage1058_FD_201833 | JGI IMG/M metagenome (GOLD analysis project Ga0307979, IMG submission 201833) | Saline water microbial communities from Organic Lake, Antarctica - #1058 | ecosystem: Environmental > Aquatic > Non-marine Saline and Alkaline > Saline | place: Antarctica: Organic Lake...
TCAAAAATGCAAACAACAACATGCAAGCGGGCCGCTTGTGGCCTAGCGGTCCCTCCCTATCAAAGAGCTAAACCCATATATCTTCCATCAAACGCCACGAACGCTAGTCGAGGTCGTCCTCCAGCGTTTTTCGAAACCCTCGCAAGGCCCTCCACCTTGAGAGCAAGTCGACTGCGTATACCCCGAAGAGTACAGGTTCCGCTCTAGTGATCGGCAAGATCGTGCTGACAATGCTTGTAGCTGCTGCCAAAACAAATCAATCCTCCATTGTGCCTGCCTTTGATCAAACGAGAGTCCCACGGATAATTCAAGTACCAAGCGGTGCTGTAAATTCATAACGGAAGGGTTCATCATCTGTCGGTGGCCCGGAGTTAAGAATACCGCAGTTTAATGACCTATATACCTATATACGACAAAAACAATAAATACGTCATTGTCGTGAACTGCGTCTTTTAAAAGCCACACCACATCCCAGTTAATTTTTCGACTACATTTGGCTCAAAACGGGTGCGTATTTGAATTTAAGCGCGACTGGGGTATGCTCTCCATTTCCTGCTCTTTACACCAAGAATGGCTGAAATTAATAAAGCCCCAATCAGTAGACCATGGACCGGAGAGTGGTCGCCACCTCCGCTGCTTGAGCGCTCATGGGAGCTGCTTCCGCGGCTTGAAGAGCAGCAGGAAGTGGGCTAGCCCTGGCAGCAGACACATCACCAGTAGCGGCGAGAGCCAGCTTCGCCGCAAGCATGAAGCCATACGCAACCTTGTGAAAGTAAGGAGGTGGGAGTAAAACGAAAGAGCAGTGAGAAGAAGAAAGAGCATGAAAGGATGAAAAAAGTATGAGCCATGACAGGTCAGAGAAGCGGTAAACACAGAATAAAGAGTAGTTGCCATTTTTTTTCAATATGCAAGCAACCAGAAAAGAAAAAGTATTGCTCGTACCTCAGCATGAAGGGGATCTTCTGCACCAGTCGCTAACGCAAGCGTCGCCGCAGCACCCGCAAACAGCGAAGGCGGCACTGCACCAGAAGAAGCACTGCTCGTCGTATTTGTAGGGTCACTAAGCCAAGTGCCATAGTTGACCGCCAGCGCGGCGGCTGAAGTGCGCACGTTTTTGTGGGCAGTGGCATTGGCCGCCAGCGCCGCCGCAGCGTCGATCAGCGAAGTCGCCCGGGCTGACGTGGAGACCACTTGCGATCGGGTGGAAGCCGCAAAGAACAGGTTTGACGCAAGGCGCAGCGTGGTGACTTGAAGCGGCATGGGGGCGTCGGGGGCTTGCACCGCCGTGAGCGCGCGCGGCAACACCGACTCCAGGAGCAAGAAGGACTGAGTGGACGCCAAGTGAGCGTTGGCTTCAGGGTGCAGACACGCGATGCGAAGGAGGTCTAACACGGCCCACACCTAAGGAAAAAAAGAAGAAACATAGCAAAGCACAAATATCAAAGCGACATGAAATGCAAGGAACGAGCGGTACATAGCAACACGATAGGAAGATGAGGGTCGATGCGTGGTTGCGGGCATCGTACAGTAAACGTGCTCACCCACATGTAAAAAAATATGCATCAATCAAAAAGACTTCACACACACACTTGTGCTCATACGCACATACACACACAGGAAAAACCAACGACCATTTCGAAAGAATGGATCAAAGAGTCCCTCCTCACCTGGCTGGGCGGCCATTTATTGGCTACATGTAGCAACGCAGCCAGATCATTGGCGGCGATCGAAGTAGCGTGCCAGCGGCTGGTGTTGGCCAGAGCACTGCACACGGCACCCAACGCGCGCGCATCCGCTGGAGAAAGGCTCATGCCTTCAGGCTCAAGGGCAGCGCTGAATTCGTTGATCTTGGCCTCGATTTTGTCCACCTGGAAATTTTGAAATGTCATCGTGGATTGTTGAGTGTCAAATTCACAGGAAAAAAAAAAGAGCGCTGGTGGATTATCTAGTAGCCTTCATTCTACTCCTAAAATAGGAGAAAGACTACGGCGCTAAATCGGGCAATATTTACGAACCGCAAGAGGTTTATCGAAGCGCACATAAGCCACCGGTTCTGGTGGCTTGGGCTTGGTTACAGAGGAGGAAGAAGAAGAAGAAGAAGCCGATGCTGCTGCACTGCTGCCACCACTGCCGAGAGTAGGTCCACCCGCCCCCGCGTTTTGAGTAATGAAATTGGCGATTTTCTCGAGGTCGTCGGGGTTCAAACCATGCTTGGCGATGAACTGGTAGGCCGTGGTGTACCTGGAGTAGTAATGAGAAAAAGAAGCGAATAAAAAAGAGGCCAAAAACCATGCTATATGAACACCGCCATTTGACGCATGCAAACACACGTTCACATGAGGCAAAGAGTGGAAGAGAGGACAGACGAAGAGTGTTTACGCACGGGTTGTCGCCGTCGTTGTGGCCAATTTGCAGCTTTTGCAGGCCCGTGGGTTGCTCGATTTCAATGGCCAAAACATGGTCGTATTTGACACCGTCAACCATGCCCGAATCCCGAGATCCAGTCACTTCCCCCACCTTTGTTACATCACGCAGCACGAGTGACAATTGACACCACCGGAGGTGAAAAGCATTTAAGTATGCAAAGAGAATCGAATCAACGATACATTTGTTCGCTACAGGAAAAGACCCAGCAGATGTACCAAAGCAATAAAAGGAACACAGGCTGGAAGAACGCATTCAGTGACAACCATACTGACGGCATAAGCAATAAAGATGCCACACAGGCATGTTCTTGGGCACACCCACTTACCTCAATCCAGTCGGACGACGCGGCGGCCCACTGCGCCGCCACCGCCACTCCATTCTTGTTGAACACCTTCACGTCCCCCTCGCCGCGGCCGGGGGTCGCCAAACGATTGGCCCATTGCGGCAGCTTCGCCACCTCTTCGGGGGAGGGCCCACCTTGCCGGCTGGCTTTGGCGGCGGCGACGGCCTCGGCCGCGGCTTCCCGTGCGGCGGGGCTCGCGGCGCGCGCCGGGTCACGAGTCCAGAGCCGCACGATGCCGTCGTTGCAACCCGTGGCGAAGTCGCCCTCTTCGGGCAGGGCGCAACAGCACCACACCCCGTCGGGATGCTCCACCACCTCGCAGCCACCACTGCTGCCTGACGACGACGACGAGGGCGCTTGAGGCACAGACCACACTGCCGCGGAGCAGTCTTCCGAGATGGACACAAAGCCTTGCTTCGCCGACACCAGAGGAGCTGCCCCGTAGACGAAGTTTTCCCCACGGCCGCTCGACGGGTGCACCACCGTGTGCAGAGGGTCTCCGCCGGGGCTCCGCACCGTGATGGTGCCGTCGTTCGACGTGGACGCGAAAGCGTAAATGCTGCCACCATCACTGCCGCCATCACTGCCGCTGCCTGCAGCAGTGCTCGCGGACGCTAAGCACAAGCTCCGTACCGGGCCTGCATGATCTTCGTGGGTAGCTACGCAACTCCAACCACCACTGCTGCTGCTAGCGGCGTCACCAGTGTGGCGCCACAGCCGCACGCAGCAGCCCGCGATGCCCCCGTCTTGTTGCTTGCCGGTGGAGCCAGTCGCCACGTCACCGTTTGGGAGGCCGAGGACACTGACACCGTTTTCGTGGTCGGGTAGAGTGGCCACACAAGAAGCTTCGCCGTTGAGCTGCCAGAATTTCGCGGACCCGTCCCTTTTGGAGAACCAAAGGAGGTGGACAAAACGCGAGCAGGGAAGAAATGAGAGCATGGGAGAAAATGGTGTACACACGAAAGTAATATCGACAAGGAATGCATGAAGTGAATCAGGATTGAAAATTTCACGAGGACCTCTCCAAAACCCAGAGCTAGATAGATGCGATTTGCTTGAAATCACACTGCTGTACTTACCACGAGCCGGAAATGAGAAGAGGTACACTTCCATCCGCAGGAGACTGTCAAGGCAGGCATGCAAGAGGATAACCAACAAGAGTAACCACAGTTAAAGGCAAGCAAAGCGCAGATGACGACTACTTCACGATTCAGGAAGACAAGTGATGTAAGAATCATGGCAGAGGGTTAGTTGTTGAACCCATTTCAAACTTCTCAGTTCGTGAGGGAGGTGGTAGGTAGGGTTGTTACCGTGTACGACAGAGAAATCACGCCGTGACTGTGACCTTGCAGCAGCCGCACCATGGTGCCTTCGCTGTTGAAGACACGCACACAATGGTCCGCGCAGCCCGTCACGAAACCGCCCGTAGGCGCGTCGTCGAGCACTCCGCGCAACAGAGGACAGCAGGCCAACACACTCTTGTCGCCGTGCTCCATGATCGGCGCTCCTTGTGTGCTCGCCGCGCCCGCAGCCCCCAACTCCCACCGCTGGACTAACGCATCAGCACCTCCACTGACAAGGTCTCCCTGGACAAGACGCACATGCAGTCAGAGAACTACGTTCAGCCTTTCATTTCCTAGCTAGCTCGGAATTACCATTCTCCACAGAGCAATCATTCGAGTAGTCTTTACCGTAGAGGAGACGCAGAGCGATCGAACAGCAGCACCGTGGCCGTGCAGTTCTTCGCGTAGCATGTATGGTTGCTCCTCAGGCACGTCGACGTCCATTGTAGAAAGACTTCTAGAGAATACTAATGGCAATGGCTAATGGTAAATGACTACTCCCGTTTCTGCTATCTGCCACGAACGAACTCAAAAAGAGCAAGAAATGTTTTGGAAGCAGCGGGAAAAATGCACGGCGCATGAGACAGTATATTATATTAGGGATGTCGTGCTTGCTCGCATCTTTGGCTCGCATCATCATTTTTGATCGCAGATGCCTGGATGCCTGCTGGCTTAGATTGCACAGACATCGTTTGAAGCACTCGCCGTCTCGCCATTTTTGAGCCAGTTTGAGTGCCTAGAACACCGCATAAGTTTGTTACTAGCGAGGAAAGGAGTTCTTCGAGTTTTATTCCTCCGAAGCTGTAGAATGTCGCTGTCGAGTACTTTATCATCTTTCTTCTGCGCTGGCGTTAGTGGGTGTTTGACAACTTGTTGCGTGCATCCGCTCGATGTGATTCGAATCCGCATGCAGCTAGACTCCGAGGGCGGCGCCACTCGCACTTTTAGAAACCCTTGGCATTGTGCTACTACTATCTTCAAGACCGACGGCATTCGAGGAGTATACGCGGGCATTTCAGCGGGCCTTTCTCGCCAAATCGGTATTCTTTTCGTTGATGCGTGATAGCACTTTCGGTGAAGATGATAAATGATAAACTGAAAACGCAAGTACGATGATTGTTTTGATTTACTATACTACTCTGTACTTTATTTCATGCAGCTTATGGTATGCCGCGGATGGCGTTTTACACTATGGGCCTTGAGCGTTATAAGGAGCCTGGGAAGCCCCCATCCTTCATGACCAAGCTCGGCATCGGATCCATGGCAGGCGCCGCGGCTTCGATGATTGGCGTCCCAACTGACGTTGTCATGGTATGCATTGAAGGAATAAAATGTGCCCTGAGAAGAACTAATTCTGTATGGCTATTTGCTATTCGAGTATCCACAATACTAGAGCAGGGTTATGGTGCTTGTGAGCCTGTTGCAAAATGTTGAAAGCACCGTGAATGAGCACCGCGAATGGTGCCCCCCAGGGATGTGAAAACCATGTGGCTGTATTTTTCATTGCCTTTTCTCTCTTTGAGCAGGTGCGGATGGCTGCAGATGCCAAAGCGCCTTTGGAACAGCGGCGCAATTACAGCGGCGTGGTGAGTGAATTGGATTGCTGATTGAGCACCCCCTTTTTATGATCACGTTCACTCGCGCGCTTCCCACCATTCCTACACTCAGAGGCCTCCTCTGTGTTTGATTTACACCACTGCCACTGCTGTTGGCCTCATAGGTGAACGCCATGACGCGCATCGCGAGCGAAGAAGGCGTGGGAGCGCTGTGGTCGGCCTGGCAGCCTACGGTGATTCGGGCCACGCTCCTCAATGCTGGCCAACTCGGGGGCTATTCGGAGGTGGGATGCATTTTGGCTTTTTGACTTTACAATTTAAGTTTCCCGCTAGGCGGCTTTAAGCTCTATTCTTACTTTTGTTACATCTCTTCAGATCACGATTCCCAGTTGTTATATACTCAACCACTTTTTTTTTTGCTCTTTGATTTTCTTTTGGCTTCATGTGTGCGCCGCCCTTAAACCTAGGCGAAGCAAAGGTTAGAGCCCATCATGAAGCCTATGGGGCTAGGGGGCTTGCCGCTGCAATTCATGTCCGGGCTCTTTTCAGGAGCGTTAGCCACTGCCCTCAGCTGCCCCGCGGATGTCCTCAAGAGCCGGCTTCAAAACGCGTCGCCTGGCCAATACGCCAACATGCTGGACTGCGCTAGAAAGCTCCTCAAGTTTGAGGTAAATACCTGCTTTTGAAAAAGAGTTGGCTACTCAGTTTTTATTTGTTAGAAAGGGAAATCGAATAACGAAATTGGGGCCTTCTGATGAAGTGTAGAGTGGTGTTTCTTGTCCTCTATTTTTCATATGCTCTTCTCTTCTTATTCGTTACTGCCTGAAGGCGCTCATTCTTGCATACCGTCATTCGTTCTAACCTTTCTTTTAAAACAGGGCCCGCTTGCGTTTTGGAAAGGAGCGGGGCCGTCGGTGATGAAGCTCGCGCCGCAGTCGGTGATTTCCTTGGTGATCCTAGACAACATCACGTACTTCATGACCGGCAAGCAGGCTATGTAAAGCCCGATATTATAATACACAATCAAGGAGGCCCCTTGTGTAATGCGAGACAATCGGCAATTTTGATTCTTGTTTGATTCTTATGTGTAACAAAGAATGCGCCGCCTTGTTATTTTTCTTGTCTTTCTCTCGTTCTTTTCCTGGTAATTTTCAGTTGAACTATAAAAACGATTGAGAAAACGCAAACCAGTTTTAAACCAGTTTTATTTCACCCCCCCCCCTCCCCGGCGATCTAGGGACAAAACTTTAGGATCTCTTCGAATTTCCCCTAGTCGCTAGTTGGCGGAGTCAGCAACAATTATCACCGCTTCACCAAAGAACAACGCCCAATTTCCATACCCGTTTATCAGGTTTAAGTTATTTATGTAGGGCAGAGCAAGTAACTCTTGACTCTTGGCTCTGGGGGCATCAGTAAACGGCATAAAGGAAAATGAAATGGCCCGGCATTCCCCACTGATGGCACAGAGAGGCAAGGGCCAAGGCTGCCAAAGAAAAAGAAAAATTGGTTCGGAGCTACATGAAGGGCGCTCACACAACGGCAATTCCTGCCTCATATACGTATTTCTTCAAATGTATGGCAATACGAATCATTCGTTCTCGCTCTCTTTATTTTTTTGAAAGCACCGTGTTTTTACCCCATCACCAGGGCCCTCAGCGCGGGGTAATTGGGCGTCCCACACCCTGTAGCAGGGTCCCAGCCGGACGTGGCCTCAAAGCCCGACCCCAGGCCGCCGTTGTTGGTGCCCGACTCCACGTCAAAGAAAGCCCCCGCCGGCGCCGCCACCCCTGGAATAGCAAGAGTGAGAAAAGTAGGACCAAAGAGGACATAGACAATGAGAAGAGAAAGAAAATAAGAGCACCACGCTTCAAAAAAGAAAGAAAGAAAAGAAGTACTAGTAGAACTTCGTCCACGCCCAGGTATGGGTTAAGACGAAACGAAAGAGAGACTTAAGCACATCTCCCACTTAGAACACCCCCCTCCCACCCGAGTCTCAAGTAAGCGCGTGCCCATGCACTATTTACCGTAAATCCAGGGGTTCAAAAAGCCCATGGGGGGTTTGCCTGCCGCCAGCAGCTCGTCGTTGAGCAAGGCAATCGCCCCCGCCACGACCGGGGTCGAGGCCGAGGTGCCGCCCACCTAAGTGAAGACGATGGAGGAGGAGAAAGGAGACGAGGAAAAAGATAATGAGGAAGGCGCGGATGGCGATGAGAACGAGAAGGACAAGGAGGAAGGTGAGACACTCGTGAAAAGAGTGCACCACAATGAACCTTGTGCCTTGACCAAACCCCTTCGCCGTCCTCCCTCTCCTCCCCCCTCCTTCTTAGCAGCCTCTCCGCCCACCTTGAGGTATTCCCCCTTGTACGCCACGCAGTAGCCGTTCTGCTGGCCCGCCAGTGCGCTCAGGTCGGGGTACCCGCGGCCGCTCTCGTTGAACAAGCGGGCGTCGGGCAGATGCACCGAGGCGCTGTCCAGGTAGGAGGCCACGGCCTTGGCCTGTGGTAGGGGTGTGTGCAGGTGTGTACAGGTGAGCGTGCGTATGGAAGTGGTGCCATCGTCACGGTTGCGGCAATAATGCCATTTGGAGCCATGCACAAGTGAGAGCAACACAAAAAGACAAGAAGAAAGAGCGAGAAGCGGCGAAGGACGAAACTAGTAAAAGAAGCAATCACCGTTGTTCCCAATTCCTTTACCCTTTTCAAGCCTCTTCATAAGATTAGGCTGACCTGGTACGGGGGTTGGTTGAAGTGGTTCGAGAAGCCCCCGCCGCTGTAAGTCCACGCTTTCTCGGCGCCCAACTTGGATTTGGTCACAAAGTCCGTGCCGCCCACCGCGGTGATGTACGGGGAGCCTGCGAGAAAAAGGGGAAGGAGTTCGGTTGAGGAGGAGTGGAGTTGAGGGAGAACACTTCATCGCGGTTACCAAAAAAGGAAGACATTCACAATCAAGGTAAGTATTCGCGAGTCTCGAGGAACCTTCGCAAGAGAACGCAAGCGCCAACTCCCAAAGAGCCCCACAGCCCTACTCCGAACAACACTACCTGCAGGAAAGTCGGGGTGAAAAACGTTGTCGACGTGCCCACTGCGGCCCCAGACCCCTTGGTCGCCCGAGGCAAAGAGCACCGAGAGGCCGCGCACCCCACACAACAAAAACTGCACGTTGCACGCGTCCCTGTGGATTTATTACCAGAGGCACGAAAGAGGAATAAGGATAGGCGTGGTGGTGTGGATACTGATGATGAATGGAAGGAATGATGAAGGGGAGAAAAACAAGGCCAAGGAATAGAGTCAAGTAAAAAACAGGGTAAGGGCTTTTGAGATTACATTTTATATTGGCGTTTGTGTGCCGGCCTTACATGTACTCCTTGGAGACTTGCTGGACTTCGTCGTTGCCGTAGCTCACCGACTGCACCCAGGCGGGCCGCCGGTCGCTCGCCAAGTTGGTGGCCCAGTCCAACAGCGAGTACGTCACCGAGTTGATCACCTGTTCAGGTTGGTTGGCGAAAGGGGGGTGATGCAAGGAGAGGTGATAAAACCCAAGGAAAACGAAGTGTCTTTTTTTTTTCAGGAGAAGGGTATTCCTGGGAAGAATCAGGTCACACACAGTTCTTTTAACGAATTAGAAGTTCGAATCGTCTAATTATACTGCACGGTAATGGAAATGGTATTGTAGCCCTCCCACTTACAATCGATCCACCAACATATCATCCAATCCAAGGATCCATCAATCGCTCTCAACCACTCACACCCCTATACCGTCAGGGGAATCGGCGCCGCCACCGCCTCAATGTACTCCACGTCCAGGAGGGCCTCCACCCCCGGAATCAGCCGCCCACCCAGTCCTTTCACGCGGTCCACCTCCACGTGCTCCAACTACAGGGTGCGGGGGTGGGAGTGGGAGTGGTGCGAGTGGGTTAGTGGGTGGTTGCAATGAAAGTACACAATCGATGAGATGATTGGAAATAACCTTGGGGGCAACACAGAGTCGAAAGGAGTGCACACAACGAAACATAAGTGGGCAGCCAGAAGTACTAGAAAAACGTGTGTTTGAAAAGGTCAAGAGCAGCTTCTCGGAGCAAGAGCAACAGCAGCAACGGGTCCAGCAAAAGCCAAGTCATTCACCTGGCAAGCCTGCGCAAAGTCGTCCAAGTCCTGTTTCTTGATTCCCTGGAGCTGGAACTCGGTGCAGCCCATGCTGTTGCCCGGGGTGGATGAATTCAACTGGGGAAAGCCGTACCTAGAAGGGACAAAAGGGAGGAAGGTAATGGAGGCAGTGAATCGTGAAACGGCGAGGAGGAAGGGGCGGAAAGTAGTCGGAGATGAATATCAACACATCTGAAAGTAGCCAAGGAGCCAGCCCTTGGAGCATAAGGCCGTCGCCCCAGCAGTACCTGGCCCGCAGCACCGCTGGGGTCGTGGCGTCCTTGCACGCCGGCGCTGCACCCGTGCACTGCACGAAAGGGTCTTCTTCTTCCTCTTCTTCCTCGTCTTCATTGATAGTGGCAGTAGTAGTGCAGTTGGCTGAGCCCAGTGTGCAGTCGCTCCTCGTGCTGCGGCTGGTGCCCAGACCGAGCCGGCGCCGCGGAAGCACCACATTCATTGCGCCTTCCGCTTCTTCTTGGACTTCTTGGACTGCTGCTGCTGCTGCGGCGGCGGCGCTGCTGGCAACCTCAGCAGCAGCACCTGCAGCCGCTCTTGCGGCAGCTGCTACAGCAGGGGTGATGGGGCTGTCGCGAGGTACAGGAGGAGGAGCAGCGGGAGGCGACGACAGCCGCGGCAAGCGCAGGAGCTTGTCCACGAGGCTGACGTGAGAGGCCAGTTCCTCCGGCAGGGAGTACGGCTTGGCGGCACGAATGTGAGAAGAAGCAAACAAGCCTTCGAAGCGGTGGCCCAATTCCTCAAAGGAGGAAGAGTGGCGCGGAGCGTAGTGGTAAAGCTCTGGCACAAAAGAACACACACACGAACCAGAAAGTGCGAGAGAGTGTGAGCGGAGGAAGACTTGTGAAGGTAAGGCCAGCTGCTAAACTACATATCTGTAGCAAGGCCAGCTACTAAGCTACATATCTGTAGCACACCAGCAAGGCAAACTAAAAGCAAAAGATTACATAGAAAGTGGACTGCCTTAACACCATAACTGAGCCTAAAGGTAGAATACAGAAGTATGGAATAAAAGAAAACACGAAAGGGCATGATTGTGGCATCAACTCTTGCCTTCACAATATTTTGAGAATAGTGTGTGCATGGTCAGTTGTGGAGCATACCTGTGTCAAAGAGTTTCTCAGCTGCTCCTGCGTAAAGAGACGCCGTGACAAAGCCTCGCGAGAGAGTCACATCCAATGAACCCGCCATGAGCCCCGGCTGAGATACCAGATAGTCGACCACTTTCGCAGCATCGCTCAGAGATCGGCCTCCGTTAACGTCTGAAACTTGTGAGAATGTCGGGTGCAGAAGCTCAGCAGCTTCGTCGAGCGAGAGGTAATCCTTGTAGCGTGGACTGAAGGGGTCCGACACCTCCCAGAATGTGGACTCCAAAGCAGCAATCGCGTCAGGAGTAGGCTTGACAACGAAGGTGACGTCGATGACATCACGCGAGGCGGCGCGACGCCCTTGAGTCCAAGACGGTCGTTCAAAGGAAACAACGTCGGATTCGAAATGAACCCGAGCAGCTGATGCCCAAGCAATGGATGTGAGAAATACCGCGGCACGCATGGCAAATCGGCTTGACGTGATGTGACACCGAGAGAATGATAATTAATGATAGATTGTGACATTCCTCTTGACCCAAGGTTGCAATTATCAACATTTCTACTTAGTGGAATACAAGCTAGAAAAGCGACGAAATTAAATGAAGGAAGAGTTTGCTCGAGATCCGACGCCATAGCAGTCGAACACCTACTATGGTGACTCGATCAGGTGCTGAATGTCATCGAGGAGACACTGCAGATAGCACGAGGAATTGCAGCCATTTTGAAGAATATTTCAAATTTCAAAGAATAGGACTACAGGGGGTACTGCATGTATTTACTTGGTAAAAAAAACGGGAACAGTGAAACGGGAATGACCTCCCCGCCCGGTCCCCGAAGGCTCCGAGCTCTCCGGACAACGGCCTTGGACTGAGACAGAAAGAAGCTACGTCTTCCTGGTAAAACTTAAAAGCGCTATACTCGTTGCCGAACTCGGCACTTATCACTGGAAGTATATGCGCATTGAAACTCTGAAGTGGATTCGCTTCAGTGGCTCTTCGCCTTTCAGCATTGGAAAACCGCAGCTGCGGCCACCTCGGTGCGACACTAGAGTGACACCAGAGGAGAAGCGGAGCTTCCTGGCGCGGCGTGCCCAAGAGACTGAACAACGGCGCGCTCTCTTCAA
>Ga0307979_1002755_pt1 | contig 12028 bp, 11 predicted proteins | sample OrgLakmetage1058_FD_201833 | JGI IMG/M metagenome (GOLD analysis project Ga0307979, IMG submission 201833) | Saline water microbial communities from Organic Lake, Antarctica - #1058 | ecosystem: Environmental > Aquatic > Non-marine Saline and Alkaline > Saline | place: Antarctica: Organic Lake...
GCTTGCGCGATCCTCAGCAGCGCAGCCATCGCGGTCGTCACCATTCACGGTGGCCGAAGGCGTATACAAAATGGCGGGAACGAGTTGGGCCTAACAGAGCGTGGCGCATTCAGTCTATAAAAGGCGCATTCTAAGATTAAGTGAAATAAGGAGGTGCATTCTGATTTTTGAGACAGGCCCCGAAGGGCCGGAATTAGAAGACTAACAGGTAGAGAAGAAAAGCAAAGCAGCGCAAACAAGACCTAAGAAGCTAATCAGGCGCACATGCCCGAGTGGCCATGGAAGTGATGGTAGCGGTCCAAAGTGGCACGCTCCTCCATGCTCTGAGAGTGCAGCTCAAATTCTAATTTTTCCTCCTGAATTTCTGCAACATTGCCCGGAGCCAGGAATCGACTGCGGCGACTGACTGCCCAGAACTCCAGAACGGCTGTTATTGTTATGAGAAGTTAGAACATGAAACGAGTCGACATGACATCTGTAACTAATTACTTCTTTTCGTGGAATGAATCCCTGATAAGACAGCACACTGCGGCCTTCAGAAAGAGGCAAACACATAGTCGATCGATAAGCCACGTACAGAGAACCCGTTTCTAAACCAGACTCAAGGACAAACGGATAGAATTTCCGTCTAAATACTATTGGAGGCTCCCTCACTTGAGTCTACAGCTACGGCAGAGGCGTCTGCGGTTGCAGTTGGAGCTCCTGCTCTGGCCCTAAGGCCCTCCACTTTATCGAGAGCAGCCCGTAGAGCATCTTCGAGCGCCAGCACGGCACCTGGCTGTTGTCCCTCCGGCTCGGCTGCTACCGCGGCTACATGTGCCGCAGCCGCGCTCACGTGCTCGGCCGCAGCATGGGCTATCGCCACAGCAGCTCCAGCCCACGCCACCTGCTGGTCTCCAGCTCCAGCTCCGCCCATGCTCCCATAGGCCAAAGAGGAAGAAGTAGAAGAGGCAAGGCCATCACGCGCAGTAGTGCCGGGCGTGAAATCGCTGAGCTGTGCTTGCATCTCTTGTGCTTGCTTTTGCGCCATGAAGGCACGACGAAGGCGGCGCAACTTGTCGTTAGCGAAATCGAGCTCGAGGGAGCTGGGCTGTTCCTCGACGGGCTGAATGGCGCCGTCGTATCTGACGCATGAAAACAAGAGAAGTTGAATACATTGTTGCAAACTTCTCGTCACCCTAGCAGCCATACAGAGCAAAAATTTAAGTACCAACCACATGCATTTCATTTTGCTCGTGGACAGTTCGAAAGGCGACGTTATCAAGTGCACTTCCAAAGATTGACTGCACAAACTCACCGTACAACCACAGTCCATTTGGCGCGGTTCACGCTCAGCACTACACCGTGGGTCTGTTCCAGAGCTTCGTGCCTTTCACTCGCAGGGCCACCAACTCCGCTGCTGCTGTCTCCATTCATTGAAGAAGCAGAAAGCTGAGACGACGAGGGAAAGTGCACACGGCGCACGTGGGCGAGCCGAGGAGGCAAGGTGGCCAGAGACCCGAGCTGCACTCGCCGCAACAACTTGCCAGCGCCTCTTTCGGTTGCTCCAGCACCAGATATGACCGCGCCGATGTTGTAGTCGCTGACTTCTCTGACAGCGTCAAGCCGTACTGAAGCAGACCTAAAGTGATGCGTTTGATATTATCTTAGGAAGGAGAAGAACACCGTGACAGGCCGCGCAAAACGAATTATGTAGTACGGACTCAAAATACTCAGATAGTCTGAACTCAGGTTCCAGGAAAGCACTCGAAGAAAAAATATAGACATCAATTGAAGAAAAAATAAAATAGCGATCAAACCACTGACATATAAGTCCAGTTGAGAAGCCACTGAGTGAATTGAAAGGTGGTAAGCCATGTGAATCTCTACCACCAACACGCGAAAGTTTCAACACTAGATGACTAAAAGGCCTTACCAGCTTTCGAGGTCAACGGCTTCCAGAACACCTTTCTGCCCCACCAAGCTCGATTGAAGCCGCACCCCAACTTTACACACGTCTCCAGCACACGTTTGCAGCATGACGTCAGTGCCAATCGGAGGAAAGTACCGCAGGGCGTTGAGCTTGACTTTCTTCAACACGCCCGCACCGCCCGACAGCTGCACGTTCACCGTCCAAGTCACCGCGTCTAGAGTGGCCACAATGCCCATTTGGCCGTTGAGCGCGCTTTTCACGTTCACTACTTTCACCCACGTGCCAACTTCGGGGAAGTAAAACGGCTGGGCCAGCGTGGTCAACGGTTCGGCTACAGCGGAATCAAGTCCAGAGGCTGCACCAGATGATGTGCCCGAGCCAGAAGCAGCGGCCTTGTAGGTAGTCCAGTCGTTGCCCTCGCGCTCCCATTGAGCCGCTTTCACCGCTGCAGTAGCTTCGTTGGCTGCCAGGCGCGCTTCTGACGCTTTGGCTTCAAGTTCTGCTCGGCGCCCGGCGACGCGCCGTTCGACCCGCCGCCCTTGCACACGCTCTTGTCTCCTCTTCCTGCGCTCGTCCCGTGCATCCGCCACAGCTTTTTCTGCGGCGTCAGCTCGGGCCACTTCTTCTGAAGCTAGCGCAACAGCTTCTGTCTTCGCCTCTTCCATTTGTGCGGCGCGGTCATCTTTCTGCTCGACTCGCTGCACTGTTGGAGTTTCCACAGTTCCGCCTGTGTGCTTTTCACCACTCTCCCCTCGCTGGCGGAGTTTTTCCTCCTTTGATACCTTGCCAATCAATTTGGAAATCTTCGACCGCAACCCACGCCGCCCTCCCGTTGGAGAGGTAACTACGTCGTGACTGTCGGGAGAAAGTTCATACGCGCCAAGTGCTAGGTACGCAGCAGTACTGAGAAGAAATAACGATGCTCGCAAAGATGGCATCTCTGAGTTCGTTCTCAGTAGATTTAAAGCTGGCCAAAGCTAGGCGCTTTGCGTGTGATAGTATGCGCAACTTGTTAGCTTGTTTGCTTCTCGTTCCTCGGCTCTCGGCTCTTGACTCTTGACGCGGCTTTGCTGGATGTCGTCGGCAATACTTTTGTTGTTGTTGCTGTACCCCGTAAGGGCGACGAGCGAGTAGAAGAAAAGGAGAGAGAGAAGAGAAGAGAGGAGAGGCGGGGCCCCCCAAATAAAACCCACAACCAAGAATTTTTAGATTTATCGCTCTGTAAAATTAGTAGTTTAGCGTTATCACTCTGCAACATCTAAATTTATTGTTATCACGCAGTAACACTAGTTTCTTAGTGTTACTGCGTGATAACATTAGATGCTTAGTGTTACTGCGTGATAACAATAGATGCTTAGTGTTACTGCGTGATAACACTAATAACTTAGTGTTACCACGTTCTATCTTCCCCATTCCTCTCCCTGACTCCCTGTTGTCTCTACTGAACTCATAACTGCTCCTCTCTCCTCTCTTCTCTTACCTTTGCATCCATCTGCGTGTGTGCGAACGCAAATAATTCCGGGTGGTGATGCGGATTACTATAATAACTAATTACACATGAATAAAAATTCAAAAATAATTCGCGTGTCCAGGGAATCAGCTACTTTAGAATGCCCCGGCCATCAAATAGCACAGCTCACCATCCATTTCGGCCGCATCACGAGGGCAACTCCACTTCATCGTCGCGCTGCCCCCACTTTTTGCCCGGTTGAGCTACCAAGAGCGGTAAAGCCACCAACAAGAGCGGCAAGGAGGCCACCCACTTCAGGGAATCGTAGAAATGTTGGTTGTAGCTCACGGTCAAGGTGGCGCTGCTAGCTTGGCCATGGTCGTTGACCACGAGGAGCGCCACGGTGGCGAGCATCGGCTGCGGCAAACTCAGCTCGACGGTGTGGGTCCCGGGGGAATCAAACCGCCCTTGCCACAGAGGGGCGACCCCATTGGAGCCCAGGCTGAGAGTCACGTCGTACCACCTGCTGCTGCTGCCACTGTCGCCGCGGTCTTGGCTGTTGGCAGTAGTTGTTGACATCGGCCGCTGGTCCACGATTTCAAAGGTGATGGGAAAAGTGCGACCAACAACTTCACGTACCTATTTTCCCCACACGTAAACATTATTAAAAAAAATGAACCAACAAACATTCGTATCGGCGCACACTTGAGACAAGTGCCAAAAAACGAGCACACAAATACAAGGTGTTCAGGGCAATAGTCCATCCTACGTAATAGCAAGACTTCCACCCAACCAGTCTTTGAAATCACGTCTTCGGTTGCTTTCATACAACTCCATATCCGTATACCTCTCCAAGAGCTGCAGCTTCGCCTGATAGCAGTCCGCTGCCACTGCGTCCTTCGCCACCGCTGCTGCCGCCCCCATAGAGGAACACACCGAAGTGGCGGCCGTAGGTGAAGCCGTTTCTTTGTCCGTTGGGCATCCCTTGCCAGCTGTTGAGGGGGTGGTATGGCGCCGAAGTCCCAAACGCTAAGAGCTCGCCGCTCATGGTGCCAATGACCAAATCTAACAAGCCGTCGCCCTAGCAACACCGCCGCCAAGCCATACAAACACCACAAGCGAAATGAGAATAGGGAAACGCATTGACAATGAAACGAAATAGGTACGCTTTGAAACGTTTTCGTTGGCTTACGACCCGAGCTCAGCGCTTAGAAGTTTATATCAACAACTTATTCTAAACATGACATATCTTAGAGGTTAGAAAGGATCTCTCCTCGTTAATCTCGGCACATCCACGCGCACCTGGAGGTCGTCAGCAAGAGGCATCGCATACACCCGCTCCCCAAGCTCAACCCGGTTCAGGCATCCGCTGCCGCCTTCGACTACATGTAAGCCGCCGTCGTGGGTGGGGAACAACAAGTGCAGACCGCTCGCGACACCTCCCAGGGGCGCTGGCCCACTTCTCTTCTTCCTATGCTGCTGATGTTGTGCGGCGAGACTACTGTTGCTCTCGTTGCCGTAATGACTGCCACTGCTGCCGCGGCTGCGCCCTCGGAGCTGAGGAGCAAGCGAAGACGATCCGCCATCAAGACCACTCGAAGGCTCCACTTCGCTCAGACCTGAGGTGGCCTCGTGCAGGTCGAGCAAGAGTACAGGGGGGTAGACAGGGCCTTGCCCGCTGCTGGCTACGCGGATCGGGAAATGCGGCAAGTCCGCGCCGTTGTCGCCGCGCACAGCGTAAAGGATGGAAGCGCCGCTGGTGGTAGCTATTGAGACCTGAATTAAAGGCAGGTAGAGAAGACGACAGCCAGAAAAAAAAACGGAAAAAAAGGATAACTCCTCCGATTCCTCTCCTCTTCTTATGAGATTCAAAAGAGGAAGAACGAAAGAATGGCCACATTGGAGCACAATGACACATAGACGCAAAAAATACGGATTCCATTCTTCATTCTCACCACGACATCGAGCGCGCCGTCTCCGTTGACATCGCCTACAGTTGGGGTGGCTCCGATGCTGCCGGGCAGTTGGCGGTCCCACAACACCGTACCACTGCGGCTCACGCACAGCAAGTTGCCACGCATGTCCCCGACCAAAATCTCCAAGTCGCCCTTGTTGTCCTTGGTGACGACATCTGCAGCAGCCACCTGTTGGAGTTGTGGAGGGTATAACTAGGTATGGGCAACTGTGAGTGAAAATGGGATGGACGAGAAGGACAACAGTGGTCATGAAGAGGAAGTAGAGGATACAGATTCAAAAATATGCTCATTGGATAGGTGCAGTAGGCTGAAAAGCTTTCCTCGCAAATTCGCTCGTTTGTTCATTCCTCGATCTCTTTACTTTCAATGTCCTCTTTCGAATCCTCTTTCCCTGCATGCCCACACACACGCTACCTGAGCTTCAATGGGGCCGAGCTGCAACGGCCACCCTTCGAGCACAAACCCAGTCCTCGCGTCCAGGGCATAGAGCAAACCCAGCGAGGTGCCCAGAACGACCTTGAAATTAAGAAGAAAAGAAAGTGGGCTTGTCAGCGTTATCGTGGTGAATGTTGCTGATAGAGTACGTCAAAAGAAATACGACGCGTCCATAGATTCGCAATGAGATAAATACACAGAGGCGTGAGCATTTCATTGTATGCCCATTTTGGTTCTCGTGCCATTATTGCAGGCCATAAGACAACAAAGGAGCAGGACTTCAGTCATATAGCTTACCTCAAAGGCGCCGTCGCCATCGAGGTCCGCCACTGTCGGGGCTGCCAGCACGTCAGCCTTCCATTTCCCGTAGTCCGTGGTCAAGTCCAAGTGGGTGGTCCAGCTCCACGTCTGCAGCGCGAAATCGTAGCACACAACACCGCCCGCGACATACATCCTCGGGTCGAAGCCAGAGGACGATGAATTTGAACTTGCGTCCTTGTCACTGCTAGCGGAGTCTTTGGACGGTGCGGCTGCAGACGCTCCTGAAGTCTTTCGGTCGAAGAAATAGGACACCGCCAAGATGAGTTCCACGTGGCCGTCGCCGTCAACGTCCGCGAGAGTGGGGGTCGACAGCACGTGGGCGTCAATTAGCACGTATCTGAAAACATCAAACGCAACAAAAGCAAAGCAAACGCAGCGAAGTTGTAAGGCACAGGAAAAAAGCCGCAGACAAAAGTGAAAAGATCAAAAGGGGAAATGAAAGAATGGTGCAAAGACTCAAATCGAGCTCGACTCGCAGATCGCTCGGATGGCCCCTTGTAAGCTAAGAATATTGATGCACGCACCCCTCCACAATTCCCTCACTCTACTTCTCTCTAATCCTCCTTCTACACCAATATAACGTACTCGGACGCGTTGAAGCCGCTGCCACCGGGGCTGCCGTAGCCCAAATCGTCCATTCCGCCGTCAATGGGGGTGCCGTAGCCGTACAAATCGTCCATCGCGCCTCGCCCACCCGTCAAATCATCGCCAAACTGCATGCCTTCTCCTCCCGACGCGTCGTCAACACCACCATCGCCAAAGTCCACCGCCCCTTCTTCGACTTCTCCTCCGCCTTCTGCTTCGCCTTCCGAGACCTCTTCCAACAGCTTCCTTCGCGCCGGTTGCTTCGCCAACGATGCCTTCTTGCCGTCGTCGCCGTCATCGCTTACAGACATAAGACTGCGCCGGCGGCCCCCACCACTACTGCTTCCACCTCCTCCTCCACTGCCACTGCCCCAGCTGTGGCTACGCGCCTGCGACGCTTCCGCTGCGTGGTGAAGCCGCGGTGGCGCGTGAGGTGCCAAGGTGTCGGCTTCTTTGGCCCGGCGAAACTGCGCTCCTCCGTTGGCGCTGATCGCCACGTCGTCGGCCCCGCCGCCCCACTGGTCCTCCCCTACGCGCTCAGGAAACCCGCCGCCACCACTACCACTGCCGCCGCCGGAAGCATCGTGGTGGAACATGCTGAGCTCCACGTAATTGTCGGTGAACGCTTGGTCTAACCCCACGTGCCAATCGCGCTTCACCCGCAGTTTGGGGACCGAAATGCGGTAGTCGTGCAAGTATTCCCCGTAGGCCCCCACGGCTACCCAGTACACGTTCCCGTCGTCGTCGCAGACGCCCACGTCGTCCACGCCGTCTCCGTTCACGTCATGGACCATGGCGCTCCCGTGGAACAGCGCAGGGCCCCGCTCCTGCTTGCGACCAGCACCGCTCGCAGAAGCCCCTGCCCCTCCTCCTCCTACAGGTCGATTGTGGTGCTTGTGCTTGGCCGCTGAAGCGCCTTGGTTGCTGCCGTCGCCATGATCGTCATCCTCATCATCGTCATCGTCGCTGTCCTCGGGGTCCTCTACATCAAACGCTAGCGGCCAACCTTCAGGCGCCAAGCCCTCTGCGCCCTCTACCAACTCCAAGTAGCGCGCAAACGTGGGGGCTACAATCTGCACGCCGCCGTCGCTGAACATGCTGCGCCGCGCGAGGGGGTTGGCGTACACGGCCCCACCCAGCTGCGCGGCCCACAGCAGCTCGAGCTCCAAAGGGCACTGCGCGTTGCCTTGCCCTAGGGAATGCGGCTTGGGGCTTGCGGCGCTGCCCCAGACCTTCCCACCCGTGTTGCCGCCGCCGGGAGCCGCTGCGTCGCCCTTGAGCCGCACTTCTGCTTCGTCGGGTGAAGCACGGGTGTGGTAGGCCACAGCTTGCGGCGGGCCAGGAATTTCGGCACCGTCTGCGTCCAGAACCTTGGGGCGCGTCCATTCCACAGCACGGTCAAGTTCGCTATCGTGGGCTACTGGCCGCGAAATGGAGCCGGCGGAGGCCAAGCTAAGCAGCGTCGCCACTAGAGCAAGTTTTTGGGACACGGCTTGATTCCTCATTATTTCTACGAAGATCGAAAGTGGCCCTAGAGCGTAACTAAATCGATAGTTCTACAAATATTTCTAGCCCTCACCCTAGTCAGTTCTAATAGCGCTCCATAGGCTCGATATATATTGCCGGGAATTTCGCTTAGCGGAAATGCTGCTTGTTTCACAACTATATTGTCACGTCTCCCTACTAGCTTTGCACTTCTTCACAGCGGCGCGCTCGAGACTCCTGGCTCCTGGCTTATTTTGTGCTTCGTGCATTTTCGTATAACTCGAAAATAATTTTGTGAACTCAATACTATATTGGTACACTAAATAATGCCAACGTGTGCAACAACGAATGCGCTGTATCTTCTCCTGCAGCCGAGAATCTCTGGCCACGTCAATGTCAGGCGGAGCAAGTATGGCCCGAGTGCTAGCCGTCTTGGCGTTATACCACACAGCTCTGGCATGGAATCCATCGCTGCATAGACTTTCGAGCCTAGGACAGCGGAAGAACACAATTCGTTGGAGTGATCAACCTAACATGAGTGACCTGAAGAAGCAGCAACGTGACCTTGAGGCTGAGGAACGGCAGCTCGAGATACGGGCCAAAATTGAGGCCTTGCAGCGTTTGAAAAGTCAAGGAAAGTCTTATGATGGATCTGCCAGCGTGCCACGAGAGGGAAAGAACACTAAAAGCCAGTACGCTAGCAAGCTCGATTCAGTGAGTGAGTCTATTTTACAACAGACCATGACCTCTGCAGAAAGTTTTTTAAACCCGGAAACAAAATCAAAGGCGGATACCACAACTGCCTCTGGGGAAGAAATTGAAATAGCGTCAGCTGCAGTTTTAGCGGCAGCGGATGAAATTGAAGCCTCCATGAGAAGTGAAGCCCAGGCGAAAGCGAGGGCCGCTGCAGCATCGGCCCAAGCTGACCTTAATCCGATCATGGCCGCATCAAAAGCTGCTGCAGCAGCGGCCGCAGTAGCTGCTGAAGGAAGCTCAACTACCCCAGCAGAGGCGAACAAATCGTCAGTAACCTCCGCTGAATCCCTCGAACTCAGTGCGCCGCCAGCTCCAGAGAACGAAGACTTTGCTAAGAAGACATCAGGGATTGGCGGAAATTGGAAACCTAGCGCTGAAACCACTTCCAAAACGCACAAACCTAGCACAAGCGGGTGCGACACTCAATTCAATTTTTGAGCGATTTCATCGCTGACGCTGTTTTGACTGTCGAAGCGAATTATTCGCATTCCAGAGAGTTGTATCCTAATTCCTTTTCATTTCTTGCCCAACATGGGTAGGTCGTGGGGTGTCTTCGAACGACCTGCCGATATTTCAGCGGCGTACGGCGGCGGGAAGCAAATCGGCATTGGCGGCTACCAATCATCTGAAGCAGAACAGAAGGCAGCCATTGAGGAAACCAAAGCAAAACTGAAAGCCTTTCGTAAAGCCGCAGGTGAGACTCCTTGCCAGTATAGAAGAATGAGCACGAACCTTGGAGTTCATTCTACTTGTATATTTACTTGAAGCGCGTTTGAACTTCTTATCTTTTCTCTTTCCTTTTTTTTGTTTTTGTTTTGCGTGCTTGTACCTCATCAGGCGGAGGCTCTCCGAACAAAGAGTTCGAATACGCTTATGAAATTGACGAGGCCCTGTCGGAAGCGCGCGCGGCCATGGCCAGAGGCTATTGCTCGGACGCCGTGGACGCCTTGACCAAAGTCGAGCCTTTTCTCAGCTACGGTAACATACAGCGAATAAAAGTTATTTTTCCTTCGTTTCTTTTCTGGCAAAGAAACTGAAAGCCCAAGACACTCTTCATGTAATTATGTGCTGTCCTTTCAAACCTTCTCTTTTTTTTCATCTTGCAGGCACGATCAAAGGCGGCACTTGTTTCATCGAACTGGGCATGGCTTGCGAAGCGGTCGGGCTGCAGGAGCGCGCCATGAAAATCTACAAGAAAGTCACTGCGCAAAACTCGGACGAAGCCATTCGGCGCCAAGCCAAACAGCTGACCTTTGGCTTTGAAGCGTGAGTTGAGACAGTATTGCTCTGCATTATTTATGTTGTTGTTTTTTGTGCTGTCTGCGACACTATCTAGAGGAAGTTAATTTCAAACTTGCGGGACACTTGGATGATGTGCTGTGTAGGATGGACTTCCTGTACAAGACTCCAGACTCCACTCCACTGGACGCTTCCAACTTTCAAGCCAAAAGCTCTTCAAAACCTGTCATTTCGCCCAGGGTAATTGATGATTTTGTTAAAAACTAGACTTCATTTGATGGTTTTACATTGGACGGGAAGAAGCTCACATCAACTTTTGTTCCGTTCCCCACTACAGGCATGGTCAGGTGAATATTTCGATCGGTCTTACTCGACTGCCTACGTTTTGTTGTCAGACGACAAAAAGAAACGACTTGGCCTTCTTGAGGTGCGTGTGCACAAGTGACTGAATGTGAAAATGTGAAAAAAGTGGGCAGTCTTGCACAGTCCAAAATAAAACGTGTCGTCTTCGAAAAAGAAACAATCGCATGATACGTTTTTTTTTTTCAAAGCACGAACCGTATTTTATTGACATACCTTTCTCCTACTTCATTCTACACTCGTGCGCAGGCAACTTTGACCAATGCGACCGAAGCGAAAGAAATTTTGCTTCGAGCTTGTGCTCTGCGCGGTCGCAACAGAGATATGGCTGTGAGTTCAGTGAGCGTCATGGCGGCGCTTCGCTGCCTCTACAAGAAAGGCCCAGGCGGTGGCTGCAGTAGCAGCCCTGCTGCTACAAGTGGCAACAACGATAGCGCTGAGGGCAGTACCGGAGGTAGAGCGACATCGTCGGAGAACGAGCAGTCCAATGCAGCCACTCTAGAGAGCCAAGAGGCTGAGAATGATCCATTAGCGCTCGCTGGGCGGTGGCGACTGTGCCTCACGGCAAGCGAATCTGGCCGGCTAACTTTTTGGAGCGACCAAGCCGATACTGTGCCACCGACCTTCCGGGAATATGCGTCTCCACCGCTACCTTCCGAGGGCAACAGCGCCAACGGCTTGCAGCCGTGGAGTGCGCCTCAGGTGACCCTGCCGCTTCCGTTTGGCTTGCGAGCGGAAGGAAGTGCCACTTTGGGGGGTGCCTACGGCGGCTGGCCGAATGCGGACTGGGAGCTGAGCTTAGAGCCGTCTACTGACGAAGAAGTGTCAACTGCTGACACGCCCACCGCCCTGAGCAGCAGCGGCAGCCGCACTAGCAATGGGTTTTTCGTAGGACAATTTGAGCTCCCGTTTGCGCCGACCATGCCACCGCCAGTCACAGTGCTTGCTCTAGACGGCCAGCTCATGGTAACGGCGGAAACGAAGAGAGGGAAGGGGCCACGGGCGAGTCGTGTGGGGATCCCAGGTTGCGAAGTGTGGATTCGGGACAATTGTCCGGTCAAACTGTAACAAGGAGAGCACACCGAAGCACCTACCTACCATTGCGAGTGCCGCATATGCATTTGGCCATTGCCTTTCTAAATAAACAGAAAAAAAGAAATTTTTCTTCCACTAAGCCCTAGGCCCTGCGACGCCTAAGAGATCGGCATATGGGTTTAATCAAAGAAGGCATCCGAATTGGAATAACTCGAACTCGAACTAACATAAAATACAAACCCAGATGACACAGAGAGCTGCGGCACTAACAGTAGGGTTAGAGTAGGCTAACAGCTAACAGATTAGGTTCCAGGTTCCATCTATGTAATCCAAAAGAATGGTACAGAAGTGAACTCGAACTCGAACTAATACAAACCCAAATGGCACAGAAGCCAATGCTGCGGGCAGAAGTGGGAATGCGCGTGCGTTGCGCAAACAAAGCAAGTGCGGAATGATTCAGGAGGGAGAGGGGCA
>Ga0307979_1002758_pt1 | contig 12023 bp, 11 predicted proteins | sample OrgLakmetage1058_FD_201833 | JGI IMG/M metagenome (GOLD analysis project Ga0307979, IMG submission 201833) | Saline water microbial communities from Organic Lake, Antarctica - #1058 | ecosystem: Environmental > Aquatic > Non-marine Saline and Alkaline > Saline | place: Antarctica: Organic Lake...
CGGTTCTGATGAGACGAATTCGATGTGAGCGAGCTACACCATCTAGATGAACTCCATTTGGATACATGGCGAGTTTATTGGACGAATGTGAGCAAGGATTGCTGTGAAAGCTCTGCAGGAAATGGGGAGAAACCAAGAAGCTTGCGGTGACTAAAAACGTGTTTGTCACTACTTCTAGAACAACTTTTTCAACGTCTCGTCTCTACCTCTGGTGATAAGTGCATAACAATCCTCTAAATTATGATGTCATATCTACCATTGCTGGGCAAGTTGTGCACTCCGTTCTCGTTCGTTTCGAGGAAATGAACGATGACCTGGGCATGTGCATTGGGTTGTCGATATCGCCGAGCACTCATGATGTACTGCTTCGATCGCTGCGACTCGATGGATCAAGTCAAGCGTAGCGTCCAGAACGAATTATCCATTTTTGGAAAGCAATGTTGTCTATATCTTCTCGGCTACTTTGAAGAAATCAATCGAATGGGCTCACGCTGCAACGCCGTAAGGAAGGCACCCATAAGGCCAACCACCCCTTTGTTGCTTAAAGAAGGCAGCGGGTGGATGAATTAAACAACCCACTGTTGGATATACATCACAGCTGCTTAGAATTGCTTATTTGGTGCACTGGGTTTGGCCTAATGTTGGCTATAAGTACCGCATTTAGCCTTAGTTTAGCCTATAAACATACGCCTAATACCCCCCTGTAGCCGAGGATACCGACCGATCGATAAATGTGGTCGATTGTTAAATTACCGGTTCTTCTAAGAGAGCGAGTGCTGAGGCCAAATTCCCCCGCCCTTATTACCCGGAACTACAGATACCTGTACACGCTACACGTCTACAGACAGACTACACGTGGCATTTGCCCAACAGCCTTCTAATCAGCTTCCAATAGCTAGCGCCACTGAGTGCGCTAAAGGCTGCTACTCTAGTTAAGCCAAACAGTCCGAAGTGAACCATGGATTCTAAGACTGCATGTGTCGCCGTTACGGCTGCAGCGGCAGGCGCGCTATTGTGGAAGGTACAAAAGATCCGTGAGCTTAATCTCAGCTCTACGAGCAACCCAATTAGGATAGGATGCCAATATTTTCGAATGAATCCTGTATGCATTAGTTTTCAATGCTCTGATTGTTGCCTAATATCTCCTTGCTAAAATAGCGCCACGGTGTTAATCTTCGTTCTTTGATATTCTACAATGTACTCCATTTGAATGGACTTGGCTAGACAATGAACTCTTCTCAATCGTCAAGCGATTCAGATCCCGCGGACCTTGAGCTGTTTTACTTTGACATCGAAGGCAAAGCTGAGCCTATCCGCTTGGCAGCTGCAAAAGGTGGGCCGGGCCTCGCGTCCTTCAAAGACACGCGGCTTTCGAAGGAAGCATTTGAGGAGATGCAAGCACGGGGAACGCTAGCGTCTGGCCAAGTGCCTGCCCTGAAAGTCAACAACGGCGAAGTTCTCACCCAATCGGCGGCCATTTTGAAGTTTGTGGGAAAGCAAGTGGGCTTGTATCCAAGCAATGACGTTCTGGCAGCGCGCGTGGATGCGCTCCTCGACTTCGAAGTCGACTTTTTCATGGGCTTGACGGTGTCACGCTACCCGTGGCGGTTTGGCTTCGACGTTCTCGGCGTGCAGGGCGCGAAAGACCGAAGCTGCAAGACTACGGCAAAAGTGCGAGCAGAGCTGAACTCAACGATCGTGCCAAAGCAACTGGGCCATCTTGAAGCTATCCTAGCAAAGAGCTCTACTGGCTGGTAATTTTTTTACAATGAACAACAACTCAGATGATGATACCTTAATCTCTTCAATTACGTATTGCTAGATGATGGTATTAAGATTATTTCTTTATGATCATGCCAACTGAATTCTTGTTTGCTAGGCTTGCGGGCACGGCTGGACCAACCGTGGCAGACTTGGTCTTTGCGCCGCGGTTGTGCTGGATGCTGCACGAGAACGACGGCATCAACCCTAACCTCCTCGACAAGTTCCCAAAAGTTGCGGACCTGGTGCGCAAAGTTTATGCACTCGATTGGATTAAGGCCTACTACAGCGAGAAAGGGCGTGCATTCGACAGCCAGGCACTCAAAATGGGCCCTGGGAAAGCCTGAACTAGAATAAGAGAATAAACGCGAATTCAGTTTCCTTTCTTTTTTGGTGTTCTCCGGGCGATTTTGTAGCCCTCTGCGCAGCCTCCTGATTTCAGCTCTGAATTCAGGCAGGTCAACTGTGACGTCAAAGTCAACAGGGATGGGGCCGCTCTTGATACTGGGTTCTAGATCGCACAGAGTGTTGGGAATGTTCTGGATTCGCAGGCGTGTTGGCGTGTTGCTCGTTGCTCGCTGCAGCGGTCACGAAATTTCATGAGCGTACAAATTCTAAGTATTCGGTATTGGTATTGCACTGCACCAGTGTATCAGTGCCACTTCCTGTTATTAGTACTGACTTACAGAATTTACAGCTTATCAGCTTACAGGTAGTTCCCGGTGTTAAGAGGTTGTCACGTTAAAGGAAAAGGGGTTGAAATTCGGTACTTCCACCTGTTAGAAACCAATTTACTTCTTGTACTGTAGTACTAAAAACTAAAAAACGCTAAGAGAGCGAGGGCTGAGGCCAAATATCCCCGCCCTTATTACCCGGAACTTCCTGGGACTCTCGTTTGATCAAAAGCAGGAATAATGGAGGACTAGTTTTTTCTGGCGGCAGCTACAAGCATTGTCAGCACTATCTTGCCGATCACTAGCGCGGAACCTGCACTCTTCAGGGTATGCGCAGTCGACTTGCTCTCAAGGTGGAGGGCCTTGCGAGGGTTTCGAAAAACGCTGGAGGACGACCACGACTAGCGTCCGTGGCGTTTGATGGAAGAATTATGGGTTTAATTTTATGACAGGGAGGGACTGCTAGGCCTCAAGCGGCCCGCTTGCATGTCGTTGTTTGTATTTTTGAGGGGGGGGGGCTTTTCTATTCACTGCCACTCCGCGGACGAGGAAGGAGTTCCTGTCCCGTCAAAGCCTCTCACGGAACTTACGGCTCAGGGGCAGAACAATAGGCGCCTTGCGCGCTGAAAGGCAAACTTTGACCTCTGCCGAGGGGACCTCGTGTTCCTCATGTCACGAGCTTCTTTGCTCGCGCGCCTTCCTCTTCATTGTTCTGCGGAATGCGCAACACCCACAAATCCCTCGCTTTTTGCAATTTTTTCGAGGAATTTGGCCAATACCCCTCTCCCTCCTGAATCATCCCACACTAACTTTGTTTGCGCAACGCACGCGCATTCCCACTTCTGCCCGCAGCATTGGCTTCTGTGCCATTTGGGTTTGCATTAGTTCGAGTTCGAGTTACTACTACCTGTACAGCCCGTAGTACGGACGGTATTACCAGTACCAATACCGACTTACTGATACTACTTTACATTTTTGCACCAATCATCATCTCCTTTACTCATGGCAGCATGGCAGCCATCACCTCAACACAAAATAATTGACTTCTGCCTCTCGTTGGGTTACAAGCTAAAACCTGTGCGTGCCATAGAGCATCCAACACCGCTGAAGCAGCAGGCCAACTCATGCCCGTTTAGTTCATTTCTTAATTATCCCTGAACCAACTTCCTCTAACTTGTTCAAATTGTTTTCATGTGCAGGTACCTAAGCATGTTGAAAGTGATTGTCGCTCTTGCTCTCTGCTCCGCCGGCACTGCCGCGAAGCTTCCTGCTGCGTTGGAGGATTACAACTTCGAGCAGTTTCAAAAGGACTTCAAAAAGACTTACGCCGCAGATGAGGTGCACCCCATGCCTGTGCATTAGTGTGCCCCGTGCATCTTGAGATCTTGTTCTGTCTCGTATACTTTTTATTTTATAGGATATACTCACATAAATATCTTTTCTTTTTTTCTGCACAAATCCAGCTGGAGGCCCGCAAGGCCACCTTTGCCAAGAACCTGGCCCGCATTGTCGCGCACAATGCGCGCGGAAACGCCGTGACCTGGAAGGAAACGGTCACCTCCTTCACCGACTTGGAGTCGCACGAGGTGCCCAAGGGCATCGACCGCAAGATGCTGCACCACCGCCGCCACGACCCCGCCTACCACAAGCACGGCGCCAAGGTTGCCCCCGTCAACAAGCGCGTTGAAGATCTGCCGACCACGGTGGACTGGCGCACGGCGGGCGTGGTGACCTCCGTCAAGGACCAGGGCCACTGCGGATCGTGCTGGACGTTCGGCGCCACCGAGGTAACCAGTAGAAAGTGGGCAGAATTAACAGAAGCTCCCGTGTGCATGCGCTCATTTATGACGAATGGACGATCTGTTTTGGGCCTGTGCGCCACGCTTCATTAATTTTTAGTTGGTACCGAAAATTTGTCCGACTTGACGAGGAGCTTTGCTTCATCTGTGGTTTTATTTCCAGAAAGAGATGATGCAAAATCTCAACTTTGACATGCCTTGCTGTCCCTGCATGTTATTGTGATGCTCATGCGCCTTCTCTTTTAATATGCGCGCCCATGCAGGCTCTCGAGAGCCACATGGCGATTTCCACCGGCATTCTGTTTGAGATGTCGGAGCAGCAGTTCGTGTCGTGCGTGCCAAACCCGGACGAGTGCGGCGGCACCGGCGGCTGCGCTGGTAAAAAGACTAAGCATTACACTTGATCAAGCACTTGAAGTTTCTACTTCCTGTCATAGGAATCGTTAGCTCCTAGGCTTTAGCTCCCAGGCTTTCGCAAGCATTCCTCACGCCACCAATCTCCGAACTTCTTTTCCACTTTAGGCGCCACCATGGAGCTGGCGTTCGACTACGCGATCGAGAACGGCCTGACCACCGAGTGGACTACCCCGTACACCAGCTACAACGGCGCGGACGGCGAGTGCACCCTCACGGAGAACACGCCTCTGCGCGCGGGCGGCATCACCGGCTACGAAATTACGGTAACTAGACACGGAGAAAGGGTGAATAAACATATTGGAGATTTGTGTGGGCACGGCAATGGGTCGCGCATTCAGAAGGATTATTCTTCGTATTGCCTTCTGTTGTATGTTCTCTTTTACCCTCTTTCACCTCACTGAAGCGCGCACGATCCTCTTCATCCCTCATCATTTACTTTGCTTCCACAGGACAAGAACTCGTATGACTCGCTCATGAATGCGCTTCAAGTGGGCCCAGTGTCCATCACCGTGGACGCCTCCCAGTGGTCCACCTATTCCGGCGGGGTCTTCGACGGCTGCAACCAAGAAAGCCCCGAGCTGGACCACGGCGTGCTCCTCGTGGGCTACGGCACCGATGCAGACCTCGGCGACTACTGGCTCGTGCGCAACTCGTAAGTTTAGTAGGGCGCTGCATAATGATCATACGCTTTTTGTACAGAATTTTTTAGCGTAAAGTGGCGTTGAATTTGTACGCTCCTAGAGACCCTTGTTTAAATCCCTCTTATCGTTCTTCGCCACGGTGATCTCTTGTTCATCAGATGGGGTCCAGTCTGGGGCGAGAAGGGCTACATTCGCCTGGCCCGCACGTCGGACGAAGCCAACCGTTGCGGCGTGGACGTGGTGCCTTCGGACGGCGTGGGCTGCAAGGGTGGCCCCGCCAACGCCACGGTCTGCGGCACTTGCGGCATCCTCTACGACGCGTCTTACCCAACTGGCAGCTTCCTCGCGCCTTAAGTGGAGTCACAAAGGACGGCCACTGACCATAAGAAGGCCACTTCGGGAATACCGCGGTGCCAATGGCCAGGTGACCGGAAGAGATGACACTTCCCAGATGTCACCGTCCACACACGCGAAGCATTTGAAAGCCGAGTGACTCCATGCGAATTCCCTCATTTTCATTGAACTCGCAGGAAAACAGAAGCCACTTCCACTTCCGGAGAGCTGAATTCTGTATTCTATACTTCTGGATGCAGAATCATAATGGCCTTACACTTATATTTATACCGAATTCTGAGATTAAAGATCCGGATTCTTAGTTTGATATCCAATAATAACATATGGCGCAGGTCGCATCACGGCCGCAATCGGAATTCCCCCTCTCATAGAGCTCATTCTCAATGCGGAAAGCGGAACGTGGCCCCTTGGTTTTTCGCGAGAACCAAGTTCGAGCTAAGAGCTAAGTGGCAATTGGGTGTGTTTTAGCTTTTACTAACCCTTGAGACGGCTAAAACTGCCAAGTAACCGATAGGACTTTCCTCCTGCAGAATGATGGTGGTATCTTGATCATTCTTTTGAAGTTTTATCGCCATTTTGGGCTGCAGGATCCTTGTCAGATTTATTCTCAGGATTTCGTAGCATGGCCTCGTTCGTCCTGAACATTGAGTACCTGCAAAAGGGATGGTAATTACAAAAAAATAACATTACTAGGTCGATGAGCTCAATCTTCCAGCAGGAAAATATGAGAGTCAAGCATGGAGGACAAAATTACTATCCTTACCCAACATTTGCAGCAGTGCAGAAGCCAAGTGCTACCACGAGGTATTGCTTCTTAATACCTCCACGTGCCCCAAGGGTATTGGCGAGAAATGCTAAAACCATGGTTGAAATTCGACTGGCAAGACTTAGTATATATGCTATTGTCCAAATCGGATATCGCCTCTATACCAACCTACCGGTTACTCAAGCTAAGTAGCGATAAGATCAATATACGAATGTTAATCGATCAACAAACTATTATCTCCTCTTATGAGAAGTAGTGTGTAGGCTTGATCTTTTAGCGTGAGTCTAGCTATGCTCTCAAGTCTCAACTCTCACGTATATTTTGCTCGCTACAAGTAGCACCGTACTTCCGTGTAAGCAGCCTACTAGTAATTAGCAGCTCTCGCTCTCACCCTGTCTCTCTCTCTCACCTCGCACCTACCTCGCATCAACCTTCATCAGTTTATCAGCTCCAAGCTCCAAGCTCCAAACTCTAAAGCTCTTGAAGCTCTACGCAGACCCTGTACTGTAATCCTTCTTTGCTGTCGGTATTTGTTTTGCACAACTCACAACCTGTGAATACTCTTGTTGCAGCACATGCTATGATTTTGAGAGCAGGTTAGGTGGTTGGTTCAGCAGCTTTTCGCGCTGTTGCCTTCCCACGTCAGTTCAGCTTGTCCCAGCTTCTTCACTGAAAGAAGTTTCGGGGCTGCATCACTGCCCATCGCGGCAAATGAGCAGCGATAATGATGATGAAGTTTATAAAGCATCTGAAAAGAAGCGGCAGCGCACGCCACACGCCTGTGTAGCTTGCAACAAGTCCAAAGCCAAGGTAAGACACCTTGATTTCGATTAGCCCACACCACCGCCGCAGTAAAAATGCCGACTCTCGCACGAAACCCTATTTACAATATTATACATCCTCACGTGCTCTTCGTGCTCATGTCGCGCGGTGTCATATCCGTGCTTGTCCCAATTGTGCAGTGTGACACTACAAGCATTCAGACCACTTGTACCCGGTGTACGCGCCTCAAGCTCAACTGCGAGTTTGCAGCGCCACGGCCCCGTGGCAAGCACACCCGCCATACTACCGAGGGAGGAAGCATGAGTCGCGAGGTTCAAGACCCCGCGCCTGTAGTGGTGGAAAGCGCTGCGGCCAAAGCGCGCAGTGGCAAATCTCCAAGCAGCGGGAAGGCGGCAACTCCGGCCGCTGGAAACGAAGGCGCGACTATTGCGCGTCGATTGGCTGCAGCTCTCGTGAAGCCTGGCGTGGACTCTAGCCTAGACTGCGAGCTGGGTATTATGCGCGCACTCACGGAACGCAATCAGCAGGCAACGGACATCCCTATTGAGCTGTTGCGAGAGTGGACGCTGGTGGCCGTGCAGCGGCGAGACTGTGGCCTTCTTGGGCGCGCCATGACGTTGGCGTCAGCCGCGGGCCACAGCATGGCAGGCTTGCTGGGCGGCTTTGGGTCGCTCGCATCAGTCCTCTGCGAAATCACCTCTGTTTTCAGCGAGACAAGTGAAGCACGAGAGAGCAGCAGCAGCAGCGGCAGCAGCAGCAGCAGCTCTTCTGAAAATGATGCAAAGACCAGTGACGGCACCAGCGCAACGTCTTCGCCCACGCCGCCGTGCCCAATCCTGCCCATGGGCGCTGCCGGCGCGCCTCCGCAATCGGGCTTGCCCTCTCTGCCAGCGTCCATGTGCTGGCTCCACGACCATTCTGCCGGTGCTCAACTAGGCTTGGTGAAACACGTGGTCAACGGCGTCGCGACTTTTTTCTCGAACAAAGCCTTTGAGTCTTATGTGGTGAGCCGAGAGAATTTGCAAGCCAGCTGGCAGGCCAAAGGGCGCCCCTCTACGGAGCTCTTCATTCATCCTGACGACGTGTTCAAAGTGTGCAGCCATGTGGGCCGCCTCTGGAAAGGCCTCGCGCCTACTGTATTCAACAAAAGGGGCAACGGCGGCGGCGGTGCCGCAGGAGGAGGAGAAGGAAGCGTGGATAGCACAGCAGGAGAGGCTGCAGAAGAAGGAGGAGCTGGCGGCGCTGGAAACAGCGTGAAGGAGTGCGCCCGAGAAGTGCCCGACGCGGTTCGGCTGTGGGTGACGTGGCCCCGAGGAGGCTACGTGCACTGCCGCGCCCGCGTGCACCTCGTAGTCACCGCCACCCCAAATGGCCAAATCAGCCACCTGGCCTTCGGCTTCCGCGCGCAAGCGACGCAACCTCCGCCGGACGTGGCGCGGAAAGCCGCGCCAGTGCCAAAACCTGCACCAAAGCCTACGCTGCCGCCACCGCCAGCGCCACCACCAGTGAACGCGGTCGTGGCGTCTCCCTTTGCCCCAGCGAATCCCTCGTTCTCGATGAACGCTGCTTCGCTGGCAGTGGCTCCGCCATCTCAAAGCGCCTTTTTGTCAAATGCAGCTGTTTACTACGGTGCGCTTCCTTCTGCACCCAATGCACCTGTCCTTCTTCCGACTCCTCCTCCTCCTCCTCCTCCTCTTCCTCCAATTTCTTCTTCGTCGTCGTCACCCACGTCGGTACCCCTGGCCGCAGCAGCGGTCCAAGCCGTTGAGCCGCGTCCTCGGCCACCGGCGCTTGAAACCGCTCTAAACTCGCCTATTTCCAGCTCCTTTGATTGGGTGCACATTGCGTCGGAAGCGGTGGGGTCCAGCCAACCACTGCATTCTTCTGCCACCAATGAAGTTAAAGTGCCCGGAAAAGCAGCAGCGGAGACCGCGAGTGCCTCGCAAGCGATTCTCCCCAAGCAGCCTGCGCGAAGCGACGGAACGTTGCCAACTCCGCCTGCCCATGGCGTTCAGTTCTTCGGAGGTGAAGACGAGGAGTTCTGGGACGCAGTTACGATGCTCGCCACAGACTGAGCACGACCCAAGGGTTACGGAGAATTCAATTTGGGAGTTCGGCTGTGGCTCATCACCTGCACAGCCAGCGCCCAGGAGTTTTTAAACATGACCAAGAAAGGAGACTCAAAAAGATTGCTATTTATATAGGGCCAATTGTGGCTTATTGCCTTTCGAAGACAAGCGGAGATGCGAAAAAGCCAGTGGATTAGTTAGTGATATGAGAAAGAGATTAGCAAAAGAAGTAATAATTATGCTCGGTCTTTTACTTCGCAGCTTCGCAGGTAGGAACAGGAGTAGCTTCCTTGGTTGTTAGTGGGTTGTTGGGCGCTTCTTCTTCTCCTATGAAGCATTAACATTAACACCAGCAGCCCGCTGTCAGCACTGAGCACTGTTATTGTTATAAATTGTTCTGCATATGATTTTATCTAGGAACACCGAGGATGAAGGCGAAGGCGCAAAGGCCTTGCGCGTGGGAATGCCACCAGCATTCAGCTGTTATTGCTATTGCCTTGGGAATTAAAATCAAGCGGATATATTTCAATCATTAAATAGAGGTCAGAACTCAGAACAGGGACTCAGGCGAGGACCCCGCGAAGACGTTGGGCACATGAGCGAGGAGAGCTGTTGCTTCGACACCTACGCAAGAGCCCGCCAAGTGCACTGTGCGGAGATGTGAGAGACCCGTGAGCGGTGATACATCCGCGACTAAAGTATTCTCAACGTTCAGAGTGCAAAGATTAGCGAGGTTCGCGAGCGGTGCAACATTCGTAACGTTGGTGCCCTTGAGTTGAAGGACAGTAATTTCTCGACAGCCTGCGAGAGATGACACGTCTTCCACTGGGCATCGCTCCAGGTCGAGTACCTACACCAAAGTCGAAGATGATAAACTTTTCCCAAAGCACCAGATAGATTTCACACTCAGGGAAAAGGAGAAGAAAGAAAGAGAGTCAAGTGGTAAGCTTCACACGTTAGAGTCTGTTGATTTGCGAGTAAAACGCAAAGTAAATAGTTTCCCACCCTGATTTTCTCGGGTTTCATCTTGCTCGAAGAATTCTTTACTTGTTATATGCAGAGAGATATTTTGTGTTACCTGAAGGGCGGCGCAAGAAGCGAGTTCGCGCACGTCGCTCACAAGGGTAGAGTCCAGACTCAGCGACGTCAGTTCACTGAGCCGCCCGAGGCCCGATAAATCGGCGACGTAGCGCGCACCGTTGAGATCTAATTTGCGAAGTTCACCGCAGGCTCCTAACCCACTCACTATTTCCACGGGAGTGCTGCTCAAGTTGAGGGATCGAAGGCTGGAGCAGCACGCCAGACTCCTTACATCTCTAACAGGAGTCCCAAATAAGTGTAAGTCTTGGAGCTCCGAAAGGGCTCCAAGAGGTGCCACATCGGCTAGTCGAGTGCTATAAAGGATGAGTTCCCGGAGTTTGCGGCAGGATGCAAGTGCACCCACGTTAGAGACATGCGTGTGGCCCAAATTTAAAGTCGTCAAACTGTGAAGATTGGACAACGGGGCCAGGTCTTCTACGGCAGTCTCCGCCAAGTTCAGGGCTGTGATCGAGGTGCAAGCAGCTAAAGGACTCATATCAGCCACGGCCGACCCCAACAAGTTCAGGCTGCGCAAGCCCTCAGCGCTGCTTAAACCACTCACATCCCTACAACTTGAGTGGCTGAGGTCCACGGTCACTAACCGCTCACAACTTTGCACGCCATCGACCGACGAAACACGAGTGGACGCAGCGTGCAAGAAGGCTAAGTTGGTCATGTCACGACAGGCCCCTAAATCTGTAACGTTGTAGCAGCCTGTTAAGACCAAGGACCTCAAGTCACAGCGCTCAAGGGGGCTTAAGTCATGTAGCTTTGTGCCTGCACAATCGAGCGACGTAAGCGATGAGCAATCACGAAGCCCAGAGAGGTTAACCACAGGTGTGTTGTTGAGCGCTCAAGGACAGCGCCAGGTCAGGTTCCACGGACCTGCCAACCTGAACCTCCAGTTTTTTTCAGCAAATTTGGGCATAAACCTGAACCTAACCTAACCTGGGGCCTTTAGATGGGTAGCTCAGACCTGGACCTAACCTAACCTGGAAGAAAAATATAGGCAGGAAACCTGATAGACCTACCTTCTCTTGGGGACTTGACCGAGGTTACAGTAAAAGTGGTGCTCGGACAAAAGAGGGCCAGGACACACCACAGAGAGCAGTCAAACAAGCCCTTTTAGCCTTCTTTGCGTTGGTGTATGGCGCACTCACTGAATTCTTAATAGCGATATAGCTGCGAAGTAGCTTTTGGCCTAATGAAATTTATAGGGATCATCCAGGTCCCATGGACCTGAAAACCTGGACCTCCAGGTTTTTTTAGAAAATTGAGGCATAAACCTGAACCTAACCTAACCTGGGGCAGCTAAGATAATGGCGGAGACCTAACCTGACCTGAACCTGGCCAACGATTAGAAAAGGAATGGCCAGGTTCAGGTTTGGGACCTGGCGCTGTCCTTGGCGACAGGAGCTCTTGGTTGCCTTCGATGCTAGGTTGTGTAGCTCTCCTCTCTAGGCTAGTTGCTTGCTTGCGTAGTTGGCGACAGGAGCACTTGGTTGCCTTTTCCGATGCTAGGTTGTGTGGCTCTAGTTCTTATGCGCACTACCTACCTTGAATGTTTGCTTGCATAGGTGGCAGCCTCCTGTGAGGAGTAGATCATTTAAAGCACATTGCTTGCGTAGTTGGTGGCAGGAGCTCTTGGTTGCTTTCGATGCTAGGTTGTGTGGCTCTAG
>Ga0307979_1002759_pt1 | contig 12022 bp, 10 predicted proteins | sample OrgLakmetage1058_FD_201833 | JGI IMG/M metagenome (GOLD analysis project Ga0307979, IMG submission 201833) | Saline water microbial communities from Organic Lake, Antarctica - #1058 | ecosystem: Environmental > Aquatic > Non-marine Saline and Alkaline > Saline | place: Antarctica: Organic Lake...
ACGTGATGAGGAGATGAAAATTACACGACGGGTCGTTAACGACCGGCGATGCTCTAAACACCTTACCTCACTGAGTTTGAGATCCCGGTTGCACTCGAGGCGTTTATAGCTTTGAAGGAGGTGCTGGTCCGCCACCCAGCACCTCCCGGCATTCGCCCATTTTAAAGGAAATAAACGGTCAGTGCAGGTGGGAGGTGTTGGGTATCTCCCGGGCGACAAAAGGCTTAATAAAAAGCTTCTCCGAATGAGCCGCAAGAATACAGGCCAGTGCATTGGAGATATACTGATGATATTCCTCACCCATAACTGCATGCCAACGCCCCCGCCCCTTTCCTTACGGCTTCTGCGACTCAGGGGCCCTCAAAGGAGATTGAGACTTAGGTATAGTCGGAATCGGAAGTCGCCACATGAGGGGCATCTTACTGGGCAGAACATGCAGTACAGAAGCAGAAGAAGCCAATACATCAACACGCGCACGCCTTATACCGCTGCTACGCAACGAAGAAGGCCTACAACGACAGTGCCTTTCGCGGTGCCGCCATGTTTATTTCTTAAATTTCGGTGTGCTCACCTTGCCACCAAAGTTCGGCGTCCTTGCCACTTGCCACAACAGTTTAGATCTATTCGTGCGCGGCTTCCGCATTGGTAGCACTGACCATCGCTGCAAACGCGCCCTTTGCGGGGCCTATCTCCAGCAGTGCCTTGGGCGTGTCGAACTCCTTCACGCGGCCGTGCTCCAACACCAAGACGCGGTCCGAGTCCATGATGGTGTGCAAGCGGTGCGCAATGGTGAGCACCGTGGCGTCTTGAAACTCTTGCCGAATGCGCAACTGCACTGCGGCATCGGTGGCATTGTCAATGGAAGCGGTGGCTTCGTCGAGGACGAGCACTTTGGGTTTGCGCAACAAGGCACGGCCAATGCACAAGAGTTGCCGTTGCCCGACGCTGAAGTTCTCGCCCCCTTCGGCAACCATCTCGTGGAGCTGTCCTTCGAGAGCGCGCACGGCTGGACCCAACTCCACCTGTGATGTTACGAACCAAGAATTATTCAAACCAGAATAGAGGCAAAAGAGGCTGTTTAACTCCACAATCAGCAAACAGTGCATAGAACAAAAAGAGCTCACTGTGCAAACAATTATTCTTAATTTTCGGTGCGCTCACCTTGTCGATCACTTCCCAAAGTTCGGCATCCGTGTGCTGCTCGAAAGGGTCCAAGTTGAACCGTAAACTGGCGCTGAACATGACGGGGTCCTGCGGGATGATCGACAGGCTACTCCGGAGTTGACTCAGCCGCAAGCTCTTGATGTCTTGGCCGTCTACCGTGATGACACCGCTGCGCAGCTCCACGAAGCGAAAAAGGGACACCATGACGCTGGACTTGCCACTGCCCGTGCGGCCCACCACCCCCACTTTTTCGCCCTCCAAACACGCAAAGCTCAGCCCTTTCAGGACGTCAGGCAGGCCCGGCCGGTAGCCCATGACCACATTTTCAAAGCGCACCGCACCGCCGCGAGGCCACTTCGGTACCCACTCACTTGTGTCAACCACAACAGGCACAGCAGCTGCTCCACTCGTTTCAGAAGCACCACTGCGGCTGCTTTTGTTGGCCTTCTTCGTCAACGCAAGCGCGTTGTTTGCCTTGATTGCACGCTGTTGATCCGCTACAAGATGCTGAGGCTCCTCTGCGTCAAGACCGCTGGTGTACTGCGAAGGTGAAGAAGGTAAAGATAGAGAAAGGGTCGAGGATTAATCTTAATTGATTGAAAAGGTATTATTAAACACGAAATATCATTCGAAAAGAACGGGAAATTGCAGAAAGCACGCACCTGCATGAGTCGCTCCACGCTTGCCATTTGCCCTTCGGACTGAGCAAACATCCGCACGGCATGCTTGAGAAAGGTCGTCATTTCGACCGCAAAGCTCAAAGCAAGCCCAAGCCAGGCAGCTGGCACGAAGCCTTTGAACAGCACAGCTAGACCGACAATGAAAAAGAGGATAGAAGCACCTGGAATTTTGCAAGAAAAGACACGTAAGAAGGAGGATCATGAGCTATGTGATAAGTCAAACTTAGATCCTTGTTTATGTGTCACTCTTTCACATTCCTGCAAACACAAAGAATTTAAATGCCTTTCTCTAAAGTGGCCCTATAAAAGTTTTGAGACCGTCTTTGCATTAAAAAGTAGACCAAAATCAATTACCGATGGCGTCCAGGCGAATGCTAAGCCAAGAAAAGCACAATTGCACGGCCACTACGCAAGCATTATTGGTGTCCATCGCGGCTTCCGCGCGTGCTTTGAACCTCCCACCACAGGCGTAAGCTCGAATAGCGGGGGCCCCCGCAAGAGTCTGGGAAAAGTCGGCGAAAATCGGCGACCGGGAAATCTTGGAAAGGCGCTCGACCTAATATGATGTGACATCGATGACGAATAATAAGTACAAATCGCACGCGTGTCCATATATGACCACATGCAACCATGAAAGGTCCAACGCAAAAGTACAATTTAAGAATGAATGGAATAGGTACCCAAGATGAAGTCTCAACACGCAGAAATATGAAACGACGTAACAGAAAGTACACGAAGAGCACATCTGGGACCTCCCTCTGAGTTCCAAAAATAAAATAAAAGTAGCAAACGCTAAATTACTAACCTCAGTGGAAGTGAGCCGAAAAAGCCGTTGCACGCGAAAGTATAAGTACGCTAGCGGCACCAAAAGCAGCAAGAAGGTACCCTTGGTAGCGGCTGAAATCGCTACGAGTGCTCCAAGGCAATTCGTTAAAGAACCTACCAATTGAGACACCTGTGCGCAATGGTAGTGGTGGCGAAATTATATTCGGAAATTTTTAAGTATAGAAGGAGGAGCGCAAATTGTTGAAAAACATTTTGATAACAGCGTCATTGTGAGCGCCTTTCATGTGAGCAAAATGCACGAGTATTTACCGACTGGCTGATTTCGACATCCACGGTTTGTATATCTGCGGCAAAACGATTGAGAACTCGGCCCATAGGTGTCGTGTCAAAGAAGGCCACCGGCGCCCGCAGCACAGAGGCAACTAGCCTTTGGTGGATTTGTTGAGAAGCGCTTAATCGGTGAGTAGCCACACAGAGAGATCGGCAGGTGAGGCCTACGACACCCGCCAAACTCAAGAGGGCGTACCTGAGAAGAAGTGCATACGAGAGGGAAAAATGAAGTGAACTAGGATAATGGAAATAGATTACGACTACGCTCTACTAGCGCACAATATGAAGATAATGAATATGAATGGTGCATATAATGGCAGGAGAGAGCATCGGTAAAGTTTTAGGTGCTTTAAAAATGAGGACGAATTCTGCGCACATGTTCAAGAAGTAAGAGTTGCGCGATCGAGAAAGACCGTTCGAGGCTTCTGGGTCACTCCCTGATGACGCAAGCAGACAAAAAACAATCCGGAAGTATGATAGCAGACGTAGTGAAAAACCGCGAAGACGAGTATAACAAAGGACGAGAAACGGAACAAAAAGAATACAAAAAGACAGCGAACGAAGCAACATCTAGTGAACCATATGCGTTCACGAGTCGTGTGTGCGATCAAATATGAGTCCCTACTAACCATCAGCGTACGCGTTTGTCGCATCCAACGATTGTTCGGCCCAGTAGGCCAGCCAAAATGTGCTCCCAACTTCACAGCCGCGGCCACAGAGGGCAATCACCACCAAAGCAGCCACCCAGCGCCACCCCCCCGCACGAGCGTAGTACGCGTACGCTGCCAGCGGCACTGCCCCCACGGCGCGCTCTTCTTTGATGATTAAGTCACCATCTTTGCCTTGGCCGCCGTGCTTGTCTCCACTTATATTGGCGTTTTGGGCTTTCTTGTTCGAGTTGGAGGCGACAGTGGCAGTGCGCAGGGTGCCACTGCCATCTCCTCCACTGCCGCCGTCGCCACCCTCATCAGCTGCAGCAGCAGCTTCTTCTTCTGCTTCCTTCGCCGCCTCGCGCTCTTTCTCTGCTTGCACTACTTCCAGAACCTCAGGCACCTGAGTACATAATTATGTCATGCACGCACCAAAATTGACACAAGAATTAGGTAAACTACTGACTGGCACCATGATCACCCAAGCACCACCCTATATTGGCACATCTTACCACCTACTGCTTTGCTTTTTTTCCCGTAAGTATATCAACAACAACAACAATATGATCATGAAAGGGTGTACCTCAGCAGCGAGCAAGTCGTCGAAGGAGCCACTCGCCACCATTCGCCCATTAGCCAGCACAATGACTTGGTCGCAGCGCCGCAAGTACTGCACATGGTGCGTCACCAACAATCGAGTCTTCCCCGCCAGCAGCGGAGGGGGCAACTTCTCCTTCTTGGTGGTCACAGTTGTCGCGAAGATGTCCTTAGGGCTTCGCTCGTCGTTTTCTTCTGCTTCATTATCTTCTTCTTCCACAGTAGCATTCCCAATGCACCCTTCAAAGAGGGCCTGGCCTACATGTGCGTCGACAGCACTCAGTGGGTCGTCGAGCAAGAGCACTGAGGCGTCGCTGTACACCGCTCGTGCCAGAGCTACCCGCGCCTTTTGGCCCCCACTCAAGTTGATGCCCTTTTCCCCGATTTCCGTCATGTCCCCAGCAGGAAGTTGAGTGACGTCAGCATCAAGGCAGCACGCTCGCAGCACGTTGGCGTACCTATTTCGTGAGGAAAAGGCGAGAAAGATTAAGTAGGAAGCAAATAGAAGAGCATGGTCTCATGCATAGTCTATATTGAAGACTTCAGTAATATTTGATTGTCTGTCTCGTTCCATTTTTTCATCTCACAACACACACATTTGCATACCTGACGGCGTCAAAAGGGGCACCGAACACCACGTTTTCTCGCAGCGTCGAATTCACGACCCACGGCACTTGTGCTGCTAGTGCTACCGTCCCGGCACTTTTCGCCCTCGACACGGACCCACTCAAGAGCTGCATTTCCCCGGTTAACGCTGCCAGCAGGGAAGACTTGCCGCTCCCGACCGGCCCCACAATGGCTACCAGAGAGCCTTCTTCAATGCTGAAGGACAAGTCTTTCAAACACATCGGGTCCACGGGTGCTGGTGCTGCTGGAGGAGCAGCGGTGGTTTCCTCAGCTTTTTCATTGCTGCTGTTGCTGCCTTTTCCACCCTTGCCATCGCCCTTAACACCCTTGCCTTTCTTAGCGTCCTCGCTTTTGCTGCCTTTGCCACTGCCTTTACCACCTTTGCCACCTCCTTTGCCGCCTTTACCACCGCCGAATTTTGCGAATTTCTTGGCGGTTTTAGCGTCCATGAGTGGTTCCGCGACGCCCCACCCCAGGGATGCACCACGCACGGAAAACACTAACGATGACGATGATGGTGATTTCTCATTAATGTCTTTCTTGACAACAGCAGTGGTGGTTTCACTTGCCGAAGCTGGCAGGGCTGCTTGTGGTGGTGGAGTGACGTCATTGCTGACGTAGTCGTCTAGGGTCTTGCGCATCAAGAAGCGGCTCAAGCGCGCGGAGGCCACCTTGGTTGATGTTAAAATCGTCAACGAGAAATTACAGCAAAAGACAAATATTTGTTTTAAATGGGAGATTCTTAGCCAGTCAAAGATATGTGGTAAAGATGTTATGCAAATCACCGTGAATATTTCCAAGCGAGATCCTCTCATATTCCTTCCTCGTATTATCAAAGCGCTCACCTCTTTTGTTTTTCTCCTCGATAATACAATCAATCTTACCTGGCAAGACTGGTACTGGACGAAACCCATCGGCATGAAGGCAAAAGGAAACCGCATGAGGTTGAAGAGGGCAATGGTGGTAAATGCAGTTGCGGCGTCAAGTTGTTGATTCTCTCCACCCACGTAGGTCGCAAAGATCAACACCGGCTGAATCACGGGCGCCGACAACAGCACCAGGGAGAAGCCTATGGCAACTACGTACGCCAGCTTGGTTAAGACGACAATTTCATCGCGGCGCATGCCCGCAGCCAGCTTGGAAAACGCTTGCTCCCAGGCGTAAAACTTGACGATGCGAATGCCACTCAACAGTTCATTCATGAGCCCCACCCGCTTGTCCGTTAAGGTAATGAACTTGCGCTGAAGGACGAACAAGTTGGCGAAGACGAAGCCCTGGATTGGAATCAAGAAGATCATGAACCCAAGCCCAACGAACATCGCGTTGCCCACTTGTGTGTAAATGAGGTACAAGCACACGCCAATTTGCAGAGGCGCCACTGCCATGAACGCCAAAAACTTCATGAACAACTCCACCTGCGCAAGACATTTAAAGAATTCCGCATGATAAATTATGAACTTTTAAGAGGAAAATATGTGATCGAAAAGTTACAATACTTGAATGAATCTGCTCTGTCCTGTCTAGCTACTAGTAACTCAGGGTGGAACAGGAATAAATCAACTTGAACTTTATAAGTTCAACCTATGCAGGAGTCCCCAATTGTATCATCACATGTACTATCTGCTGCTATGAGCACAAACCACATTATGAAATACTAACCTTCAACGCGTCATTGCTGAAGAGGTTCACTACTTCGCCCGTGGAGACACCTTGCCGAGCAGCCGATGTCAAGTTGAGCGAGTGTCGATAAATGGCCACTGCCACAGCAGTGCGGGCCTGAAGGCCGTAGTGCACCATCAAAACGTCATGCCGCGTTTGGCACAAGCTTGCACACACCGGCAGAATCAGCAAGGCTACTGTCATTGCTCCCAGGGCGCCGTCGGAAAGAGTTTCGTAACCCGTGCCGCTGAAATGCTGCACCAACACATTCAACAAACCGATCGGCACGAACTGCAGTGCGGCTCCTGAGAAGTAAAAACCGAGCGCTTTAGCGAGATTGAGTTTGCCAACCATGCGGATCTGAGCGCGCATGACAGACGCTGGCCGCTTCTCCGTGCTGTGCTTTACTTCGTCCTTCCACACCTTTTGGTAGAGATGCCAAAAAAAAGAAGAAGGCCCCTCCGCCATGTGAGACTGTAAAGAAACAAAACAGTTCAGACTGTTGCGAACAATCCCTGCACAGACTTCATGAAAGAGTCAGCACGATAGCGCATTATGTATACATGAATGCTAATCTATTCATCAGCTTTGCATTATATTTCTTCAGTTCTTACCACGTCAAAGCGTTCGAAGCATGCTTCTGCCTTGTCAGTCGCTCGTGTCGTGCCCAAGTCCTCGGTCTGCAACGCAGTCGTGGTGCCCTTATGCAATAGCGGCGTCAAATAACCAAGCGTCATGAAAGTAAGCCAGCTTGCTCTATCTTCCCAGCTCTCATTGGATGCAATGAGCGGAGACTCTTTCCGAGGCGTAGCCAACTCAGTGCCCACGCGAATACTCCCTGACTTGATGCCGTCAAATTCATCTTGACTCTTCGCTACTGCAACAAGGCGCGGCATGATAAACGAATGATATGGGCAGGAAAGCTATGTTCTAAATTTAATTTTCTCTTTAAAGTAAGTAAGTTGTACAAGGTCGAGCAACGCCGGGGGAGGTGTTATGAATGGAACACCGCCACAACAACTCTCTTGCAGTATTGTGAGTGAGTTTCTGAAATGAACCAAACCACAGATGCGCGTACGTTTCCACCACGTGTGTGACTGAGCGAGGTGTGTGATGAAGTGATGAATGATGAATGTCTGTGATTGACCAATGCACTAACATAATATGATACACAAATGACCTGAATTGTATGGGTTGCGCGGTTGCGTTGTCGGAGCGTCGGAGCTGCAACAGCACCTATAGCACTCTTGCCTTCCTTTAATCAGAATCCTTACACAAAATCCCACGAATAACCCAAGCAGCAAAAGGATTCGTGCGATGAGGAGCCCGGCGATGAATTTACGGCCATCACCAACTCACTAACGAAAACCATAATTTTAGGGGTTTCGTTATATTATTATAGAAACCTTTGCTTTAAACATGATAACAGCTCTCAGAGGAATAATCGAAAGACACAAAACTATACAATTGATATTACGAATCCCGTTGTAGGATTCTCTCTAAGGACTCCCCACGGCGGAAAGAGCTGCAGCTACAACTTGTTCAAGCACATCAGTTTCGTTTATCTTAACACCTCTCCGCAATGCCATCGTCGGAGCATGGAGCTTCCGGCCGACGGCTGAGGCGACAGCTTTAGTAGCTAAACTTCCCAGCGTTTGAACTTGAGCATGAGCAATAGCAGAATCCACTGCAACCCTTGCCTTTTCCCTCAATGCCACCACTGAGTTTCCTTGGTCTAGTGCGAGCAATTCAGCTTGAATGCGAGAAATAGTTGGATCAACAGCTTTTTGGACGGCTCCTTCAGCAGCAGCTGCTGCACTTGCCGCAGTAGCACTCCAAGTGAAACGGAGGGCATTGATCTCAGGAACGATGGAAGGGTCACGTGCAGCTTTGCCTGCTGATAGTGCTCCCCGAAAAAGTGTTCCGAGGCGAGCACGGCAAGGCGGCGGGAATCCAGATGGTGAAACAATGTTACTTGAATATTCCAAAACTCGTTTGAGCTGAAGTAGGATGTGCGCGTCACGCGATGAGAAAGGAGAAAAAGTGTTATAAGCCCTTCCTGTAGGCAGACCAACTGCAATCAAGGATAAATGTCGGGCAACATTTTCTGATCCTGAGATTGTGATTGCTGCGGCAGCTATTTGTGAACATTGAAAGGTCATATCTGCAATTAATTCTACGCCTCCAAATGGGATACTTGGCTCAGTGATCAATGAGGGTCTATCCATAAACGACAACAAAGCTCCTACGCCAACTTCACCACCTTGGTCTTGCCAAGAGCTCACTTGATCATCCAGAAAAGCTGCAGCACACGCCGCAACAACCTCTCCAGAAGCAGGAGACGCGACATAAATTTCAAGCCGTGCACAGTTTGCAAGCACTACCACTTCATCGACAACGCCTCCCCCAAATAAAGCAACAGTTTCTACTAGACGCCGTGTGGTCTTGGGCTTTGCTTCAAATTGATCGTGGCCAACGCCCATCACAGCCTCTTTCCATCGCCATACCCGCTTGTGTGAAGAACTAGCGGAAGCCTCAGCTGGCTTGGCAATAGAAAATACATGTAAATCCTGCAGGTTTGAGGCTGCTAATTTCTTTGAGTAGTCTCCTACGCGCCACATCTTGGCTGGCCCAGAAAGCCCCGAGGCTCCTAGTACCCATGCCAAACAGCAGGCGCGAATCCAAGACGCCACCATAGGCATCAAGGAAGTAATTGAATTCAGTACTGTATAAACGAAACGACGACGAGAAATTGAAGAACTTCACAACGGGATTACGTATTATTCAAAGGTCTCGCAGTGTACTGCGCAGCTGATTGAGCGCACTAGCTTATTTCTCTAATACGTCTTTATTTTTATTAAATCAAAAGGGCAATGTTGAACCAAAATGGTGAGTCACTATCTCGGGGAAGCTGTTAATTTTCTCAGCCAGACGTGGTATAAGTGCCATTCATCAAGATCGCTAATACTCCTGTAATAACTACATATCTCTATTTAGCTAGCTAGCTTTAGAAAATTTGAAGGCAAGCATAGCATACGCTATCACGCATCACGCATTTTTTACAAGCCCCATAGCCCAATAGATTATCCAAAAAGACGACAGAACAATCTCTGGTTTGCGTAAAAGTACGAAAGCGCGACGAAGAAGATTCCTCGTCCTTCGTCGAGGTTCACTTCATAACGTTCACCAGCTCTTTCAATTATTTGTTATCTTTCAAAATAGAAACCTTCCGGTAGACTACCCTTTCCTCTCCGAACGCCGACATTAAGATGAAAACATCACCGCTTTTGCTGTTCAGTCTATTCTCAAGCGCTGACGCATCGTTCATGAGGTATTTCTTTTTAGCTGTGAATAAATTAGCTTCATGTCTCCTCTCGACGCTTGACACGTGGAGAGCAGCGTTCTTCTACAGAAACATCTCAAGAACAAAGCTTGCAGCCTTATCAGTCTTCACAACTCATCATAATTCGTCTTGAATTTAATAAGGGTTATTCAAATAGATCCTGGCTAGCTGCGGCTCGCAACTTGTGAAGTATCTTTTTCCATTTTTTTTGAACTTCGACACACTGCTACCCTATAAACATCAACTTTGACTAAACTAACGAAACCGTGAAATTCCTTTGGCTCGTGACAGCTTTCTATGGGGAGCTGAACCATCGACAACGGCAACTATAACAGCAAAATCAACAAGTTCTAATGATGCCTTGCTCGACACATTAAAGGACGAGGACGTCGACGTTAAAGAAGAGGTTATCGACGGTGTAACGCGTGTGACACTCACAGTTAAATAGCTTACTAGCGTACTGAATCCTCAAGGAAAAGACTGTGAAGAAGTCTCAAATAAATAAAAATTGCGTAGTTGGTTTCATCGAGTGATAAACTTGCTGAATCAGCTTCCTTATCAATGCTATCTCGCACTCCTAATATATGTTCTTCTCGCTGTTCTCGCTTCTCGCACATATATCATATATTACAGAAACGCTATGTGTATTCTATAAAAAAGCCGGTGAAGCCCTATTAAATGAATCAATTATACTCCTTGCCAAGTGTAATGATTTTTTGAAGTTCGCAGCTCCAGTTCTTATAGATATAGATATACCTATACCTCATTTATGTTAATGCTACTTCCACACGAACACCAAGCACCAAGAAACTTCAAGCAAGGCACCATCTATATCATTTAAATTAATCGGTATAGGCTGTATACTTAATTATAATTTACATTTAGCTTTATGGTATTTGCGCACAAACGCAACGTCTAAAAACACGTATACAAGAAAAATGGAAGTCCGACCTCATAGCGATTTGCAGTGGTAGCACGCTCGAGGTAGGTATTCATTTAAATTTGGACGCGAATCCTCTTAAGCGCACTACGGCATCGCAGAAAAGATGGATTTGCCCGTCCATTCGGAGTAGGCAGGCGCTGGCCGTGCACCGCGCGGCGAGCGCGACCTCGGCTTCGGGACTTTGGCGGTCGTGCGAGGGGGGCGAAATGCCGGGCCGAAGCCTGAAGTGCTGCCACCGAGCCCGGCCGCTCGAGGAGAGGAAGCTCTAGGTGAGGAAGCTCTAGGCGAGGAAGCTCTAGGCGACGACACGCGATTAGCGGGTGTAAAGTTGCTTCTTTTTGGGCCACTCAGCCCGCGGCCATCCGCCCACTCCACGGCTTCCGCAGCTGCAGCTGCTTCTCGTGCCGCCGCGGCGGCCGCTAGGGCAGCAGCTGAGGGGGGTGGCCGCGTTGGGGGTTTGTCGTCAACCAGAGGTAGGCCGCTCAAAGGGTGGGGCGAGCGAAGCCCGCCGCCGCCAATCAACAGCTCCGCCATGGGTGAATGTGGCCGCGCTGCTGCTCGAGCAGCCGCGACACGCGCCGCGAGAAGAGAAGTAGCCGTGGCTGCAGCTGCTACAGCAGGCAATACGGGGGCTGGCGGAGCAGATGCTGCTGATCGATTGCTGCCTTTCGGGCCAGCTGAGCTGCTACTACTACTTGTACCTTCTCTTTTGCTGTTCGGAACAGGACTAGACAATGCTGTTGGTGCACTGAGCGGAGCATTGACAGGCGGCGCAGTCAGAACGCCTACTACGTCATCGCGGCGGTGCTGAATGGCAAAAGTGAGAGCAGTCGAACCGTCTACGAAATCTCGCAAATCTCGGTCTGCGCCGTGCGCAAGCAACACTGCGGTGGCCTCGGCAAAGCCCCGCATCGCACACTCCATCAGCGGGGTTAGGCCTTTCCGGCCACACCGCACGTTGGGGTCCATCCCTGCTGGTGTTTTGCTGCCAGACGAAGGAGGGCTCTTTGCACCATTACGAGGGATAGACGACGGTGACGACAGCGACGACGACGACGATGACGGTGGCGCTAATAACTTCTTCAGCTGAATAATGTCGTTGCTTCGTGCAGCACGATGCAGTTTGGTAGGCGGCATAGTAGGACTAGTCGTCGGACTCACGGCTCTGCGGCTATCGCTTTTGCTGCCACTCTTGCGGCTGCTGCTGACGTCACCACCTCGAGAGCTACTGCTGGTGGGTCCG
>Ga0307979_1002767_pt1 | contig 12011 bp, 16 predicted proteins | sample OrgLakmetage1058_FD_201833 | JGI IMG/M metagenome (GOLD analysis project Ga0307979, IMG submission 201833) | Saline water microbial communities from Organic Lake, Antarctica - #1058 | ecosystem: Environmental > Aquatic > Non-marine Saline and Alkaline > Saline | place: Antarctica: Organic Lake...
TCATTGTAGAACGGCGCCTTCAATTCTTTTGACTTCGCCATCGTGCTGTTGTCCTGGGCTTTCGTGGGCAACAGCAGTGGTTCCGCCATCGGTTTTCTTCGGATGTTGCGGCTAGTGCGGTTGCTCATCTTCATCAAGGGCGTTCCTCAGTTGCGAGTCATTGTGCTGGGCTTACTAGAAGGATTCAAGAGCGTGACCTACATTTTGATGCTGCTCTTTCTCGTGATTTACTTGTTTGCCATCATTGGCGTGATTTTCTTGGGCTCGAATGACCCAGCGCGCTTTGGACACGTGGGAAGCGCGATGCTTTCCTTGTTTCAAGTGTCAACTCTCGCGTCATGGACTTCGATTGCGTACACGACTTGGTATGCGAGACTGAGAAACGAACTCTAAAATTTGTTGCTTGTTTTACTCATTCTCTCTCTCTTGTGCTGGTATTGTTTACGCGATGGTTGTTTTACTTCAAATTTTATTCCGTTGCGGCCAGGTACGGTTGCGAGATTTACACGGGCACGTCATACAGCGACGACCAGCCTTACATGTACCGCACCAAGCTAGGCTCGTTTCAGGGGTTCCATTGCCTGACCAGCGAAGCCAACCCGTTTTTCACCTTTGTCTACTTTCAAGTGTTCCTGGTGCTTTCGTCTTGGGTGATCATGTCCCTGTTCATCGGCGTTATCAGCATGGGGATGTTTGAAGCTTTTGAAAAGATGAAGCGTGACAACAAAATGAAGCAATATTTAGCGAAATTGGAGGCCAACCAAGCGAATTCCAAGAAAGCCAACAAGGACAAGCAAAAGATAAAGAAAGAAGCACAAGCTGCTAAAATGAAGCAGGGAGCTCAGGGTAAGACTTCTTCTTCTCCTTCTTCCGCGCCACCGTCGTCGTCTTCCGGCACGCCAGTAAAAAGTGTCAATCCTCGTCAGTACCCCACGAAGACCATTGATGGTGTTGAAGCCAAAGAAGAAGTGCCCGACCACAAACTCGGGCTTTTGGACAGCATGGACAATATGGTCGAGTCCGTGGCAGAGGATTGGGGAGATATGGTGGACGCTGCGGGAGACGCCTTGGAAGAAGCTGCGGAAGACGTGGAAGAGTTTATGGACATGTTGGAGGGTACCAAGAAAACCAGCCTGAAAGAAAAAATTGACTGCGGTAAGCATCGTTTATTACTTCAATTTCTTGCGTATTCAACCCACGAATAGAATAGTGATGCTATGAAGATCCATGCGCGCCAGACATTCTGGTGTTCCAGTGTTGACTTCTTCTACTTCTTGGAGCCCTTCTTCTCAATTGCTCAATTGTCGTTTTTTCTCTTTTGTTTTTACTTCTTGTCTGCCATCTACTTCAATTGAATCCCGCGTCTACGCGCACAGCCCTCGAGGACGTCCATCCGTGGAACCCACCAGCGGATTCTTTCTATGGCCGCGTATTCCAAGACGTCGTTACTTGGAGCCGAGCTACTTCGCAATCGACTTGGTTTACCACCATGGTAACCGCGACCATCGTTCTGGTGGCGGTGTGGATTGGGGTTGAAACGGACCAGTTCTTGCACTGCGAGCGGTTCAAAGTGCATGAAATCAACCGCCTCGAGAAAGGAATCGACACTAAGGCTCAGCATTGGTGCAACGGCGGTGCCTTGCCCGCGTCGGTGGCGATGGAAATCATAGGGCAGGTGGTGTTCACCTTTGAGTGCGGCGTGAAAATATTCGCCGAAGGCGTATACCCCATGCGTTATTTCAAAGACCCAGAAGCGGGATCCTGGAATTGTCTCGGTAAATTTTAATGAGATAAAGAACATCGTGTGTTGACCATGTCTCAGATTATTGCATTCACGATAAGTGTGATATCATGGTCCTCTAACCTCATTGTGTCAATCTTCTTATTGATGCTCTTGGTAGACTTTTTCGTGGTCTGCATTGGTTTTATCGAAATGACGCCGGCTCGAATCATCTTCGAAGCCTTTCCCGTGGTCGTGCTTCGTCTCTTACGTCTCTTGCGCGTGTTTCGGTTGGCCAAAGCCCTGCCGAGGCTGCGCGCCATTGTTGAAGCTCTCATCAGTGGGTTCAGTGCTGTCGGCTGGGTAGTGATCTTACTTATGGTCTTCAATTACATTACGGTATGCCTGTTTACATTACATACGCCGTGCATGCGCAAATTCACTCCTAAAACTCCATGCTTTCTCGTTTTTCTTACTATGTCACCACGTTTGGTTTAATTATCTTCTACCCTCTCCCTATGCCAGGCCTGTTCCATGATGCTCTTCTTCAAAAACACCGATCCTTTCCACTACGGCTCCTTAGGCCGGGCCATGTTCACTGGCAAGTAGTTCACTGGGGCAGATACCAAATGCAAATAGGAATCCTCGCGGTTGGATATACTAAGTTGGTTGACTGTTTCGCTTTCTCTTGATCTCATAACTTTTTTTATTACTCTCTTGTGGTTATGACATACCTCATCAGGTCTTCGAGTCCAAACTTTGGACACTACCGACCAAATCATGAACTTGGGCCTCTTCGGGTGTGGCACCTTCCCAGCGTACGACTTTACCGCGGACTTGCCTGATACGGTTGGCCGGCACATTCGGTGAGATAATGCATTATAACTTTAAATTCCAAGCAGCTCTTGAAGAAATCGAAAGCGAGGCTAAATGAGGCTATGAAGTCTGTTGCCTCATTATAAAGCGCTTATTTGATTTTTGAACACTCGAGGCACTTCTTTCATTCATCTTTTCTTTGCTTATTGATGCAGGTGCGAAGATTCGATGGCGTGGGGGTGGTTCTTCGTGCCAGTCATGCTGTTCATCATCGTGTGCGGGTCGTACATTTTGCCGGTGGTGCTAGTGGGCATTGTCTCGATTTCGTTCAATGAAGCTACGTATCGCGCGGAACAGCTCCAAGAAATGTACACGGGAATGCAGGAAGTGATCGACAAAGCGAGCAAGGAGTTGCCTGACTTCTTTGACCCAGAGGTAGAATGGAATCGTTTGCCATGGAAACGAATTTATATCTGTCTTTTTCCCGGCAGATACAATCTGCTGCAATTATTTGTATGCACTCATAATGTGTTCCTCACGATATTTTTGACAATCCTGTATCATTCTTCTCGCGCCCCTTTTCCTCTCAACCATCAGCGCATGCATGCGATTCGCGCGGTTTTTGACGAGATGGATGCTGACGGTGGTGCCATGGTTCTTGACGTGCACGAGATGAACTTATTTTACCGCTACTGATTTCAGTCGCTCTTTGACGTGGAGCTCTCCGCTGATGAAGTTACAGGCCTCTTTCATTTGATGGTAAGCTAACCGCTTTCCTTTGCTTGTCGCATTTTTGTGACGCCACGCTGAATTCATGTCGTACTTTTCCTTCTTCCCTTTTCCGCCTTTTGTACTTCTCACGCTTTGCACGGACGTGTGCGCCATATCCATCAACATCACATTAGGACTTGGACGGAAGTGCGGAGCTCGGCTTTTCCGAATTCGTCATGTTTGTGGTGGTGCTGAAGCAAATCGAGCTCAAGTGCCGCAACGACCGTAAATACGCGAAAAAAATATTTCCCAACGGGATGGGCGCGTACCATGCCCTAGTGCAAGAGGTACTACAAAATAGGACGAATAGCGGCTACTTTCTCAAACGTCTCTCCTCACCCCTTGCACTGTTTCTCAATATCAATCTTTCACTGAAAGGTGGAAGCCGCCACTGTAGAGCACAACGCTGAAGCCAAGCACCGAGCGTCTGTCGTGACGCATCGTTCGTCCTTTGCGCGCGGCACCGCGGCCGGTGGGAGTGGTAAAAAGAACGGCAGCTTCGCGAATGGCTCAGGAACAGCACGCTCTGCTCCGCCGAGCCCACCGAGCAGCAAAGAACGCCAAAGCAGCAGCGCCATGAAAGGCGGCAGCGGCGGGCGAAGTAGCCCAGAGAACCTGGAGCTCGCCAAGGACGTGCGCCAGTTTGGAGGCGGCGGCAGCGGTGGAGGCACCGGTGGAAGCAACCGCAGTGGCGGGAGCGGGGGAAGCGGTCGGAGCAAAGGGCAACACGTGAGCTTCACCGAAGGCCTTGTGGTAGGCGAAGGATCCGAAGCAGGAGGCAACGGCCCGAAAGGCGCTGCGCACAGCTCAATGCGTACTGGATCCGCCGCAGTAGCCGCCGCCGCGCCTGCAGGACCAGAGTCTCCTTCATCGCTGGCGCGCACCCCTGCGGAAATGAAGCTTGCCGTCGCTCTGCGCGACGACCGGAACCGAGCCTGGGACAAAGTGGTGAAGCGCATCAACGATAACGCCACCGAAGAGGCCTGGGATAAGGTGCGCGCTTAAGGATTGTTCAACTTTCCTTCGTATTCTTTCTAATGTGCTCGCTATATGTGCTACAAAGCAGTTTTACCTTACGTCTTCTCCGTTCTTCCCGAGTCAATACGCCCTTTTTTTATTTGACACTTTCTTCTTGAACAATGATTGCCGCAAACGAAAACAAAAAAGGTGATTGCGTATTTGGGGAAAGGCAGTCGAGAACTCGCGGCAAAAGAAAAGATGAAACTGCTCTTTGAAGCTTTTGACTCGGACGGAGGGGGCAATTTGGATGTTGAGGAGTTGACCGAAGGCTTGCAAACTTTTGACATTTATTTGACCAAGCAACAAGTGAAAGCGCTTATGCCCGACACCGATGTCGATGGCGACGGCGTGGTCAGCTTCGAAGAGTTCATCGCACAAATTGAAGAGGTGATACTGAAGGAGTGGTTTGAAAATGAGCATCGTTACGTTCCAGCGTAGGCTATGTTATGCTGGCATGTCTTCGCTTCATCTGCCATTCTTTTCTTTTTCTCTTTATTTTTTTTTGGTCCATCTTCGTCGGAAAGTTGTGTGCAATTTCCAACAAGTGCAAAGCTTTGCCATATTAATGTTTCTGCGTCTGCGAATATTCATGGTTCCTTTTCATGTCTCTACGTCGTGCTTCTTGTCGACAGGTGCGTCGCACGCGCGAGATGAAAATATTTTACGATCAGAACCTTTCCGACAATGCCGGCATCGGGCAAGCCGCCGCCAACGAAGACAGAGCAAGGGAGTTTGCGAGCCGTAAATTTACTCCTCAGGTAAAGAAAACTGAGTGTGTTGAATGAATCGATCGAGCCTATTATCCTATGACATTCAATAAGACAATTTTGTTTCGTTTGAACATTTGAGATGGCGAAAAAATACCAATTAAGGTGGATGAAAGAAGAGCAAAGGAATCTGAACACCATTACTATTCTATTACGACGTTCTTTTGTTCGCCCTGTGTGCTCATCTCTGCTTCCATTTCCACGCCTTGCATCAATGCACCTTTTATCAGACGTTGGACGAGCTGATAGACTTCCAGTGCCGGCGCGCACTGCGGGCCTTCTTGCGCGACGAAGGCGACTTGCGAGGCCAGCCTGACGAAGACACGCTGGCGGCGATCTTGGTGCACAAAATCACGCCTCAAATTCAAGCTGCGCTCCAGGGCAACGTCAATTATCACGACCACCACGATGATGCTAATAGCGGCAACGGAAACAACAACAACAATGGCAACAACCCGAACAGTGGTTCTGCCTCCACCAAGGGCCAGCCTAGCCCCACCAACTCCAGCGGTCAACCTCAGCAGCTGAAACAACGCGCTGTAACACCTCCGTTGGGCGTGCGCGAAAGTTCCGACGGTGTGCCGTTGGGGATTTATCCCGAAGATAATGCTTCCAACGACAACTACGGATCGTCCTCGCAGAATCATACAGGGGGCAGACGTGTGATTAATGGCGGCCACGCTTCCCCTCCTCCTGGCGGGTACCTGGAAGGTCTGCGCACCTCGGATGAGATTGCAGCGGCACGGAAGAGGAATTCGCGCTCGCCTCTGCAGCCCGCGATGTTTCCAAACGAACAAATGGCTGCCGGCGCACCGGGGTACTCTCCAGCACCACCGCCGCCGCCACCCCATTCTTCGTCTTCGTATCAGGTGCAGCACACGCGAAGGTTGCCGCCCGAGCGCCCACCACCCTTTCATCACCACCCCCAGCACCTCCACCACCCCCACCACAGAGGAGGTGATGACGACGCGATGCACCACGAAATGCCGCCAGGAATCCAGGAAGACGGGGAGCTTCCAGGTGGGCAGCCGCCTGCGCCTCGCCGCCCTTTCAACAGCCCGCCGTCGAGCAGCAGCCATGGCTTGAGCCCAGTGCGCCCTGAGGGGCGCTACACGACAACGAGAGGCTCTCCCGAAGGAGATTCAGCTCCTCGTCTTCGTTCACCGCCGGTTCCGCCTTCGCCACCTCCGCCACTGCCACCAGTGCCGCAATCTCATGCCCCTCCTCAAGTTGGCCGTGGGGCCTCGAGCAACAGCAGTAAAGGAGGTGGCAGTGGGTACGGTTACGGCCGGTACAACAACGTTCGATTAGAACCACGAAGCAAAAGCGAGCGTATCGACCAAGAACTGCAAGCCGCGCAAAAGAAGTTTGAACTGCGGCAAGCCCAATTGCGAGACGAACAGTTTGAGGCGGAATTTGCGCAGAGCCAAGCCCAGATGAAAGACCACGGCGAGCGCAGCTACGGCGCGTTCACCACGTGACGATACAGCACTGCGCCGATAAGCCTTGAATACCTTTTTGCATTACTCCCACACCGCACATGTACATCAATGGCATTCAGTGGCAAACAATACGGAATAAGTTACTTGTAGCAAGCCCGTGCACCGAACACCAACCAGCACCCAGGATAAAGGAGTATACTAAAAATTACCACGCAATTCGTATTCATATACCTACCAAAGCTAAATCGAATCAGCTATAGGTGAACGATAACAATATAGGTCAGAGAGCCCACCACAGTCGCGCTTAAAACCAATTAAGCACTTAAATGTTTAAATAAGCCGCATGTAGTGGAATTTAGGCGAAATAGGCAGAAATAAACACCTAACACCAACCCCAACCCCCAACCCCAACCCCAGCCCTACCCTGTAAACCCAACCAAAACCAAAATTAGTTCGACTGGGATTGGGATGTGGGATTTGGTATGATAGTTTAAGCTTCCTGGCTTGCGTGTTTCTGATTATAATCATTCGAGATATTTCATATCTTTTTGGCCTCGTCTTCTCGTATTTGTTTTGACTGTTCGCTGTTCGATTTGATATTTGATGGCATTTGGGCGTTCTTTTGTTCTAGCTCTGTGTGGAGAAACACCAATCTCCTAACTACTAAGTCAGAATTCATTAAGTAAGTTTAAAGTCGTCACCATATATCTGTCATAGACCTATTTCTTCTTCTGCCCCCGACGCTCGCGGCCTTTGGCGGCATTTGGGTTCTGCCGTCCAGCCCCCACCACCACGGTGTGCGCCGACTTCTTCACGTTCACGCCCGTCTTCTCGTTCACCTCCGCGCCAAACATGGAGGTCTTTTCCTTCGCTTTGGGCGCTGTCTTCTGAGCCCAGATCCCCATCATGAGCTGGTCTTCGCGGAGCACCATTGCGCCTTGAAAGCGCCCTTTGCGCTGGGCGCCCGGCTTCGGCAGCGCGTACTGAGTGCCCTGCTGCTTGTACTTGTAATCGGACTTCAAGTGGAGCACTTGTGCACCCGTGTTGGGGTCTACGGAAGCCGCCACTCTCGATAGGTGGCTGCCGCCGCAACGACCACAGAACAGCTTTTCGGTGTTGGGCTGCACCAAGAAGCACGCGTTGCACCGGAGCACGTACTGGCTGACGCGCTTGACCAAGTAGCCATCCACACTCAACAGCCGCAGGCCGATGCCAAGGAGCACCGACTGCATGGCAAAATCAGTGGTCACGCAACCGCTGCGGGCCACCGTTTCTTGGGCGATCTTGCGCTGACCTTTGCCTCCTTTACCTCCTTTGCTGCCTTGACCACCTTTGCCACTCTTCTTACCACCTTGGCCTTTGCCGCCATCGCTCTTGGTTGGAACACCTGCAGAGCTGCTGCTAGTCTCCTTGATCTCAAGCTTCTTCCCTTCGCTGCTTGAGGTTTGCTTCGAGCCTAAAACAGCCCCGGTAGAAGAACTAGCAGGTGCGCCAGCAGACTTTTTCTTCTCGCCAGCGGTGTCAATGCGGCGCTGACCCGACATGTCCTCACCCATGGCAACTTTGGCCTTCAAGGTGGAAGGACCAAACCACCCAACGCCGTCGTCCTCCTCGGCGGTCCCACTCGCCATCGCCATACCGCTCGAAGCTGCTCCGAGAAGCCGAGATTTGCCGGCCATACCCACTGGTGGTGATGAAGACGATGAAGTTGGGGTTGCTTCCTCAGCGAGTGCTGACGTTGCAGATGGTTGCTGCCCTGCCGCATCATCTTTGGCTTTGAGGCTCGAACCAGCACCGCCAACCAAGGCATTGGTTTCGGGAAGCGGGCGTTGCCGCGCCCATGCTTGCGGCGCCACTGCTGTCGCTTCACTGGAAGGAACATGAGCTGCCGACGCTTTCACGTATTCTGCTGCCGGTTTCGCTTTGGCGCCCCAAGCAGGGGCCGGTAGCTTGACCGCAGTTTGGTCGCCGCTGATCGACGGAAACGCTTCTGCTTCGAGCACGAAAGGCTCTGGCTTTGCTTCCGGTGCGTTGCCCCAGTACACTCTGGTTGATGGTTTGGGGTCTTCTTCGGTGCTCATGCTTAAAGCGCTTGGGTTGTTTGACTTGGGGTAATGCAGCTGATCGTCAAGTGCTTGCGCGTCGTCGTTCTCGTCGTCGTTTGCGCTTTCATCATCATCATCTTCCTCGAGGTCTTCATCGTCAAATTGCCCAGCAGCTTCGGCTTGATTTGGATCCCACTCGTCGTCAGATCCCAAATCCTCAGCATACTCTGCGTTAGCATTTGTATCCTCTACTTGATTGCCCGTATCTGGTCCGTCTGCTTCGGAGGTCTTCTTGGCCTCATCTGGGCCTGTTTCTTGGCTGGACGCACCGGCTTCCATCGATAATGCTTCCATTTTGGCATTCGCAACCTCCACTTCATCTTGAGCAGCTAAGGTGGTGTCTTGTGAAACAGCTCCATCGCTCTTGCCGCCGCTGGTTGGTGCAGAGGCTGCCACTTTTCGAGGCTGAGGTGTCGCAGCCGAATTTCCTGGTTGAGCGGCGACTGATTTCAATGCCGGCGTAGCACGTAAATGCTTATCGCCGGACTCCTGCTTCTCAAGCATGTATGCCAAGGCCAGTACCTTAAGGTCCACAAGACTCAAGGTACTGTAATCGCCCGAAGCTTTGGCGAAGCGACAAATAAAGGCCATTGATTCGTCTGAAGGATCTTTCGTGCGGAGCTCAAACGGCAACGCAGAAAGAACTTTCCGGGTTCGCTCGTCGCGGATTTCAGCGATCACTTCAGGCACCGTCCAAAAATGCTCGGCTTTTGTGCGCAGCTCTTCTGCTGAGCCGTGAATGAGTGCACCCGAATCCAACACGAGGTGACTCAGCGGATCACCTGCTTTTGGTATTGGGCGTGGTGGAGGGCGGTGAGCAGCGCGGCGAACACGGCTAGGGCTATCTGCGGAGCTACTGACTTCCAGTTGGGTCGAAGCACCAAGAATCTCAACCAATAAGCTAGCCAGCGCAGGAATTGGAGCGGGGGAGGTGGATACTGGAGTTGAAACAGCTTCCCCAGTGCCTTCCGTCCCAGCCGCCGCTTGCGAATTTGCAGTTTCTGTCGAGGATGCAAGAGCAGCGGCTGCCCTAGCTTTAAAGGCCTTTGTGGTGAGTCGCTTCAGCTTAGGGAACCTCAAAATATCTTCTAGGCGTACCCATTGTCCGCCCGTTTTGTCGCGGGCCATAAGGTTGTGGAGGTGCACATCCGTCAACAAGTTCTCATCGCTGAAGTAGTGCTCAACTGTTGACACAATTTCAGCAGACACGTCTAACGATGGCTCCGGGGCCGCCGCAGTAGTACTAGCGCCTGACGCCATAGTTGACTGATTTCAAACTCTTCGCGCAAAGAACGCTCGCTCACTGCTGAGCTTTTGAGCAGTAGCCTGGTTGTCTAGCTTGCGCGACAGTCAACAATGATTCAGCGAGAATGTGAAGACGCGAAGAAGAAGCTGAGAGATCGTCAGATAGATCGTCTTCGGTCGGCTCGGTGAAGGAAAAAATATAGGTTGTGTGCTAATATGACACGATGCAAAATAAAAAACACAGCTTCTGCTTCTGGTGCGAAGCGAGAAGCGAGAGACGTGTAGTGTAGTGTAGAGTTGCCAGACAGACTTCACATTTCACATACATCCATACACTTGCCTCCCTCCACTCTTGCCTTCGTGCAGGAGCTACAGAAGAACTTAGAGTGCATAGTGCGGCAGAATATTTACTCCATATTCCTATAGTGGGCAACGGTTTCTCTTAAGCGATGCCGCGCTACTATTGCGATTACTGCGACACTTACCTGACGCACGACTCGGCTCCTGGCCGCAAGCAGCACATGCGGGGTTGGAAGCACCGTGAGAATGTCAAGCTCTATTACGATCCTTACGTGCCCGAGTGAGTACATGCACATTTCTACCATTTGTTTTTACTAGTTGCGTTGGCATGAAGAGTTCCGTTTTATTTACTTTCCCCTTTCACTGACTTTTTTGCTGATCCAAACCTCGGCATTGTTTTCACCCCCTCTCGTCGAATTAATTCTTCGCCATAGTTTCCTCGCATCGAACCAGAACGGTGCGCCTGGTTACGGCGGTCCAATGGGCGGCCCTCCTCAAGGGATGCCACCTGGGATGATGATGGTAAGTTTAGGGCTAGTTTGGTCCTTGCTCCTCTTTCCAATCCACTTATAACTCGATGCTCGTGCTTCTCTCGCCTCGATTTACTTCTAGGGTGGGCCTCCTCGGGGCATGCCCCCGATGGGTATGCCACCTGGCGCAATGCCTCCAGGAATGCCTCCTAAGCAACTGCCTCCGGTACGTGCAGTTATGTGTTGATTCGTATACATGGAAGTAATCTACCTGTACTTTCTACCTGTACTTACCGGTAGTCTGTACTTGGCTGTCTGCGTTTTTCTAGGGAATGCCACCTATGGGCATGCCCCCAGCAGGAATGCCTCCACAGGGGATGCCTCCACACGGCATGCCACCTCCAGGCATGCCACCGATGGGAATGCCCCCTGCAGGCATGCCTCCCGCGGGTATGCCGCCACAAGGGATGCCGCCGAAAGGGATGCCGCCACCCGGTGCGGCCATGGGCCTTCCACCGCCCCCTGGCGCTGGCAAAGGCCTGCCTCCGCCCCCGGGCGCTGCAAGCGGGCTCCCTGCACCACCAGACCAGTAATTCTTTTTGCTGGTTAAAAAGTTGGTGCATATTCCTGCTCTCAGTGCGCGGTGGCCGTGTCCTGAGAAACTATAGACTTCAGGGGTGGCGATTCTTTGTTGCGCTGGAAAGAGTTCTAGCCGTAATAGGACATTGGGATGTTGGTTTGGATGCTCTAAAGGACCTGGTTGGAGTTCTTTACGAAAAAAGAGCTCGATGCATATTACTCTCTGCTCCTAATTGGCACTTGAAGTGGTATGTTGGTAGTTCCTGATCAGTGATTATGATATATGATTACGTGATTAGTAACATTAGCACCAAGGTGGTGCGTGGCTGAGAATGGATTGCGATATATAGATCCCGCTTCTAAAGTCGTAGCAATATTATAAATCCTTCTTATAGAGGCGCAACAGATTGCTGTTTTCTAGCCTCTTTTATATAATTCCAGCCCTAGCTCCAATACTAATTCGCTATCCGAAGTCCCAGGTCAAAGGTCTTTATCTGGAATTGGATTCCCGATTCGCCTATCAGCAATAAAGCCCAGTTAAGCTCCTCTACAGGGGGATTTGTTTTATTATGGCCGATTTAGGTTGCATCGGTGTATGTGTAGTCCTTATTAACTCAGACACACCCCGTGTGCAGGTAGTGCGAGTTATCGAAGTATGCAAAGGAATTTGGCTTCGTGGTGATATTCTAAGCACACACAGAGTGTTACATTTCGGGCCTTCTGCGAACATGTTAAAATAGTGCCTTGGTGTATGTGCTGCAAGATTTGTTGTCACG
>Ga0307979_1002770_pt1 | contig 12000 bp, 9 predicted proteins | sample OrgLakmetage1058_FD_201833 | JGI IMG/M metagenome (GOLD analysis project Ga0307979, IMG submission 201833) | Saline water microbial communities from Organic Lake, Antarctica - #1058 | ecosystem: Environmental > Aquatic > Non-marine Saline and Alkaline > Saline | place: Antarctica: Organic Lake...
TGTATTTTCTAGGTATCCTTTATCACCTGTCTGTCCACCACTTTCTCCATAAAAAGGCGTCATGTTAAAAACTAATTGGTATAACTCGCCATCTTTTTTACTTATGACTTTGCGGTATTTAGAAATACGCACATCTGCTGTAAGTCTATCGTAGCCTATAAATTCCTGTGTATCATCTTCTTTTAAAACGGTCCAGTCGCTTGTTTCTGTAGCACTTGCCTCACGAGATCCGTCCTGCTGTTTTTTAAGCGCTAAAGCAAATCCTTCTTCATCCATTTCCAGACCTTGCTCACTTAAAATTAATCGAGTCAGTTCTTTTGGAAAACCATACGTATCATTAAGTTCAAAAGCTTTTTTACCATCCAGAGTTTTAGAACTTTCTTTTTTCATGCTGCCTATCATAGAGTCGAGTAGTGCCAGCCCATTTTCTAAAGTTCGCAAGAAAGAAGCTTCTTCTTCTTTGATGACATTAAGAATCAGGTTCTTTTGAGCTTTAAGCTCGGGAAAGGCATCTCCCATTTGCTTAGAAAGGGTGTTCACTAATTGGTAGATAAACGGCTCTTTTTTATTCAAATAAGTAAATCCATAACGTATCGCACGACGCAAGATCATACGTATCACATAACCAGCGCCAGTATTAGACGGCAGCTGACCATCGGCAATGGAGAAAGAAACTGCTCTTACGTGATCTGCAATAACTCTAATGGCTATGTCTTCTTGGGTAGTTTTACCATAAGAATGACCCGTTATGGTTTCTATTTCTCTAATTAAAGGAGTAAAAACATCTGTATCGTAGTTGGATTGTACGTTTTGTAATACCATAGCAAGGCGTTCAAAACCCATTCCTGTATCCACGTGTTGATTAGGCAGGTTTTTTAAAGAACCGTTTGCCATGCGGTTGTATTGTATAAAGACCAGGTTCCAGATTTCTACTACTTGTGGATGGTCCATATTGACAAGAGAAGCACCATCTACTTTTGCCTTTTCTTCTTCGCTTCTTATATCTACATGAATTTCAGAACAGGGTCCACAAGGTCCTTGTGCGCCCATTTCCCAGAAATTATCTGCTTTGTTACCATTGAGGATGCGGTCCTCTGCAATGAACCCTTTCCACAAGTCGTAGGCTTCTGAATCCCGATCGAGGTTTTCACTTTTGTCACCTTCAAAAATAGTTACATAAAGACAGTCCTTATCAATGTTGTACACTTCGGTGAGTAATTCCCAGGCCCATGAAATAGCTTCTTTCTTAAAATAATCCCCAAAACTCCAATTCCCCAACATTTCAAACATGGTATGGTGGTAGGTATCTACACCTACTTCTTCCAGGTCATTGTGTTTACCGCTTACCCGTAAACATTTCTGAGAATCGGTAACACGGTTGTTTTTAGGATCAGAATTCCCTAAAAAATATTCCTTAAACTGGTTCATTCCTGCATTAGTGAACATCAGGGTAGGATCATTTTTGATCACCATAGGGGCACTAGGAACAATTTGGTGTTTTTTATTTTCAAAAAACTCAAGGAAGGTTTGGCGTATTTGTTTTGACTTCATTCTAGCTGTAATAGCGGTTAATTCAATTTTCTTATTTTTGCTCTAGGTGATAAAATAGGTTAGAAGTTCGTTTTCGCGAAAGCGAAACAAACACTAACTTTTTTCTACTTATTTTTATATCCTAAGAGCGCACAAAAATAGCATAATAAAACATATGTCAAAGGTCAAGTATTACTACGATTCTGAAACTCTTTCTTACCGAAAGGTAGAGACCAAAAAAAGGAGGCTCTTTTTTAGGAGTTTACTGTTTTTGACAGTAAGTTTTTGTTTTGGATTGGTCTGTTTCTTTTTTGCAGACATGTTTTTAGTCTCGCCACAATTAAAGAAATCTCGTAGTAAAGCAGAGTATCTAGAGTTACAACTCGACGAAATGCGAGAAGATGTGACTCAATTATCCTCAGTGATTGAAAATGTTGAAGATCGCGATAACAACATCTATCGTATTTATTTTGATGCCAACCCTATCCCTTCAGAGCAACGCCAGGCAGGTTTTGGTGGTGTGAACAGGTATATAGATTATGAAGGTGGCTATAGTGCAAAAAAGATTATTGAACTTAAGGAAGCCATCGATAAGCTTAAGAAAAGAACTGCGATACAATCAAAATCTCTAGATGAAATAGCTGCTCTTGCAGAAGATAAAGAGAAACTCCTTACTTCTATACCTGCGATACAGCCGGTACGTAATCAAGACCTTACACGTATGGCGAGTGGTTATGGTTACCGAACAGATCCTTTTAATAAAACCAGGAAATTTCATTACGGTATGGACTTTACAGCCCCTCGCGGCACACCGGTATTTGCAACTGGTGATGGAGTTATCCTTCGTGCAGATGCTAATAGCTCGGGTTATGGAAATCATATAAGAATAGATCACGGATTTGGTTATATATCGTTATATGCTCATTTAAGATCAAGTAAACCTTATAATGTACGTCGAGGACAAAAGGTGAAACGAGGGGACATTATAGGTTATGTAGGTAGTACAGGGAGGTCTCAGGGGCCGCATTTGCACTATGAAGTATTTAAAGATGAGGATCGCATCAATCCTATTAATTTCTATTACGGTAATTTAACACCACAAGAGTTTAATGCGCTATTAAAGAAATCTCAAATAGAAAATATTTCTTTAGATTAATTTTAAAAATTAACTTTAAGGGCCATTTAATTATTATGAAAAATTTAATCGTTTATTATTGCTACATTTTAGTTCCCTTTGGAATACTGATTTGGTTGAGTAAAATGGAATGGATCAATCCTACTTTGTTTGTGGGATGTCTTTTGTTTTATGCTTTAGTCTATAGAACTTATACAGATGGTAAGAGGCTAGCTGCTAAAAAAGTTATTCCAGAAACAAAAATCTGGAAACTGGTAATTCCAGGTACTCGCATCTATTACTTTAAGGAACTTTACCTCAAATAACTTCACCTGTATCATATTATGAACATAGAACTTCCAGAAAAACTATATTACTCCATGGGAGAAGTAACTAAAGCCTTTCAAGTGAATGCCTCTTTGGTTCGTTTTTGGGAAAAAGAATTTGATGTATTGCAACCGAAGAAGAATTCGCGTGGTAACCGTAAATTCTCTAAGGATGATATTGAGAACCTAAAAACCATTTATCACTTGGTAAAAGAAAAAGGTTTTACACTAGACGGTGCTCAAGATTATATGAAAAATCATAAAAGCGAGCTCCACACTTTTGATATCATTAGCAAGCTGGAGCATGTAAAGGCAGAGTTGCTTAAAATTAAAGCACAATTATAATTTTTCTAATACCAACTTAACTGCAGTGGCTTCTTTCTTAAATCAGTAGATTTGCATTCATAAAAATGACCGATTAAATACATTTGCTTTTAATGATCAAGTTTGAAAAACTGCCTTATCCCATACTAATCGCTGGACATATTGTGATCACTATTTTTATGATCGCACTTCCATTGCTGGTAAAGGTGTTTTTTTACGCTGCCATTATTTATTTTGTGTTGCGACTTTTTACAAGCGCCGATAAGAATCAAGAGGTGATTCTTGCTTGTGCCTATATCACCTGTTTGGAGGTGTTTTTAAAAATGAATGGCGGCTTGTTATTCTATGAGATGATTAAGTATATGGTCATCGTTTTTATGCTGGCAGGTATCCTTTTACGGGGCTTTTCTCTCAAGTCCATACCATTTGTGTTTTACTTGCTTTTACTAGTCCCCAGTATCGTCATAGCTTCTCAGAATATCCCGATTTCAGAATCACTAAGGAAAGCGGTAGCTTTTAATTTAAGTGGTCCTGTGACATTAGGAGTGGTAGCTATGTACTGTTTTCAACGCAGGATTACGACTACGCGATTGGATGAGATCTTAAAGTTATGTGTAGGTCCCATAGTCATGCTGGCTTTTTATTTATTTGTAGTCACGCCAGATATTAGAGATGTAGTGACTAATACAGCTTCTAACTTTGCAGCATCTGGGGGATATGGACCTAATCAAGTAGCAACAGCCTTAGGGATAGGGATGTTTATTTGTTTTATACGTTTCTTGCGTATTAAAAATACATGGATCAATGTATTAGATATTGTCTTGTTCTTAGGAATGACTTATCGGGGTTGGATCACCTTTTCACGTGGTGGGGTGTTAACTGCTTTTTTAATGATAGGAGCTGTGATATTCACCTTATTTTTCTTAAAACGGTCTGAGTTTAGATTTTCTTTTTTACCTAAGTTAGGGGTGATAGGTTTAGGATTAGTAATGGCATGGGGTTATACCTCTTTAGCAACGAGCGGTCTAATTGATAAAAGGTATGCAAATGAAGATGCTGCTGGTCGTGCAAAGGAGGACCTTTCCACGGGTAGAGCAGAACTTATATCAATCGAACTAGAGGCATTTCTTGAAAATCCCATTGCGGGAATAGGAGCAGGTCAAGTAAAACATTACCGAGCAAAAAAAGACGGTATAGTCGCTGCTTCTCATAATGAGACCAGTAGGTTGCTTTCTGAACACGGTAGCATTGGGATTCTTTCATTGCTTGTACTCATATTTACTCCGCTTATATTTAGGCTCAGTCATAAAGGGAACGTGTATTTTTACGCATTTTTAATTTTCTGGATTGCCACTATAAATCACAGTGCCATGCGTATTGCTGCACCAGCGTTCTTTTACGGAATGGCATTACTTTATGTCGTAAAACCTAAGGTAAAAAAGAAAGGTATTCCAATCGAAAAAACACCAGATTTTGCTCCAGCTTAATGAAGAATATTCTCTACATAGGTAATCAACTAGGACAAAAAGGTAAGACGGCAACTAGCATAGATACTTTAGGTCCTTTATTGGAAAAAGAAGGGTATCAATTGCGTTATGCTTCTTCTGTTCCAAACATCAGCAGGCGTATGCTAGACATGATGTACACGACTTTCAAGAGTAAAAAATGGGCAGACGTAGTTTTGATAGACACTTACAGCACTAAAAACTTTTGGTTTGCGATTCTTATCTCCCGTTTATGTACATCATTTAGTATAAAGTACATTCCCATTCTTCACGGCGGAAATTTACCGATTCGATTATCTAAAAACCCAAGGGTTATGGGAGGTTTTCTTAATAACGCTCATGCTGTTGTAAGCCCTAGTGATTATTTGCGTTCCGCTTTCGCGAAAGCGGGTTACCACAACGTCACTAAGATCAATAACTTTATAGAGATAGAAAACTATGCGTTTCTAGAACGATCTGTCCTTGAGCCAAAACTTCTTTGGGTACGATCATTTGCAGGTATTTACAATCCGCAAATGGCGGTTCGTGTTCTTCACTTACTCCGGGAGAATTATCCTAAAGCTAGTCTGACCATGGTAGGTCCAGAAAAAGATGGGGCACTAGAAGCCTGTAAGTTGCTGGCTCAAGAATTACAAGTAGAAGTAAATTTTACCGGGTTGCTTTCTAAAAAGCAATGGATAGAAAAAAGTAAAGATCATTCTATTTTTATCAATACCACCCATTTTGATAACCTTCCAGTAAGTTTAATCGAAGCGATGGCATTAGGATTACCAGTCGTGTCTACTGACGTAGGAGGTATCCCATACTTAATACATCCTAACGTCCACGGTAAGTTAGTTCCAGATAACGATGTAGGAGCAATGGTAGAAAATATTGAGCATCTAATAAGCCATCCTAAAGATGTTATGACTATAATTACAAAAGCTAGGAAAAGGTCATTAGATTATTCTTGGAAAGAAGTAAGCCAGTTATGGAACTCATTACTGGAGTCATAACTTGTATATTTACATTTTTTAAAGCCTGTTTATAGTGTTATCTCCCATACATTTTGAAATGTCTGAACGCAAAATCTTATTGCGTATCATCGATGTGGTTGTCGTCTTGGGTGCCTTGCATTTGCTGGGAGTTATATTTCATTTTAATTACTTTCTTATCAATGAGGAGCAATGGATGTGGTCTGTTATACTCGCTGCCTATTTATTATTTTTTGCAACCGTTTTTGAATTGTATAATTTACAACGAGCGAGTCGTATTACAGGGACATTGAGAAGTGCCGTTACTACAGGTTCAGTTACCTCGTTAATTTATTTGCTTACTCCATTTTTCACTCCAGTATTACCAGAAAATAGAATTCAGATTTTATATTTTTATCTAGCGATAACTTTACCATTATTGCTTTGGAGATCTATTTATATCAAGTTTTTTGCGAGTTCTAGATTTAATAAAAATATTATCCTAATAGCAGATGCCAGTGACGCGGCTATGATTGCACAATCCTTGCAAGACGTTGATCCTAATTATAAAATAAGCAGTTTTATAAACACTGGACCAGCGGTAGCATCAGGGCATTTTGTTGGTTTAAAAGTCATAGGAATTAAAGAAGCACATCGTTTATTTGAGGATAGATCTGTTACTGAAGTTGTGGTTGCTAGTAATGAAGCCGAAGGAATTACTTCTAATTTATACAGATGGCTCATTGAATTGGTAGAAAACGGCTATTCAGTTAGAGAGTATACTCAGGTCTATGAAGAAATGACAGACCGAGTTCCAGTACAATACGTAGGTAAGGATTTCTACAAGTATTTTCCTTTTGCTAGAAACAACCAAAACCGACTCTATTTAGTATACCACAGGCTTTTTGATATAGTGGCTTCTTTATGTGGCTTGATCATATTTGCAGCGATCATACCCTTTGTACTTATTGGAAACTTATTCGGCAATCGAGGGCCTTTATTTTATGCCCAAGAACGAGTAGGTATCAATAGAAAATTATTTAAAATAGTTAAGTTCAGAACTATGGAAAGGGATGCTGAGAAATCGGGAGCTCAATTTGCCGTTAAGAATGATGTGAGAATAACAAAATTTGGTAAGTTTTTAAGAGCGACACGTATAGATGAGTTTCCTCAATTTTGGAATATTCTAAAAGGAGAAATGAGTGTGATCGGTCCACGTCCAGAACGTCAGGTTTTTGTAGAACAACTTTCTGAGAAGATTCCATTTTATGAAACTCGTCATGTGGTAAAACCAGGTTTAACAGGTTGGGCGCAAGTAAAAACAAAATACGGTGTTACGGATGGAGACCATCTGAGAAAACTTCAATACGATTTGTATTATATCAAAAAGCGCAGTGTTTTTCTTGATATCAGAATCATTGTTAAAACCTTAAGTACCATCATTTTCTTTAAAGGGCAGTGATTGCAGTAATGCGTTAACAGTCGAAGCTTCGGTCAACATTGGGAAGTGAGTTTTTAGCTTTGCTAAAAACTGAAAACTCCGTCTGAAAACTCCGTCTGAAAACTCCGTCTGAAAACTCCGTCTGAAAACTCCGTCTGAAAACTCCGTCTGAAAACTCCGTCTGAAAACTCCGTCTGAAAACTCCGTCTGAAAACTCCGTCTGAAAACTCCGTCTGAAAACGCTCTACTTATTTCCGCTTTATTTTCCCACGTCTAAAAACGCTGAAAAGCAATACAAACAATCCCATAAGACTAGCTATTCTTGCAATATAGTCCCCATGTGTGGTGTAAAAAGTGACTTTAGTTTTAGGATATACAATTCCTTTAATAACTCCTTCTGTACCGTATTCTAAGGATTCTAAGATGTTCCCACGCTCATCTATGACAGCACTTATTCCAGTATTGGCACTTCGCGCAATCCATCTCCTGTTTTCTATAGCTCGCAGTCTGGCAAGGCTTAAATGTTGTTGATGACCCTGGGTATTTCCCCACCAGGCATCATTAGTAATAATAGCCAGAAATTGCGCTCCATTTTTAACATAATCGGTGACATATTCTCCGTAAACTGATTCATAGCAAATGATAGGTGCTACTTTAATACCGTTTTTAATTTGAAAAACAGAACGTTCTTTTTGAGTCGTTTTAGTAGCTACCGTGCCGCCTAAATCCAGCATCGCATCTCCTAAAATAGGCTGTAGGATATTTTTATAAGGAAAATTCTCAACCCCTACTACCAATTTAGACTTGTGATAAACTTGTAAAGAGTCAGTAGCAGCTAAAAACATAGCGCTATTATAATCATTGTAAAGAGTTCTACCGTCGCGAGCTACATTAGTTTGCGTGGTAATTCTAGTGGTGTCTGTAAAGATTTCTGCAATGGAAATACCTCCTAAATAATACATATTTGGATACTCGTACAACGCTGCTCTAATTTGATTCACAGAGCGATCGTATTCTAATTTGTCTAGTTGAGACAGTCGTACATTATCTGCAAGAACTGTTTCTGGTGTAATCATAAGATCTGTGAATGCATCCATTTCAGGTTGCGCCAAGTTCATGATCACCTTTACCACACTGTCGTTTGTGGTATAATATTTCTGGCTATAAGGGTCTATATTGGGCTGTACGATAACCACATTTGTTCCACCGCCTTTTTGAAAGGATAAAATATCAAAAACTAATATTTGGGAAATAACAATGGGTATGATGATCAAACCTAGAAGTACAGAAAATCGTTTGATAATGAATTTGCGCTTTGAAATAAGTCCGCTTTTTATTTTTTTAAATAAAAGTTTATCCTGAAGTAGCTCAGGACGAAAGGCTAACACACTTAAAAAGACAAATATATTTACCAGCCATATCCATAAAGAACCACCAAAGGTCCCTGTGTATTCATACCACTGAATCCAAGAAGTCATCTCGCTGAATCCATTCCCCAAATTGAGCCACGGCCAAGAAAAATCCCATTCCAAATGCATGCGCTCAAAGCTGATCCACAAACAAGCGAGAAATGTCAAAGCGGCTCCTTGTGTAGCTCTACGAGCCAGTAAATGATACCCTAAAAACACCAAGCTCATCAATGCAGCATTTGCTAAAACAGCAAACCACATTCCAAAAGGGGTTGAAAAATACAACCAGTAAGTAGTGGCTATATTCCATATAAAAAAAGTGAGATAGGAGTGAAGGAATACTTTTCCTGCTTTGCGTTTTGTGGAAGAACTTCTGATGCGTTTTTCAGAAAGAAGTAGCGGTACAAAAGCTATAAGTAATAGACCAGCAAAGCCGTAAGTAGGCCAGCCCAGCCACAATAGAATTCCTGATAATAAGGCTAGTAAAATACTGGTGAATTTCATGTAGAAGTAATGAAGTGCTAATTTAAGTTCTTTGGAATCAATTACGAATTCTGAGTTCGGAATTCTGAATTCATTTTACCTATTAAAAACAGAAAGATCAATGTTAACAGAGAATACATTAGAATACAAGGCCTCGCTAGAGTCTCCTATATCTGTAAGTGCATAATCTACGGAAATGCCCTTGTATTTAAAGCCTATACCTATATTAGGTTGGAAGGTGGTGCTGTCATTACCATCCAGTTGCTGGATGTTTTGAAAATTACCGACTCCTGCACGAACAAATACCAGGTCGGTAAAACCATATTCCAATCCTAAAGCAGGAGTAGCGCTTACTGCACTGCTTGAAATAATGTCATTGGTCTGTATAAAACGCATGTTGAGATCCACCTCTGCGGTGAGTTTATGATCGTAGTGAAAGGTAAAAGTTCTTGCGAGTCCTAATTGAAGTTTAGGTAACGTAATCTCTGTTGTTTCTGGTAATTCCTGATTTTGATTTTCAACGGCACCGCTTATTTCGGCAAATTTCTCTTCGTTTATAGTCCAGGTGTTGTAAGTAGTGGTGATATCACGAGCCATCAATCCCACTTGCCAGTCGCCACGTTTAAATTGCAAGCCTACATCAAACCCAAAACCCCAAGAGTTAGCAAACTCGCCTATGACTCTGCGTATGACTTTTGCATTGACACCATAGGAGAAACCGTCTAGTTTTGCTTCACGTGCATAGGAGAAGGTAAAAGCCCAGTCTGCAGTGGAAAAAGTAGAAATACGATCGTAATTGATGTTTCCTTGATCGTCTATTAATTGAGTGGTATTTAAGATGTCATCTACAGAAAAACGGATCACGGAGAAACCAAAAGCACTGACATCATCTATAGGCATAGCAAAGGCACCATAATTGTATTGAGCAATATTTGCAAAGTAACTCGAGTGCATCAAAGAAACTTCTTGTTCTTCCATTTTCATTAATCCGGCCGGATTCCAGTATACGGAGTTGACATTATTACTGCTTGCCACTACCGCATTGCTCATTCCCAAAGCCGCTGCATCGACTCCTATGTTTAGGAATTCGTTAGAGTATGCTCTAGAGGTTTGCGCTTTCGCGAAAGCGGAACAAACAACAATCAATAAATAAAAGTAATTTTTCAAGCAGGATTTTTAATAAGTAGCAAATATCTTAGTTTCTGAGTTAATAACTATGAAAATCTATTGATATTGCCTAAAAAGATAGCAAAACACATCACTAAAAAACTGCATATTTGTAAGATGAAGAATTGGATACCTAATATCATCACTTTACTGAATCTACTTTGTGGATGTATTGCAGCTATTTATGCGTTTAACGACCAGCTTGTTCTCGCAGGTGTTTTTGTAGCCGCGGGAATATTTTTTGACTTTTTTGACGGTCTTGCTGCCAGATTTTTACATGTTTCTAGTGAGCTGGGAACCCAACTCGACTCCCTGGCAGATATGGTCACTAGCGGTCTCGTGCCAGGAATTGTGATGTACCAACTCTTGAGCGATGCGATCGGTTTTAATTTGATAGATCAAGAACAAAGCTTCACATCAGGATCTCAAGATTATTGGATCAGTCATCCCTATCTGCCTATCCTAGGTTTCCTTATCACCTTAGGAAGTTGCTACCGACTGGCAAAATTCAATATAGACAACAGACAGACCGATTCTTTTATAGGAGTGCCTACTCCAGCAAATGCCATTCTGATCATCTCCTTAGGCCTTATAGCTCAAGACACCGACTTAAGCTGGTTGTATTACGGATTGACTAATCCCTATATTCTTATAGCAATAACCTTATTCAGCGTTTACATTCTCAATGCAGAACTACCTTTATTTGCTTTAAAGTTTAAAAGCTTTGGGTGGAAAGGAAATGAGATGCGCTGGGTTTTTATAGCGATTTGTATCGCACTGATGATCACTTTACAAATTTATGCCGTGCCTTGTATCATTATTATTTATATATTGATGAGTGTAGTGAATAATTTAAGAGCTAAAAGGAATAGTGTTTAACTATGTATATCCATATAAAGATCACTTAGGTACGGTAAGACTTTCTTACTCAGACAGCAACAGCGACGGATCGGTTGATGCATCCGAGATCATCCAGGAAAGGCACACCTACCCATTTGGTCTGGAGCACAAGGGATACAACAACGTGGTCAATGGAACCGAGAACAACTACCAGACTTATCAAGGACAGGAACTTGAAGAAGAGTTAGGGAAAAATACTTTAGCTTTTCAATGGCGTGACTGCGATCCTGCAATAGGAAGATTTAATAAGGTTGATAGGTTTGCCGAAAAATATTATGACACTTCGCCTTATACATTCGTGAAAAACAACCCTATTCGTAATATAGAAGTTAGAGGAGATAGTCTTAAAACTGATGCAGATAAAGAAAGGGTTGCAGAGATGAAACAAAGAATTTCCAATCGTCAAGGGCAATTGGATACATCAATTGCTGAAAAGGAAAGCGAAATATCTGATTTGCAATCACAACCAAATGAGAAATTTAGTAAAAAGCGGTCAAGAAAGATTAAAAGACGACAAAGAAGAATAAGCGATTATAAAGACCAAAAGTCTACTCTAACCGAAATGACAAGTATAATCGAATATATTGAAAACGATAAAAACTCGGTGACAACTTTTGGGCCTAATATGCCTCATATGTCACAAATAGAAAGGCTCACATCTGGTAGTTATAGTAATGGAACAGTTGAGAAAGGAGATGCAAATACAACGTCTACCAAATTTGATTTTGTTGTTCGAGGTAATGGGTCATTGGCAACTGATATACACGAATTTAGGCATGTTTTTGACGGCATAAGAAGACTAAGCGTTTTTTCAACTGGAAGTTTTTCTCTTGGCACAAAATCTGTAC
>Ga0307979_1002772_pt1 | contig 11996 bp, 5 predicted proteins | sample OrgLakmetage1058_FD_201833 | JGI IMG/M metagenome (GOLD analysis project Ga0307979, IMG submission 201833) | Saline water microbial communities from Organic Lake, Antarctica - #1058 | ecosystem: Environmental > Aquatic > Non-marine Saline and Alkaline > Saline | place: Antarctica: Organic Lake...
GGAAAACACAAAAAGGGGGCGGAAGAAGTAAGATGGTGGGAGAGAGAAGGTGTCAGCAGGAATATTACGAAGAGGTACAGTTGAGCCCTTGAAATTGTCAGTCGCCGTGCCACCTTTACCTCGCTTCACACTACCTAGAGATCTTCGAAAATTTTAAAAAAAAAGTATTTTGATTTGGGGCCGCTGCGGACGCCATTTACCTTCGCTTGCACATCACGAAACGCGCTCGCTGTGTCCGTGCTGCTTTGCGCACTACTTCTAGAGGTCATTTGAGAGCCCGCAGAAACGCGCTGGCTGTTGCCGGTGGCACCGTAATACTCATCCGCCACCTTGACGTTGCTCCTACTACGAGTGCCGCCATTGGCACCCAGTGGTCCGTCTAAACTATGACATGGCGAGAGCGTTGACGCGGAATATAGTGACGCTTCATCCGCTTTCGCTTCTGCGCCGCTGTTTTTCTCCTCTGTGTCGCTTCCACTTTTGGCTTCCCAGTTATCCCACACGAAGATGGGCCGGCTGGCCCGAATAGGACTGCCGACCTCGCTTCGAGGTTGCTCACTTTCAGGGGCTGGTGCCCGCGAAGCACCCGCTGTCGGCTCCTGACTAGGTGCCCTGGACAAGTGCGCGATAGAAGAGCGCGCACCGGAGTCTACATCGTCGAGATATGCCATCAGATTCGAGAGGAGTTCCGTGGAACCACGCGCAGGGGATGACATGGTTCAAGATAGGCACGTCAAAAGGATGGCAATACTCGTTCTGAACTCTGGAGTTACGGCTATTTGTGGTCCCAAGTGAAGTGCCTATGAAGCTGTGTTCAGATTATTCTCAGCCGAGGAATGCGGCCCGTCGAAGAATTGCTTGTGAAGTCAGCACCACTCTCTCAGGAATGAAACATGTAGATGACGATTAGGCTAGTGCACAGGAATCCTGCAAATAATCTTTTAGGTTCTATCAGGCTCCCTGCAACGAGTATGGGGCCTAGACTCTGTAACATCTTGTAATCCATTTTTACAGTTACCTATTACTCGCATTTTCCGAAAGATGAGAGATGAGAGCGGAGCGGGAGAGAGAAGAAGAAGAGGGGGTCAACGAAAAATGGGACTAGCTAGTCACCCCCAGTGAGGGTGGAACCTGAAAACAGAAGTAAAGTTCCTCAAAAAGTTGTTTCAGAGCAGACGAAAATTCGGGACCGTTTTCTGCACGTGGCACTTGCTTTACACCACCAGTTATTTTTCAACCGGAAGTCACAACGGTACAAGCTGCTTCCCGTGATATTCCCCGACCTTTTTAAGCCCACAAATCCTCACCGGGTATTATATGGGGGCTCTCATCACTCGAAAACGAGTTAATGTTATTATGTATATCAAGGCATCGCCAGTTGAATAGTTTGTTTCTTTGTCGTCTGTGCTCCATCATTCTACAATCGCACAATCGCCAACATTTTCATCCCAAAACCCGCAGGAGATTTACTGCACCCACCACGAGCCCTTTTAAAATTGAGGGGACTTTGATGGTGGATGCGTGCTCTGAGTGCGAAGAGAAGCGGTTTTATATCTTGCCAATCGAAGTGCTGCACTGACCATATGCTTCGCTTCTATGTTTATTCTCTTTTTAAACTGAAGGTTCTGCGTGAATGAGTGCAGAACGCTTCCTGACTCAAAGGTTAGGAGTAAATTTGTGCATTAGGGATCAGTGCTGAATACTATCAAATCGCCTGATTTTTTTTTCGACTTTGCTTTGATAATGTGGGCTCAGAACAACATTTCTGCAGTGCTTGACTACTCGACTCTATCTTTTCGTCCCTTGAAGAAGTCACCATTTCATAATTGCGTGATGCATTCTATTGAATCATTTAGTGCTTTCTTGTGTATAATGGCAAACGGAAGCTTTATTTTGACGATTTGGTTCAAGCTGAATTGTTGACCTTTTATTCTTTAATGTTCCCGAAGGTAAAGCCATCGGGCTGGTTTCAGTTGGGCCAGTGAACGGCCTTGAGCTTCGAAGTATATCGGCAAAATATGTATGTGCTTATCAGATGCCTTCATTACCAGTACATTACCAGTACATTACTTTGAATTTTTATTTGTCGAGCGTGTGACAACATCTTATGCCTGATTGTATCCCGTGATTACTTTGTGCTGGGCATATATTATTTGCTGGGCATTGAAAATGCGGCAAATAGTACGTATGCGGCAAATAGTACGTAGGTGGGAGTTCAACGAGATTTCGTGTCAGTGATTTGCGTACAACATTGAATCCAAGGTACCAGGTATTCATTGGTCGTGTTTACAAAATTGTTGCTCTTGCTTGATACCTGTGCTTGATATTTTTTGTCAGAACGGCATAAAAAATGAGTGGTCGTCAATCGGACGGATCTTGGATTTGTCAGCAATGCACCTTCAACAACATAACAAATATTAAGCGATGTGAAATGTGCGATGCCAGAATAACCAAGAAAGTTTTGGTGAGTGGTTCTATTACAAATACCCAACACCTTGATAGCAGCATTGTGAAGCAATCGCCCAAAAAGAAACTTTCTCGAGCACTTTTAAAGCTTCAAAGCCATATGAAACCAGCGTCGCGTACACACCATGCTTCAAGCAATGGCCGCAACTCTTTTTCTCACGTCTATTCTGACGATATGAAGAGTCTGGGCGTGGATTTGAATGGAAAAACTTTTCCAGAAGCTGGCGATTCGGTTGATGATATGCACGTAGAAGTAGTTGATGATCATTGCCTGCTGGATAAGCAGCGCAAAATGCGAAGTACATTGGAAAGATCTCACGAAGAAGCACAGTCGAAATACTGGAACGAGAGCCGAGATGATTTCAACCCAAAAAATGAAGCCCACAAGAAGGGTTCAGATGTTTATATGGATCAAACGTCAGGCGATGAATTCGTGAATGCGAATTTACGAAAAGTACAGACAGATGGAGCATTGTCTGAAGAAAAGTGGTACCCCCATGGAAAGCAGTTTCAAAGTCGACGCCAAAGTCCTTCGCACCCAGGTCACAACCAAGAAGATCTTTCAAACCAGAAGCGCCGTGCTGCCAGTGGACCTTGGGACTGTCCCATGTGCTCTTTTCAAAACCCATGGTTACGATCTGTGTGCTCGATGTGCTTTTCTCCTCGCTCTTCGGCACGTGGCAGTTCAGAGGTTGCAATGGGCAACCAAGGGCAGTCGCCTCCTCTTCTCATGGCGGCACAGTTGAAGCAGGAACTGCATCTGAAGAAGAAGCTCGAAAACAAAAGAAGAGCGGCGCTGAGGACGTTGGCGCGCGTTGCGGCCTCTTCACTTGCATCTGAGTTGCCTTTCTCGCCAGTTTTTTCTGAGAAGCGTCGTCGGGAGTTGGAATCGCAAATTGACGAGGGCAAGTCAAAAAGAGTATGCTCAGAACAAACGAAGGATCGCAACACGTCAGCTGATGGGCGCCGCCACCACATGAGGCCTCCGCTGGCTCCGCCGACTACTCGTTCATCATCCACTTTTGAGGTAGGCGCATTGCTTAAGTACGCTTTTGAAGATGAGAATCAAACCTGGATTTGGTATTTGGGCATTGTACTGGAGACATGGCCGCGGTGCCCTTGGTACAACATGTTGTTTGAGGACGGGGAGAACCTCTGGGTCTATCTAGATGGACCCTCAGAGAGCCGCCTTTGGGCGGCAATCAAACCAGCACTTCTTGCGGCTGAGATGGTGCGTTTTGAGCACAACCTGGAGCTTGCAAGCCCAGGCGAAGTCGTTCGTTTACACAAACAGCTTAAGAAGCGCTCCAATTCGCTTCCTATTGACCCTGGGCGAAAGCAAGGACGCCCGCGCAAGCACGCAAACATCGCAAGCGACGCTGGAAGTGCAAGTGGCAATGTCGATATACATGTAGAAAATGAATTTATCATTGTGGCAGCTGAAGGGGCTCCGCCAAACTGGAGCCACCCTCCATCGGTGGATTCACTAGATCCTACCCCAGTCAATTCAATTTCTTTAACTTCGGTTCACCAGCTTGTGACACGCGAACAGCTACGGAGGCAGATGAGTACACGCAATTCTACTAGTGCTTCAGGACGCACACAAAATCTGAGGCGCATGCCGAAGCGTGAGATATCAATGCTGGCCATGCAAAATGGCGAGCTCTTCGCCGTGCTACGAAATGAAGAGGCCGTTATCACGGGCTCTGAAGAGGCGTTTGCAGGAGCGGCTCATTGGGTGGCTTGCGATCGATGCTCAAAGTGGCGACGTGTCTCAGAGTCTACGTTCCGGAGAAACCAAGCGTCTGATGCACAGTGGTTATGCGAGCAGAATACCGACGACCCATCTCGCGCGGCTTGCAACGCACCAGAAGAAAAGGAAGACGACGATGCTGGCAGTGTTGCAGCTGTGGCAAAGCCGCCAGAGCAATATTTTTCAATTGACATCGCTTCGGGTCCATACTCGAAGTCGAGACCTTGGATCTTATCTGCAGACGAAGCATACTGCGCGTGTCTCAAGGTGTGCACCGACACGACCACTCATTATATTATTCTTTGATTGAGAAATACAGTCAATATGTTATCGTATGTACGGAGGAAGTATTGCTTGGGCTTTATTAACCAGTCTTTTGTAATATTCTTTTAATGTCAGGCGGGTTCGAAGTTACATGCGTCACCCTCGATGAGCGCTTCCGAGGTAAAGTCCGCACTTCAGGACGTCTTGGAATTTGTAAAGCAGGCTTTAAATGAGCTGCCCAAACAGGATGTGCGTTGGGAGCCTATTTTGCGTAAAATCGCAGCATCTCAATCTTTAGCCACTGCGCACCGCTTCTTGCGCTCCTTAGTCTTTGGTGCTGTACGTACCGGCAGCAGTGCGCTCCCTGCCTCTCAGATAGATCAAGTCAAGTCACTTGAATCCAATTCGACTCTTGCCGACAAGAATGCTAAAGATTATGGATTTAAGGCAGCTAATATTGCAAAGGCACAATCGGTGGCCAGTCGTTCTAATAGGGCAGCAGCGGAGGCATCAACGGTATCGCCCAAAGGATTGCCATCAAGATTGTCGATGATATCGGCAACGAGTGTAGGCTCAGCACAGCACATGCCCAATGGGTTGGGTACAATTGCCTGCCACCCTGCCCAGAATATTATACTTGGAACGCATTTCAAAGAACTTAAGAGCACTCATAACAAGGAAGTGGGTGACCACGCAAGTGGATGTGGAGTTATGCCAGCCTTGGCACCTGTGTCAGCAAGCACAGAAATCGATGGTGCAGCACATAGCTCGAGGGTGATGCTAGAAAGAGCTCAAGTTGCCAGGGAAGCCAAACTTTCAGATGTTGAAGTGGTAGACTTGGCAGGCGAGCCTGATGAATCTCCGGATGTCTCTTTCTCTCAGGCGTTACAACCAGTAGAGATGCAACCACTGACACCGCTGCAAAAACCGCCGCCACATATATCGCAGATGCCGCAACCAATGCATGGAACCATACTTATGCCCCATAAGCACGCCCAGGGGTACCAGCAGCGTGTCAAGCCCCGGTGTACACAGGCACAAGATCACTTTCGCCATACTCAGCAGCAGCAACAACAGCAACAGCAACAGCAGCAACAGCAACAGCAGCAGCTTACGCAACTGCACCAGCTGGAAAAACAACGGCATGCGTGCAGGCAACAGCAACAACGTCTTTGGCAACAGCAGTTACAAACAACTTCAATGCAAAGCGCGTCGCTTGGTTATGTAGCACCTGTCTTACCGACTGCCCCTGCCATTACCCATAGTATTCCTGCGCAGCCTCTTGATGCAAGCTTATCTACTGCTGGAGTGCCACCCGCGTCATCGTTGAGCCATGCCGAGTACTTATGGCACGCCACTGCCGTTGGCGACTACCACCACCAATCGCGACTTATGCAACAAGAACAGCATCACCACCAGCCCATGTCAATGCAATGTATTCGTTCAAGTCTGCAGCAGCAGCAGCAGCAATTAGATTCCTCACAGCAAAACCATTTGCCGCAAGCGTTGACAGAGCACAGCCTTCCAATAGTAGAAAGGTCAGCAATAACGGACAGTGCTTTTGGTTCAAAAACAGTACATGGATCCGCCATATTTTAGAGTTTGCATTTTATATTTAAAAATCAGAGTGCTTGTTTAGCCACACGTGCACCAATTTATAATTTGGGCACAGGCGGATATATAAGTATGTATTTGTAAAGGCCAAGCAGAAACTTGCGCTCAAGAGAAGCCTAGTTAACACTTCCCTAAAGAAAAGGCAAGTGCCAAGTGCCAAGTGAAGTCAAAGACATAGAATCCATAATTCACTTGGGACTTGTTGGGACTTCAGCTTCATAAGTAGAGCCAGACGGACAATTAGGACTCCAACTCCAACTGCTGGCGTTTTGACTTCGTCGATCGGGAATTGGCTCGTATTCACATTGCCTTTTATAACATCAGCTTTTCGGAAGCCAAAGCCATGTTCCGGCAGAGGCTTACAAGCAAACGGAGTCACACAAATGCCCGAGGGTGGCCGAATCTTCTTCTGGATTGCCTGAAGGGCTTTTCAGTAGCCCCTCCTTTCCAGGTTGGGACTATTTTTTTGAGCAGAACCTTCAGGGCATTAAGAACGAGCCACTCAGCCCTTCGGGGCGCTCGGGGCCTGTCTTAAAGTAATTTTGACTGGGCTATCTCATGAATCTAAAAAACAGTATTTAATATGTCTAAAATTGGATTTTGACACAGGCCCCTGAGGGGCCGGAATTAGAGGGTGTACAAGTGGAGATAAAGAACCAAGCAGCTCAAATTATGTTTTTTAAATATATACGGTGCTTGAGTTAACTCAATTGCAATGGCCAATTAGCCCTGCCTTGTGGATCCAAAAACTGTGACCATCGCTTCCATAGCCACTTGGGCTTGTGTGCCAGAACATATTCTTAGTTTGAGCTGCCCGAAATTAGAGGGTTAGCAGATAGAGATAAAAAACCAAGCAGCTCAAACTATGTTTTTTTAAGTCTGTGCTTGAGTTGACAATTATAGCGATCAATCAGCAGCACTAACTGGGAATCTATTCAGGCACACAAGCCCAAGTGGCCATGGGCTAATTGGCCATTGCAATTGCGTTAACTCAAGCAACGTATAAGAAACATAGTTTGAGCTGCTTGGCATTTTATCTCCACCTTTAAATCCTCTAATTTCGGCCCCTCAGGGCCAGTTTCAATAAAGTTGCCATTTGAGCTGGGTAAAGATTCCCTACGTACCTGCTTTTGCTTTCTACATTATAAGAAATTCAGATGGTTTCAGGGTTCTCGGGTTCTCTCACAACAGGCCAAGAAGAGCCTTCTGCGGTCTGCTTAAGGTTCCCCTTGCCCAAAGAGACGGCACCTTAAAGAGCCTATTTCCACAAGCAGAAGGAGAGCACAGCAGCAACATATGTACACTTAGAAAAACCCTGACATCGCAACATTTGCGTTGCAAGTGCCGTTACTGGTACCTGCACGGTTATACCCCCCCAATTTCATTCCCAAGCAAATTGTCACCCCCCCAATTACAAAATGTCCCTATATTTTTAAGTTATTGCTACTGTAACTCTTTATATAACTCTTCGAAAATGGGGGCTCAGGGAGAATTGAGTTAATGTACACATGCCCAAGCGGCCATAAGAGTAGTCAATAAGGTTAAAAGTAGCCCGCTTCTCTTGCATGACTCCGATTTTATAACTTCTCTCATTTGGCCAGAGCCTAGCACCAGAATCAATTTAGCCTAAGCGGTGGCATAAATTAAGCCACTTTTCGCAATTGAGGATTTTTCGAGTGTATTTGCTAGCTTTTCAGCAGCAGGATTTGTGTGCTGCGAGTTTGGTGCTGCCAGGTGCTGAAACGAAGCTCAGGTAATCCCGCGTTCTGATTTACTACGCGCAGTAGCAAATTTTCATCTACCTGATTGCCTCAACGTCGCCAGGATCAGGACCCCACTGTTCTCACATGAACAAAGTTAGGGTGCCATCTACCGTAGTCGGCGTCTATGGAATCTCCCGGGCATGTCAATATAACAAGCGGCCCTTCGGGGCCTGTATAAATGAGACACTAGGTACGTGGATATGCCGGTGTTTAGCCTGTGAGAATTTTGGCTGTATAGGTGCGTTTTACCTCAGAGGAAGTCTTGTAGAGTACTTCCAGTCGAATTCAAGGACTGGCGTGCCATTGCGGAGGAGATCTAGATCATAGCGCTAGAATTGATTATGCGGAGTTCACAAGAGCAAAACTTATCATAACGTCACTACACAAGAGGGCACTCAGCTAAGTTAGACTTGTTTTTTTTTGTGGGATCTCATTGGCTTGCAGCTCCGTGTGCTATTTGCTTGAGTTTCTGAGCCCTCCCCAGACTCGGAGACTGGATTTGATAACCAACAGGCAGGGTAAAATCTGGTTGGCATCTGTAAAGTCTCCTGAGCCAGACTGAAAGAAGGTCTCGGGGTTCATATGATTATCATAAGCGGTTCCTTGGGTGGTAAGGGGCTTATAAGTTCGGTCGAGCACAAGGCGTGCCCACCATGATAATCGTTGAGCCCCCATGCGCGATAAATTACCCGACAGTAATAAGCCTTGACTGTCTTTGAGTCCCTTTCGTCATGAAAGAGGGGTTTCTCGGCTTTCAAGTCGGCGAGCGCCGACATCTGCCCGAATGCGCCAGCCACAGGTCCAAGGACTACTCCCTCTTGCCCGGAGGTGTTTATTGCAATTGGGGTGTGTAGTATAGTCAAGTATTCTGTTGGGCCATGTGTTTTCCCTCCACTCTACTGCGCTATTTGAAGGCTAATTCACGTGCCCAGTTGGAACTACCTTACACGGTGTACTTAAAAATTTTGAGATAGACTCCTTCTAAGTGCTGGATTAAGCGGCTAAGGCATTTTACGCGAATTGATGTTTAAGATGACCATCAACACCCCAGGCGATAAAAATGATATAGGCAAGAGCGCAATAAAGAAGCAGAACCATCGGAGATAGCTAATCTTAAGTCGTGTCTTGTTTCCCTTTACGTAGTCTTGATAGTATCGACGACAGACAAAAATTGACGTAAATAAGAGACCAGAAATCGGCAGATCGCCGCAAGACGAAAATAATTATGAAACAATTCTCATCATTAGTCACTGTGAAGCGCCAGCATCTGGCTATAAATACGCCAGAGAGGCCATGTGGACTTTACACCTGGCGTTCGTACGTCGCATTGCCATTTGGGTATTGTTGTCTTGTCGTGTACCGCAGTTGAAGAGAAGAACGAACTTTTTGTGGAAGCATATTTTCGAACAGGCCGTACCTTCATTTATCTATGCCACCTCGGAGTTATTTCGGTGCCAGTGCGTGGCCATTCTATGGTAAAACCCTGCAATCCAAGAGCGCCACAGGAAGGATTTAACCCCTCCCTGTGGTGAAAATACCTCCACTGTGGTGGTGAAATCGCCCTGTAAAGGGGGCCAAAAAGGGACAAGTCTCGGATGCTCACGAAAACATGTTCATTCGGCGCGTCTTTCTAGCTGCGCCTGGAAGTGTGTCGAACTTGCCCAGACACGTTTATCCAGCCACGCACCTTGCTTGCTCTTTTTTTTTTTCGATATCTCATGAATCGTGCCTTCAGAACGAAGGAACTCAAAGAGTCGTCGAAGATGCCCTGAGAATTTCTACCTGGGTAGCCAATCGGTTCAGGTTCGGCACAGAAGACGGAATACAATCGGGAGAATTTCTGCAGAATTCTGCATTGAAGCCGAAAAATTGAGTTATTTTCATGCTTCGCTCGAGCTTTTTAGCACACACAGCAACAATTCGCTCAACACATGACGTCCAGTTGAACCAGTGGTCAGGCAGGTGCGCGATGCTCCAACTCGTATGAAACTGCTTCAGAGGACTTTTAGTATTGTGGGCGTTGCAATCAGATTTTTTTTTCTAAGCCCTGTTTGCACCACCAATTGAAGCCCATGTGAAAATATTTTCTTCCCCCCCCCCCCGCCGGACCCCGGGCTCCACGCTGCACTCTCGAAGGGTATCGCCTCTGGAGCCGTTGGAGATTAAAAACCCTTAATTGCTATTCTTGCGCATGCTTATGATTGAGACTCCTATCAATGCTTGATACCTCGAGTAAAAGTTCTGAACACACCTTTTGAAGGGCTGTATTCGCCAACTACCTTTTAAGTTCGAATCTATTTTTGTTAAGGAACATAATTGCTGGCGAAATGCACTTGAATACTTTAAATTGTGCCACTGGTCTATTAAGCCGTTATGCATGATTATCCTCTTGCAAATGTATTTTTTTTTCTGTTCATCCAGGCATCGCTTATTCCAAGACTGTCCATTTTCACGATATACTCAGTGATCAGTGATTCATGTCTTGAATGTGCGTAACTGTTCAATTCGTAATGCGATGAATCGAATGGGATTACCCAGTTTGCTCTTCAGTATGTCGTGCTTTAAGCATGTACCAGTTGCTGTATGCTTCAAAAATACAAATATTGAGCTCTGTCTTCTCCTCTTACGATTTTTGAATTGAAAACACCGTTGGCTTAGACGGATCATCCCAAATCCTCTTGAGACCTTCAAATTATCAATACAAAAGGTCGTTAGTGTTTATGATACCACCAGATTTAATTTATCTGTTCTCATGGTGATTCACGTTCAGCAAACGCGACCAATTTTTTTCCCATGCTTACATTGCGCTGCATGCTTTCAAATTTCTGTCAGGCGAAGGAAAGATCAGTAAGATTGCACTGTACTGCATCGCTTTGAAGCAATTTCTACAATCGAATCTTCTGTAAGTAGCATTCTTTCGCATTTGCAATTATCCCTCTTATTCCTGAACCGAGTTTCTTATTGCAGGATGGCATCAAAGATGAGTGGTGGTCAATCCGACGGATCGTGGGTTTGCCGGCAATGCACCTTTAAAAACACGACAAATGTGAAAAGATGTGAAATGTGTGATGCCAGGGCTTCCAGGAAGTCTCAATTGAAGGATTCTAAAGCCGGAAGTCGTGGCGTTGACAGTGGTACAGTCGAACAATCATCGAAGAAAAAACTTTCTCGAGCACTTTTGAACCTCCAGAGCCATATGGAGCCAGCGTCAAGTATGCTCCATGCCTCAGGTATTGGCCGGGAATTGATCAAAAACCGTGCTCGTGCCATTGGCGAGGGGAGTGCAAGGGGGGAGGTGCTTCAACGTAGTGTGGAAAATGATGAGGGAATTCTTGTGGATGGAGCTGAAGCTGAAAGCGATCTGGACTCCGATACTGATGACGACGATGTTGAAGTTGAGAAGGAAGGATGCGTCGCAAGAGAACACAATGAATTTCAGAGTCCACGCAAGATTATATTAATGTCCAATAGTGGCCACTTCAAGAGCTCAAGTGCATATGACAAAAACGAAGGCCTTGATATGAGTGACAGACGCCGAATTTTAGGTGATAGTTTTAGAAATGGACCTCGCAGAGCTCCAGTTATTGGCCGAAGCGAGATACCTGATCCGATTCGAGACAATGGCGAAAAGCATGCGAGAATGAAACGTACCGGAGCAAATGAAAACGGTAGCGATGATGACAACGATGCTCGAGAAGATAATCTAGTAGGTAATTTAGACGATGATGAATTCGGCGTTGTTGCAAGAGGAGACTATGATGAGACTGGTTCCGATGAAGAGCTCACAGCAAGCCATCATACAAGTCAACGCAAACAGTCTCAAAGACGACGCCAAAGTCCTTCGCAGCCAGGTCACAACCAAGAAGATCTTTCAAGCCAGAAGCGCCGTGCTGCCAGTGGACCTTGGGACTGTCCCATGTGCTCTTTTCAAAACCCATGGTTACGATCTGTGTGCTCGATGTGCTTTTCTCCTCGCTCGTCGGCACGTGGCAGTTCAGAGGTTGCAATGGGCAACCAAGGGCAGTCGCCTCCTCTTCTCATGGCGGCACAGTTGAAGCAGGAACTGCATCTGAAGAAGAAGCTCGAAAACAAAAGAAGAGCGGCGCTGAGGACGTTGGCGCGCGTTGCGGCCTCTT
>Ga0307979_1002776_pt1 | contig 11992 bp, 9 predicted proteins | sample OrgLakmetage1058_FD_201833 | JGI IMG/M metagenome (GOLD analysis project Ga0307979, IMG submission 201833) | Saline water microbial communities from Organic Lake, Antarctica - #1058 | ecosystem: Environmental > Aquatic > Non-marine Saline and Alkaline > Saline | place: Antarctica: Organic Lake...
GTCCACTTCGGTGCACCCGGGAAACAATTCCTGAAAAGTCCATGTTTCGTTTCTTCCTATTTTCCGTGTTTCAACTTCTTCCCTAATCTTTACCTCTTCGAGTTCTTGTACCTGGTACTTGATTCGTTTCATTGGCGCAGTCGGCGGTCGGCGGTGGCATTTCTTCTAGGGACTGCGAGAAAGCCGGCGGTGTGCCCGGCACCATGGCGGTGAGATGATAAGATTATATCTTAATGAAAGAACTTGATTCTTTATTCGACGCACACATTATGCCCCCCATCCTGCTCGCTCGTCGTGGTTTAGCCTTCTCTGTTATCTTGATGAAATCTGCCTGCACGTGATAGGACCTAGCATTGTACAAGACCGGGCCTCTCAAGAAGGCTGGCGCGAAGGGTCGGTCTGTGCTTGGAATGAGCAATTTTAAGGTTCGGCGCGTGTTGTTTATCATGCCCGCATTCATGCAACGATGCCTATTCCCCTGTACCTGCTCGCTAAATAATACACACAGCATAGCGTCACGTTTAACTGAGAGAAGCGGCTCATGGTTTAGAGCGAAAGCCTTTTTGTCTTGCTCGCATTGACGAATGACTGCGACATCCGTAGGTCAAGTTCTTTGCACTGTCACCGGAGGGCCTCTTGTCATACTACGAAGATAAAGCGACGTTTCAAAGGGCTGGAAAGCCAACAAACGAAGTGCCTTACGACTTGCGGCAATGTATCATCAAGTTCGACCTTTCCAAGTCTAAATCTTCGAAGCACCACCCCATTCACATAGCTCCTAAGGTAGGACCTTGCTTATTCACATAATTTTCCTTTATTTATTTGTAATCTTGTGGGAGGAGAAGCCCTAACGTCACTACTTTATTTGAACCACCGTAGAATTGGCAAGGAGGCGAGAAGATTTTAGAGCTTGAAGCCGATTCTATCGCAGTCCGAGACCAATGGCGCAATTGGATTCGCGCCGCCCTCAATACACCTATAGCAGCTGCGTCCCGCCCTGCAGCACCAGCGCCGGCGCAACGAGCTGCTGCTGCTGCGTCTGTATCGCCCCCGCGGGCCCCGCGATCGCCTCCCGCTGCCGAGGAGCCCCCACGCTCGCCGCCGCAACAGCAGTCGCCGCCGCGGAACGAAGTAACCACGCGAGAGGCGCGCACAGAAGTGGGGGCGCTCTTACGAGAGTGCCGCATGGAGGAGTACACGCGGCAAATCGTGACGGTTGAGTGCTTCGAAGATGTCGCTGACTTGCGAGCGCTGTCTCCAGAAGAGTATCAGCTGTTTGCCGCGCGTGTGGGTCTCAAACTTGGCCAGTCTCGGAAGCTGCAAAAGCGCCTTGGGATGCAGGTAGACACGGGCGTTGGTGGCATGTCGCCTGGCGCGAGATCGGCGGGCGCTGCGGACTCGTCTGCAGACTCATCGGCTGGTGCAATGATTGGGATCAGTTCAAACAAAGACACGAAGACATCCTCGCAAAGCGAAGAAGAGGTCAGGAGCGGCTGCTCCATATGGACTACTCCCATATTCGCGCCACCTGTTCGCCCCCCTTCGTACTTTCTTGTATTTTTGTGCTCATTCGGTTTGCCCAATGTCAGGGTAGTTCTTTGCGCTTCAAGAAGAGCTCACACTTATTTTGACAGCTATCGTGCCTTCATGCTCACATCACGTAATTGTTTGGTGTTTCTGCAGGCGTGGGCAATGGTGAAGCAGCTGCAAGATGAAATCAAAGTCATACAAGCAGAGCAGACCAGCGGCTTTTCCGTCGAAGGCATGTTAGGCAGCTGGACTAGCGGTGTCACTGGCATGTCGACAGGTAAGCTCCTGACGAACCCCATTCCGGTAGTGGTCGCCACGGCCGAAGCGACGCTGGCCACCATAGCTGCGGACGCTGGCGACGAAGATAACGCGGTGCGACGCATCAAGTTCGAAGCCCAAGCGATTGGTCTGGACGTGACGGTGAACGCGTTTGGAGAGCCGCTCACTGTCTCGGAAGTGGACCCCAATGGCCCAGCAGCGAAGCAAGGCGTGGAAGTTGGGGATTTGCTCATTGACGCCAACGGCCAATCGATACCCACCGACCGCCCCGAGGCTGAGCTGCGGCACATTTTCGCGGGCTTCAAGCGACCGGTGACCCTGGGGTTCTACAAGCTGCGCAAGGCCACGGAGCAAGCGCGCCGAGCCTCGATTGACGTGCGAGGAGGCGAAGTGCGCGGCGTCGCGGTGAGGAAGTGCTTCTTGCCGTCATTGAGCGCTGTGCTTGCGACTTGCTTTCCTCGTGTAGGCCTCACGTCCTTTCGTGGATACTACAAGAATCGTCTCAAAGTGCTCAAGTGTGCTCTGGCTTTCGTTTTTTTGCAGTCCTTTGAACCGCTGCACCTGTGTGCTTTCGTGCTCTCCTTCTTTTGGTGACTGCGTCTCCGCAAATAATCTTTTCTTCGCAGATGCCGGTGGAAGGCGGGGGCGGTGCGTCAGCTCAGCCGCAAGTGCTTCGAGTAGACGGGTGCCCAGACGGAGACTGCAACGGAACCTATACCATACAGCCTCACAAGGTGGTGAACGGTTACGCGCGGTACCTCAAAAACCACTCCTTTTATTACATCTACAAAACGACGACGGGCCATTGGATGATCACGTGGTTCGAGGTAAGCGAATGCCTTGAAGGACCAGAACTTCTCATCCGTTGACATGTTCTGCTTTGCAACTCTAATCATTGCTGCCACACTTGAGTCGAATGCCATTTACCTCATGTGCTTTTCGTTTCCGTGCATGAGTATAGCCGGACATTGACGAGGATAAAGGCGAGTACTGTAGCGAAGACCCGATCGATACGCCGGAGCTGCCGACACGGTGGGTTGGTGCCACAACAGGTGACCAGTACCCAGCAATGGTCGTCTATGTCCGCGGCTCTGTGCCTTTCCAAGGAGGGGCCTAGTGCCAGTGCATTCCCGCGCTTAGAAATGATCTCCAGAGCTCTGCAGTGAACTATAAGCAAATTGGACTTGTTACTCAGCAGTCTACGCAACAAGGAAGGCGACTTCGTGTTGTCTATTGAACTGTCATTCGCTATATTGCCGTTCCCTGACCTACTGGGTGTCCCCAGGCGGCTCCAAGGCACCAAGCCAAATATTCGTTGCGCGAATGGGGCATATGGCACAAATAAAGGATAAAGGCAACAAAGAACAAAGATAAAGGCCGTTGTATATCTTAAAAGATACTACAAATAGCGAATAGGGATAGGTAGTAAGAAAGGCCTCCTCAGGGCGCGTAAACCCCCTTAAAGTGACTTGGATTTAGATTACATTTGAATAGGTTGTACTCCCCAATTGCAAAGAAACAACAACAAATAGCATAAAGCTGCGTTTTTGGTGAATCCTCCAGAACAAGTCTGACTGGGCTGGGTGTCCTTTTGCGCAATGCAATATTCATCTTTACTCTCATGAACCCTTTAGGATCAATTCTCGGAAGGAGGCATAGGTTTCGAGTACGCCCGTGATCTCCACTCCGACCTATCTTCTACTTGGATTTCTGGTTTATTAAGGGACGCGACGAATGGGTCTGGGTCTGATAAATTTCTGTTGGCTGTTGGTTGTTGGAGAAGTTTAGAGAAACACATTCCAAATCCCAATCCGAATCAACTAATAATTAATCAAACGATTAACCAAGGGTTACTTGGCGTAGTCAGCTACTTTTGAAAGTATGGGCATCCTGGGCCTTGTGGCGTGTAGCACGATGCTTATCGTTTGTCGCACCGGGAGCTAATTATGAAAGAGATGAAGATTTTGGCCCTTCGGGGCCTGTGTCAAAAGAGTGCGGGTGCGGATGCGAGTGTAAATTGTAAATGAGTGGAAGAGTTTCAGTGCCGGGTGTTGAATAAAGAAATGTCCCCCTATGGAACATAATCGCTGGAGAATGCGTTCTCCCAAGTAGGCAATTCCATTCCAATCCCAAATTTCGAGGGGTTCATTGATGATGAGCAACTGCCACACGGGAGATGTAGAGTATTATCGGAAAATTTATATGCCACATATATCATTTTTTTTATTACTCCCACGATTGTGCGTACTCCTTTTGAAAAAAACGATTGAAGAAGGGGTAGATGGAATCTACTTAAAACCAACATAGATTATATCTCTATGTGCAAAAATTCTGAAGGCTACACTTACCTGCTGCTGTGGGCTAAAGGGCCTCTTTTTTGTTTTGGGGGAGTATTAACCCTGAATTGGTTTACGGATTCGTAACGGCGAGTGCTATATCAATAGAAGCACATGAATACATCCCATGAGGGAAGATCCGCCCTATAACCATGTGTTGAACACCTCGCGTGCACTCAAACTAAGACGCTGGAATTCTAAAGGCCCATAAGACTCTGCCAAATTTTATGCTTGCCTGGAAGTGTGTCTCTTCGTCTCTTCAACCCCTTTAAGGAAATTTCTTGGGTGGTTTAAAGCCAATGCCATGTGCCTGCTAGATGAACTCCTTGGGTTCCTCACAGAGCCTTAATGGCCTTCTTGTCTTCTTGTGTGAATTTGCTAGATCATGTGCAGCTCAAGTGCATTCTTCATGTGCCTCTGTGGCTGCTGTGTCCTTGCCTTTATTTGTTTTTGGGAGAGTACTAACTGGACTATACTCACAGGCGCTCTTCAACCCCAATTCTAAACGTGGAACTCGCCGGAACTCCCACCTCCCAACTCCCAACCCCCACCTCCCAACTCCCAACTCTCAACTCCCAACTTGCAACTCGCAATCCTCCCTGTAATGTGTCTCACGTTATTTCGTAAACATACGAATAATCCAACATAGCGGTTGGTTTGAGTGGAACGAATGAAGCGAGAGATACGAGCGCACAATGAAGTGGGGACTCCTTTTGGCTCTTGCGACGAGTTCGCTCGCCCTAGCAGAGGTAACACATTGCTATATTATGCAGAAATGATTTTTTATGAAAGGGCAGGCTTTAAAGCTACTTAATTTGATCGCTGTGTGGAGTGGCGTTAGCTGTTGTATGACAGCATGACAGCACAGCACCATAACTCATGCATGTCAAGAAAGCGGGCGAGAGCAGACAGTGCATTCAAGAATTGCCAAGCTATGCCTATTCAAAACTGCATAATTCTGATAAATAAGTCTCAGAATGATAGGAATGATGGAATTTTTCCTCGCTACTGACCTCGCACGCAATTAGACCTGTTTCAATTATTCCTGTCTGACAAACACCCTCGTTTTTGCTCAGAATGATCAATATGCGAAGTGCAACCAAGCAATGCTCAACGACTTCGAAGGCATGACACCGGATGAAATGATGGAATGCGCTGAAATCCTTGAGGCGCCTCTTAAAAAGCTTGAGGAGGAGAACAAAGCTCGAGAGGCCGCTGAAAGGGAGGCTGCCAAGAAAAAGAAGGCCGAAGAAGAGAAGCGGGCAGCAGCCATGGCAGCTGCGAAAAAAAAGGCGGCAGAAGACGCAGCTGCTATCGCCATGCAGAAGGCTAAGGAGCGCGATGAGCAAAAGCTCAAGATTGTTTCACTCGAAGCAGAGCTTGGCAGCTGCCAGGAGCATTTCTCAGGTGTCATGGTCGCAGCGGGCAGCCTGGCGCAGTGTGAAAGCACCCTCCACGACCTTGAAAAGACACACGTCAAAGTAGACCCTCGGATCAAGCCGATCTTCGGGAACCACAGTCTTGAAGTAGTGGTTGGGCCTGCGCTTATTCTCTTCTGCGCCCTCTTTTGCCTTTGCGGAGCCTACATCGGAACCTCGCGGATCACGCCAATGATTAACCCTTCTGCGGGCTCTGGAGTGTCCATTTCTGAAATCAACATTCGCCCTGGCAACGAAGTTTGCATCATCAAAAATAAAACCTTCAACGACGTGGTACGTGCATGTAGCATTATATTATATTGAAGGCGACTCCTGCTATGTTGTGAGAAACGGGCAGGATTAATCGAGCGACACGTTTTTACGCACCCTCGCCTCCATACAGGACCTCACCGGCTGCAGTTTACGTGTTGCCGACCATGTCTACCACTTCGATGATGGATACAACCTAGCTAAGGGAACGACTGTGGAAATCCATGCTGGTCCTGATGCCAAAGATATCAAAAAGCTACCCATCGCCGACCATGATAAGGTATAAAAACCATCACCATTTTGTTTTTTCTTCTTAAAGCTGTGAAGCTCTTCAGACACTCACTGCTTTGATATTGATATGTTCATCTAGTTTGATTCTCGACGATGCAACAAGCTGTTCTGGACGTCGGCGAGTGTCTTCCTTGGGTCTGGTGAGACCACAGCCGTGCTTTTGGATGCGAATGATCAGCTCATCTGCCGGTCGAAGTAGGCAGTTGGGAAGGCAGTTGGGAAGTTAGAGATCACCCCGACCTGGATAACCTGCTTGGCTGTTGGCGTTTTGGATATCATTCCTTGGTGAGAACGATACAGGCATTCCTATATGTGCTAGGAATTATTTGGGAACTTAATTACATAGAGATAGGTTTATGGGTTGGTGTGAGGTGCTTGGTTAGCGAAATGAACTCGATACTAGTTCGCCGAGTTCGCCTTGCCTCAGGCATCCTGGATGTTTTGTTGAGCTATAAGTGCCATCGTGCCATCTCTGTACTTTACTACCTGCTATCTGGCTGGGCGTTGAAGTTCGGAGCTCCCTGGGCTCTATAGCCATGAGCTAGAAAAGCAGAGGACTAAAAATAGGGACATGGCGAGGTGGAGATAAAAATTAAACCGAGCAAGACATTGCCGCAATTCACAATGACTATCTCGACAAGCAGCAAATCAAGAAAAAAATGGAAGGTTGCATTCGCACGTCCAACTGAAATCAATAGGCCGACATCCGTACTTCATAACTCTCAAGGCCGAAAGTTGCTATGGGAAGTTGAATTGGCCTTGCACGTGGAGCCATGGTTTCGTCAGCTTTCTGGTATGAAATCGGCCTAGTTCAAGTGGTTGAACCGCGCTCGCACTTGTTTGCTGAGGTATCAGGCATTTTTGATGACGGTCAAAATATGCTCGTCGTCTTCGTCAAGGTCTGAATAGTCGAAGTCGATGTTTTCGTCCCCACACGAACTTCCACGTAGTGATTCTTTTTCTAGTGCGCTGCTTTGAAGCTCGTGCGTTTTGGTACAAGAATCGGCCACGGAGGGCTCTGAATTGTCCACTCCACAATCTTTTTGGGACCGAGGCATATCACCAGCCTGGGTGCTGGTTTCAGCAGAGCCCTCGACACTCGGTTGTGAAGTTGAGTCAACTCGTTGCCGCTTCTCTGAAGGTTGCTCATCGTCGTCCCTTGTCTTAGGCCCTTCGTTCGCTCTGCGCGAGGTCTCCAATTCGTCTCTACCACGAGGGATTCGTTCTGAGCCTCGATGGCCCGCTCGACTCTGCTCAGGTGCCTGGAACTTGTCACCGTAGCGGTTGCCGTCTCGGCTCTCATCAACTTTGGAGCGTCCTAAGTCTCGAGACGGCATTCTATCCCGCATATTCTGAGCGTCTTGGCGGTACCTGCTGTCCATGTGGTGAACCTTGTCTGCCGGTGGAAAGTTGCCAGGCCCAGAGCGCCGGTCCCTCGACCGCGATCGGCTCCTCCGACTAGATGAGCGCAAACCTTCGCCTCGTCGGTCTCGTGGTTCGTCGCTAAATCGGCCGCCTTTGCCGTCTCCTCTGCAACCTCCAAAGCCTTTACCGTCAAGTCCAAAGCGTGCATCATCGCCGCGCCTATCCCAAGATCTCTCGCCTTTGCCGCCACCACGCGAGTCTTCTGAGCGCCTCTTCCGTGGATCTTCGACCATTCTGCTGCCGCGTGCATCATCGCCGCGCCTATCCCAAGAGCTCTCGCCTTTGCCGCCACCACGCGAGTCTTCTGAGCGCCTCTTCCGTGGATCTTCGACCATTCTGCTGCCGCGTGCATCATCGCCGCGCCTATCCCAAGAGCTCTCGCCTTTGCCGCCACCACGCGAGTCTTCCGAGCGCCTCTTCCGTGGATCTTCGACCATTCTGCTGCCGCGTGCATCATCGCCGCGCCTATCCCAAGAGCTCTCGCCTTTGCCGCCACCACGCGAGTCTTCTGAGCGCCTGTTCCGAGGATCTTCGACCATTCTGCTGCCGCGTGCATCATCGCCGCGCCTATCGCACTCAACCATGCCATCGTAAGGCACTTCACCTCGATGGTTTCGCTGGCTTTCTCGTGATCTATCGCGAGAGTCTGCGCTTCGCCTGTTCCGCAAGCCGTCGCCAAGCCCGCCGCGAGGGCCCATGCTGCGAGCGTCCTCGAGTGATTCGTCGCGTCGACCGTCTTGTCTTAATACTGGGTGTTCGCCTAGGCCACTGCGATTATTTTCCCGAGGCATGTTTCGAAGATTATCACTTAGTCTGCTAGCTGTGCCTGCAGTGTTCTGGTCATATGATATGGCGTCGGCTACGAGAGAAGAATCTCCGTTTCGATGGTGTTGCAGGCTTCCTCCTGACCCGGTGCGTGGACCTTGGCCATGTCGACTACGAGGGTCCTCACTTGCTGTGCTGCGAGGGCCCTCATCGCCAAGACTTTTTATTCGCGATTCACCAACTGGACCACTGTGGGTGTCCCCGCTGTAGCCCTTTCGAAGTTCTTGGTCATGTCCAGCAAATGAATCTTCGCGGCGCTCATTTTGCAACTCCAAAACTGCAGCCACAGGCCCACCTTGGATTGTAGCGAGGTCATTCAAGCGCGAGGTTGTGCCCTGCAGCTTCGTCCCGTGAATATGTCTAGCTTTGAGGTGTTGGCTGCTTCTATCAGGTCGCGATCGCGGAGGCGGTGGTGGTGATGGAGGCGAGGGCGGTGGCGGTGGTGGCTGCAGGAAGTGCGGTGGCACCTCGTGCGAGGCTTGCACGGAACTTCTTGGGGCACGAAAGGGCATGTTCTCGTCGCTGTCGCTGGCAGAAGCTACAGGGTTAGCAGCTTTTGCCTTGCTTGTGCTGTAAGTGGATGCACCTTCTGCGAGGCCTGCGATTTCAAGGCACTTGGCGCAAACTGCATCAGATACGAAAGGCTGGCTGCTCCACGCTTCGACCACTCGCCGCAGTTTAAGGCTCCGGTCCATTGATTGCTCGGCACTTTCAACACAGAGACGAATCAGTGTTTCTAGGTGCGGTTCAAAAGCATGCTGAACACCAGATGCTGTTGCTGGATTGAGAGAATCCTTGCGTAGAATGGCGTCGACAACGTAGACAACTGCTAGCTTTGCACGAAATAGTTTCTCGCTGCTTCTTGATTTCAGCTTGTGAACATGCTCTAAGATGCCCTGAACAGCTTCATCGACATAGCCAGCAGGAATAATCTTCTTGAAGAAAAATTGCCGCACGTTGCGGACGGCATCTTTTTTCGTACTGAGCTCTTTGAGCAATATACGGAGCACTTGAAGCCCTACGGCAAGACCTCCGCTACGAGGCCTAGCCGCGGAGGAGAGCTTTGTAGCACCAATAGGAGCTGACGTGCTATCCGGATGGTCCATTAAGACGATGCTCGGCGTGGTCAGTGGCACAGCTATAGTTTGAGCGGATTGCAGTATCTCCTGCGTGCGAGGTTGTAAACCACACTAGGCAGCGACTACTTTCACCCTTCTACTCTGCGTCTACGTGTTCGTAATTTTGTATGCCGAGTCCTGAATTGCTCCCTAAGCAAACCGCAAACAATGCGCTGCGCTGCACAAGTCCCCTGCCTGCAGGACGGCTGTGCGCGCGCCACGCACAAAACAATACAGGAGTACAGGGGCACTTTAAGATGTTTCTCGCACACAAAATGCAAACACCCAATACCCAATACTTCCACCTTTCACCTTTCACCTGCCTGCTGCGTGCCCCGGCTAGGCTTAACTGCTACGGCTATAGCTTGTTCAAAACTGACAGAATCGTTTTAGAGATTAAAACGACGCCATTAATATGTTAAGGCCGCCTGAGGCTGCCAGCCTCTCAGTGCCCCCCGTGGAAGTAACAGCAAGCCTGTTCAATGCTCCTGCTCAAATTGAAAATACACCTCCTCTGCTGTCAACCTCAGCGAGTTTGTCAACATCTCCGTGCGAGACAGCTGACGATGATCACGTGATGTGCCTACGGAAAGTGACGGCTATGCGCTGGAGCCACTCAAGCGCACTCACTGGCGATGTAGTGCTCCGGATGCAAACTGCGAAGAAGAGCCTAAGTCTCGAGTACCTCGAGCGCGGCCTGAAGACGATGCTGGTCATTCCATTCGCTTCGATTGAGGCCATGCACTTTGAAGCTGCCACTGATGAGGATGATAGCGGTGGTAGCGACTGCAGCCCATCTTGCGGAGAAATATTTGCATCAGAGGACCTTCTTCGATCCCACCAAGCAAGTTGCCCTCAATTGCAGGACGATGCTGCCAGGAGAGGGCAAAGCAACAAGCGCGAGCGTAGAGAGCCTTTGCTCGGCATACACTTTGCCTTGAACGCTGAGCCATCCTACTGGCAAGAGGTTGAGGCTAGCGACCTTGAAGTTTTATACTGGTGCCCTTGTAAGGATCCGTCGACGGGTGACTTGGGGCACGCATTACAGTTTTCTGCTTATCTCCGCACGCGCGAGGACAGCAACTGTCGTGGCAAGCTAGATGCCCTGTCAGCACATCTCGAGAAACACCGTATTGACTTGTTGCACGCACTGGACTCGAAAAACCGCAAAGCCCTCATAGGCGCCGTCGTGTTGCAGAAATTTGAGCCTTATGGGCACTTTCGAGGCGTATGCACGGCGGTGGACGATGAGTTCTTTACGATGCGTTACTCGGACGGTGACAGCGGGGACTTGAACACTGACGAGTTAGCAGAACTAATAGCGAAATCACTGCCACGATCGTCACCACATCGGCGGCGGCGGCGGGCACGCGCCTTCAACCACAAGACATCGTACCCACATTCGTCGTCTCGAGTAGGTGACGCGTATCAGACCGTCATCCCTAGCTTCGATGACCCTGTCGCAGAGGAGCGCAGCGCTGATGACTTGTTTGTGCAGCTTTGGGCTCCGCCCGAGGACAAAGATAAACTTTGGCTCGATGCAGCGGTAAGTCTAGCAATCAATAAGACTCATTGGTTTGGGGCATATGCTTACTGCATTCAGTAAACTTCGGCTTTCTCGTTTTTGTTTGTTTTGTGGTTACAGTGCCAGCGGCTCAAAGATGCGCTTACGGGACTTAGCAGTGAAACACAGCGGGATGATGCTCATAAAGAAGTTGAAGCTTTGAGTGCATTTTATGAAGCACACTATAATGAGGCAGCAGCGGCAACAAGCTTGGCTCAATCACGACCTACTCGTCATGTCCCAGAGGCATGGAGCGAGGTAAGCATATGGCGTAATGCGCTTCTCTCTAGGAGCTGAGTGTGAAATCGGCGTGTTGTGCATAAATTCTCTTGCGCTACGGTTGTATGGCAGGCGGATGGTGAAGCATTTTCTGCTCTATTCAAAGAGAATGGAAACAACTTGAGAGCAATCCAGCGAGGCCTTCAGCCTCCTCGGAGCATGGCCGGTACGTACCACATAATGCGCATACGCAACGCCCGCTTCAACATTTTACTTATTATTTACACTAATTCGGTCTCTCGCTTTTTCTGTTTAATCAGATATTCTACACTATTATTATTCGACCTACAAGAACACACCCGAGTACAAGCAGCTTAAGTCGTCGAAACCGAGGAGTCCTTAGCAAAAGCCGGCAAGATACAACTAGAACAAGCGACTCCAAGGAAACTGCAGCGGCGTGCGCGCCGCCACGCCACGATCAACGTAGTTGATTTCAGTGACGTGAGAAGGTATCAGAACATGGTTGATGTCAGTGACGTGGCAAGGTGTCAGAACATGGTTGATGCCAGTAACGTGACAACGTGTCAGAAGATACGTAAGGTGTCAGAACATATGTACCCAGATAAGAATGTGATGTGACACACAGACAGACACACACACACACAGACATTTTTCTTTGGTAGGCAGTTTTTGGTCGTGGTCGCATAAAACATCAAT
>Ga0307979_1002777_pt1 | contig 11991 bp, 10 predicted proteins | sample OrgLakmetage1058_FD_201833 | JGI IMG/M metagenome (GOLD analysis project Ga0307979, IMG submission 201833) | Saline water microbial communities from Organic Lake, Antarctica - #1058 | ecosystem: Environmental > Aquatic > Non-marine Saline and Alkaline > Saline | place: Antarctica: Organic Lake...
CCGTTGCCAACATCCGTACTTATACAGGTGTTGATGAAGCCTACGCTGAGCTGGGTACCGGCCGTGTCGACGTGGTGATCGCTAGCCTGCCCAACCTGCTCGAAGCAGAGCGCACCCGCCCCGATGTATTTGAAGTGGTCGGCACTTTCGGTAGTCCCGTTTACTTCAGCTGGGCGGGACGTAATGACGAAAAGAGCGCAACACTTAATGCCTTTATGGATGAGCAAATTCAACGCCTCAATGAAGACGGCACCCTAGAAGAACTACAAGTAAAATGGTTCGGTGGCCCGATGGATCTGCCTTTAGAACTGCCAGTGGCCGAGTAAAACGGCGAGGGGTTCGTTAAGCCGATTCACTGCTTTTTACAGGTGCTACATGTTTGAGATTCTACTCAACCACTACCCTGTGCTGCTCAAAGGTTTGGCCACCACGTTGGTGGTCTCGCTTTCCGCCATCGCATTGGGCTTGGTGTTCGGTGTCTTACTGGCCTTTGGTTTGACCAGCCGGTATTGCCTAGTGAACTGGCCCTGTGGGCTTTACCGCAGCTTTTGGCGTGGCACCCCCATCTTGCTGCAATTACTGCTGGTCTATTATCTTCTGCCTGAAATTGGCATTGAAATAGCGTCTATTTCGGCCGCTATTTTGACCTTAACGCTTAATACCACCGCTTTTCAGGCAGAGATCTTTCGCGGTGGTATCAGCCATATTCCCGCTGGGCAAATAGAAGCAGCGCGCATGGCGGGTATCTCCGCTTGGCAAACCCGAAGGCGCATTATTCTGCCCCAGGTGTTTCGTCTTACCTTGCCGCCGTTAACCAACGAAGTCATTACAATTGTCAAGAATTCATCGCTGATCTCGGTGATCGCGGTCACTGAGCTAATGCGGGTCAGCGAACAAATCGCTTCGCGCACTTTTCAGCCGCTGGAAACCTATCTTGCCGCTGCCGTCCTTTATCTCGCGGTCAACCTAGTGCTGGCACGTCTCAGCGCTTATTTAGAACGCCGCATGGTCGGCGGCCTAGCCACCGAATAGGGGAGTGTCCGCTATGCTTGATATTGCCCTGCTATGGGAAGCGCGAGGCCTGATTCTGCAAGGCTTGTGGAATACGCTGTGGATCTGTTTTTTGGGCTGCCTACTCGCACTTTCGTTAGGCATGGTGCTCGCAGCACTGCGGCTCGCTAATCCGCGCATTTTTGGCTACCCGGTGGCCTGCTATGTAGAGATGTGCCGTGGCATTCCGCTGCTCATCTTACTGTTTTTGCTTTACTACGGTGGCCCCAGTATTGGCCTTCGGCTGAATGCCCAGATCGCCGGTGTCACGGGCATAGGCCTTTATGGCGCGGGTTACTTTGCTGAAATTTATCGTGGTGGCTTCAAGTCGATTCCTAAGGGTCAGCTTGAGGCGGCGCGGATGCTTGGCATCTCCCCTTGGCACGCGCTAATACGTATTCAGGTTCCACAAATGGCGCGTTTAATCGTACCGTCTGGTACCAATCAGTTGATCATTTTGGTAAAGGAGTCCGCCCTTATCTCGATTATCTCAGTGGACGACCTGACCAAAAATGCCACCACGATCGTTAACCAAACGTTCCAGGTGATCGAACCCTACCTGGCGGTCGCGCTGCTCTACTGGCTGATCATCGAATTGATTGCCCGCAGCGGATATGCACTGGAAAAGCGCTTAGCCAATCGTCAACCGCGTCAACAAGGAGCTACCCCTCATGCCAATGGCTGAAACGCTCTCGCCGCCATCGTTTACCCGCCAAAAAGCGATGGTTGAGGCACAAGGTATCAGCAAGCAGTTTGGCAATCTGGAAGTATTGACCACCATCGACTTCCGCCTCGCCTCTTCCGAAGTAGTCTGTGTGATTGGTCCTTCTGGTTCCGGCAAATCGACCCTGCTACGTTGCCTGGCATTTTTAGAACCTTATGACCATGGCAGCGTCTACATCGACGGCCAGCTATTGGGCTATGAAGACCGCGGCGGCAAGCGTGTCCGCACCAGTGAGAAGCGTGTGGACGAAGTGCGTGCCTCAGTCGGCATGGTGTTCCAACACTTTAATCTATGGCCGCATCGCACCGCACTTGAAAACGTGACCGAGGCACTGCGCTTAGTCAACGGTCTGTCCCGTCGCGATGCCGACGTAGAAGGCATGGCCATGCTAGAGCAGGTTGGCCTTGCCGATCGTGCTGGGCACTTCCCCGAGAGCCTTTCCGGCGGTCAGAAGCAGCGCGTAGCCATCGCCCGGGCGCTCGCCATGAAACCCAGGGTGATGTTCTTTGATGAACCCACCTCGGCGCTTGACCCTGAGCTGGTCGGCGAAGTACTGGACGTAATGAAGAAGCTGGCCGCCGATGGAATGACCATGGTGATCGTCACCCACGAAATGGGCTTCGCCGCTAAAGTCGCCGACCGCGTGATCTTTATGGATCAAGGCCGCGTGGTGGAGAGTGGCCCGCCCAACACACTGTTCCGACAGCCGAAAAGCGAGCGCCTTCAACAGTTTTTGAACACCTGGCGCGAGCGCCATATTGATTGACGCCTACGTTGTATGCATCGGTTAGCCCACATTATCAATACACCTGGAGAATCCTATGAGTTCTGAAACACGCTTTGATCACGCTCGCATTGAGCAACTGCCGCGCAGCAACAGTGAGCCCTGCGGTCACAACCACACTGTAGAAAACCCCATCTCTCCCGATGGCACCCCAGTGCTCGGCGAGCGCTACGAGGTTGCCGCCCGTGGTGGCCGAGCAGTACGCCTAAAAACAGGGCAAACCATTAGAATTATCAACACTCACGGTACTCAAGTGTGCGATGCCTGGGCATTTAGCACCGACAACCTCAACGAATTTATGTCCTGGGAACACGGTCGTGCGTGGTTGAGCGGGCTGATTCCCCACGTAGGTGACCCGCTAATGAGCAATCGTCGCCGACCGATCATGACGCTCACCGCCGACACCTCGCCGGGTATCCACGACACGCTAATGGCGGCCTGCGACCTGTTCCGCTATATGACCTTGGGGGTAGAGGGCTACCATGATAACTGTGCCGATAACCTGCGCTTAGCCATGCAAGCGATTGGCACTGAAGTATCCGAGGTGCCACAGCCGTTCAATCTTTGGATGAATATTCCGGTTAACGCACAGATGAAAGTCGACTGGTGCCCGCCGGTTTCCAAGCCAGGCGACTATGTCGAGCTACGCGCTGAAATGGACTGTGTTGTGGTCATGTCCGCCTGCCCGCAGGATATCATTCCCATTAATGGGACAGACTGTGTTCCAGTCGAAGTGCATTTCGAAGTTTACGAATAAAAACCAAACATGGAGAGCCTGATGCAGACACACATCAACCACGAAACCGATTGCCCCAGCATTGATATCGCCGCTATTGCGGCAGAGGTAAGCTCGGAACGTCTAGCCAATGACCTGGCAACGGTAGCTATGTTGGGCGGACGCTCGGATGGTGGTGTGGGCCGCTTGGCAATTGATGACAACGACACCCGAGCGCGGCTGTGGCTAATCGAGCAAGCCAGCGCGCTGGGGGCGAAGGCAAGCGTAGACGCCATCGGCAATGTGTTTCTTGATGTTCCCGGTAGCGAACCCGAGCTGGCCCCCGTGGTTACCGGTAGTCATTTGGATAGCCAACCGGCGGGTGGTAAGTACGATGGCGCGCTGGGCGTACTGGCCGGGCTTGAAGCCCTGCGAGCGCTTAAAGATGCGGGCTTTACCCCCCGCCGGCCGCTCTCTTTAGTGAGCTGGACCAATGAAGAGGGCGCTCGCTTCTCGCCCGGCACCTCAGGCTCGGCGGTCTTTTGCGGCGTGCGCAAGCTGGAAGAAACACGCTTGATTGAAGACCGCGACGGCGTCAACCTGGGAACTGCGTTAGATACTTGCTTGGCAGAACTGGACGCTGCGGGGGTGGCCCGTCGCCCGCTGGCAACGCCCATGCACGCTTTTATTGAACTGCATATTGAGCAGGGCCCCATATTGGAGCGTGATGGCGTTTCAGTGGGAGTGGTGGAAGGTATTCAGGGCGTTAGTTGGTTCGAGGTAGCGGTGACAGGAAGCGCTAACCACGCGGGCACCACCCCGCGCGCGGTGCGCCGCGATGCGCTCGAAGGTGCCTGCGCCTTGGCAACGGCTCTACGGGAGGCCGCCCGAGACGATGAAGACCGCGTGCGTTTTACCATTGGCACGTTTTCGGTCAGCCCTAACTCGGTGAATACAATTCCTGACCACGTCACGTTCAGTATTGATTTACGCCACCCTGAAGCGGAGACCCTAATAGCGCTGGAAGCCACGTTTAATGAACTCTCCCAGCAAACCTGGGCGGGCTGCCGCGCAACGCTGATCCCGCTATCACGGATTGAACCGGTCGCTTTTCCAGCAACCCTAACGGCACTGCTTGATGACACCGCACACGAGTTGGGCATAACAGCACCGCGCATAGTATCCGGTGCCTTTCACGATGCCATTCATCTTGTCAAACACTGCCCAACGGCGATGCTATTTATACCTTGCCGCGATGGCCTCAGCCATCATCCAGATGAGAATATCGAACTAGACGATGCCGTTGTAGGCACTCAGCTGTTAGCCGCCGGTTTGGCGAAATTAACCCGTTAAGAACCAAATGATGACTAAGGGCACAGACGGAAGCTACCTACCACGGTAGGAGCCACGCTGCCGGGAAATAGCGAGTTTCTTGCGCGCGTCATTAGCCGATGCCTTGGTGGGACTTGGCGTTGCTGTGGTCGATATCCCTTTTAACGGCGGAGTTAATAATCGCCCTGGCACCCGCCACGGCCCACGAGGAATTCGCAACCAGTCAACTATGATGCGCAGTATGCATCACGTTACCCGGCTAGATCCGTTTGCCCAGCGGCGTATTGCCGATATCGGCGATGTGCACTTTTCATCAATCTACAACCTTGAGCAAGTCTCCAATGATATTGCCGCTTATTACAGCGCCATTCGCCGAGCAGGTGTTATCCCGCTTAGCGCCGGTGGCGACCATTGAATCGCCTACCCCATCTTGCGTGGCTTTGCGGCCGATGGCCCGGTCGGCTTGATCCATATCGATGCCCATGCTGAAACCTGGGACGAGTTTCAGGGCTCGAAATTTCGCCACAGCGGCCCTGCTTAAGTTAATCAACTGAAACCATAAACTGCGACCTTCAGAATCGTCGATGTCCAATTTTCGGACACTCAAACCCTAACACTTGCGAACCAATCAGCAAGGCGTAAACTATGAAAATAGGTGGTTAAGGGCACTGATCAAAAGTCCCACTTACGGACAATCATTTCCTATCACCTTTGTGCCCAAAATCGTTGTTAATCGGTCAAAATGTTGATATATAGGCATTTTTTACATTACAGGTCACCGCACTAAGTGTCTGATCTTCCAGATTTAGATCGATTAAACCCGCTTAAAAACGCACTGTAGCGGTGCCCTCCGAAGGCAGTGGTCACAGGTTCGAATCCTGTCGGGCGCGCCATATTTTTCAAGGTCTTACGTGAAAGCGTGGGGCCTTTTTTATTGGCTGTGCCCAAACGGTGCCCGTGGTGCGCCCAAAACTTTTTACTACTTTTCTTGATACAGTAGTTTTGACCTTTGCCCTGATGTTGGCACATAACGATTCAGGCACAGATATGAACCGGCCAGGGCTCATTTTCAGCGCCAACTATAGATTTTAAAATGCCACAGTACTGAACGGACCAAGGAATTAAAACTTCTTGGGCTTTCTCTGTAGAGATTCCACTTTATGAGCACCTCGTAGACATTATATCCCTTAACAATTAAATTCTTTATTACAAAAAAATTACCTTAAACTGAGATAATACTCACATAATTAAACTAAGCCATCAGTCACTTTTGAATAGCAATTATCATCAGCTGTACCAATATTTAAATTAAGTCTGCTTGCTGAATTTAAAATATGTCGACGCATTGCGCTATTTGCTACGATAATATCTTTATTAACTATTGCTTTGTATATACAAAAATGCTCTTTTAATACCTTTTCGGGTATATTTTTTATTTTTGCACTATTTACTCTTCCTGTTTCAATAGTAGCCCTCAAGTTTTCCTTAAGAAATTCAATTAATTGTTGAAAGTAAAAATTATTGGTAGCATCAGCTATAGCTTCATGGAAATTAATATCAGCAATAATGCTACTCTCACTATCGGGACTTCCTGCGTTTATTTCATTCTCAATAATATCTAACGCTTCTTTCATACGACGAATATGATTATCGGTTCTATGAACCGCGGCTAATTCAGCAGCTGATGATTCAATATACATACGTAGCTCAAACAATGGCCGGAGGTGTTCTTCACTTCCAAAATCATTGGAACATGTGCTGAATGAAACGAGCTCAGATATTTTCGGTGCATATTCACCAACATCTTGCTTAGAGCCTATGAAGCTAGAAACTTTTACGTTTGATATCGATTCACTAACTACGGAAAAAATTAAGCCCATTTTATCTGAAATTTGTTTTTTTGTTGGTAGAGTCTCATCTAACTTAAGCGATTCCTCTCTCATTCGCTGAGCTAATATTTTTAGGAACCGTATAGGCCTGCGAATTTTTTTACTCATTTCATGTGTTCTCGCTATAAATATTTTTATTTTAGCCCATGATATGTAATTTTAATTGTCGATAAATTTGCACAGGGTAACCTTAGTATTGAGTATCTCTGCGTGAAAGGTCCAAATAAATACCGTAGCCCCAATGCGGTAAAAACTCAATTTTATTAACACCTGAATCCGTGACTTCATACGACCTGGTTGACTCTCAAGGATGCACCGATAATTGCCGCTGTAAGAAGTGCCGCCGCGGGCGCCGGACTCAGTCTCGCACTGATAGCAGACATAATCGTAGCAGAAAAAAACGCGAAATTTCTGACCGCTTACAACGGCATAGGCGCCGTACCGGACTGCGGTGGCAGCTGGTCTTCGCCGCATAAGGTCGGCGCAGCACGTGCTACGGCGATGATGTTATTGGGCCGCCAGCTCACAGCAACAAAAGCCAAAGACTGGGGCCTGCTGACCGAGGTCCCCCCTTCGGATTCCTTTGACGAAACACTGGCGACTATCGTGAAGCATGTGGCCACCGGGCCAACCCGGGCCTTTGGTGCTTTTCGCCGGCTTGTTGATCAAGCAAGCGGCCCGCCGAATTTGCCGGAACGTAGCCGCTTACTAACACCCCTCAGCCCCGCAACGCACCCACCAGTTTGTCGATGCTGTCTTTGGCATCACCAAAGAGCATGCGCGAGTTGTCTTTAAAGAACAGCGGGTTTTCCACCCCGGCATAACCCGTGGCCATACCGCGTTTAAGAATCACCACCTGCCGCGCTTTCCAGACTTCAAGCACCGGCATACCGGCGATCGGGCTGCCAGGGTCTTCTGCTGCGGCCGGGTTCACCGTATCGTTAGCACCGATAACCAGCACCACGTCGGTCTGCGGGAAATCGGCGTTAATTTCGTCCATCTCCAGCACTATGTCGTAAGACACATTCGCTTCTGCCAGCAGTACGTTCATGTGCCCGGGCAGGCGACCGGCAACCGGGTGAATGCCAAAGCGCACCGTTGTTCCGCGCGCCTTCAGCAGCTTGGTGATCTCGCTAACCCCATTCTGGGCCTGGGCTACGGCCATGCCGTAACCCGGTACGATAATCACCGAATCGGCGTTACGCAGCTCCTCACACACCTCATCAATGTTGGTTTCCAAAGCCGTCTGATCAGATCCGGCAGCGGCAGAGCTGCTGCTGGTTTGACCAAAGCCGCCCAGAATAACGCTGATAAACGACCGGTTCATGGCCTTGCACATGATGTAACTGAGGATCGCGCCGCTGCTGCCGACCAGCGCACCGGTTACGATCAGCAAGTCATTACCGAGCATGAAACCGATGGACGCTGCGGCCCAGCCGGAATAGCTGTTGAGCATCGAAACCACTACCGGCATGTCGGCACCGCCAATGGCCATGATTAGATGCGCACCCAAAGCGGCGGCAATCAGCGTCATCAGTACCAGTGCAATCACGCCCAGGGCCATGCTGTCGGTGCCCAGGAACCAAGCGCCCAACAATACTGACGCCAATAACGCTGCCAGGTTCATCAGGTGTCTGCCTGGCAGCGTAAGGGCTTTGCTGTCGATACGGCCATCCAGTTTGCCGCAGGCAATCAGTGAGCCGGTGAAGGTAACAGCGCCAATAAACACACCTAGAAACACTTCCACCAGTTTGATGGTGTGCTCGGCACCGGTTGTTTGTATCAGCGGTTCGATATAGCCAGAAAAGCCCACCAGCACCGCAGCCAAGCCCACAAAGCTGTGCAGCAGCGCCACCAATTGTGGCATTTGGGTCATTTCCACTTTGTTGGCGATAACAATGCCAATACTGCCTCCCACCAGCACCGCAATCACAATAGCCACAAGCCCACTGTCGCTAACGCTGGCCACCGTAGCCACCAGCGCAATAAGAATACCGGCGACCCCGTAAAGATTGCCGCGGCGCGACGATTCCTGGTGGCTCAAGCCTCCAAGGCTGAGAATAAACAGTACACTGGCGACCACATAGGCCACACTCACAAGTCCTGAACTCATAGCGGATGCCTCCTAGCGGCGGAACATTTTAAGCATGCGATGGGTAACCCGAAAGCCGCCCCCTACGTTGATGCTGGCAATCAGCACCGCCACAAACGCCATAATCCCAACCGCAATATTTTCCGCTTGGGCCAGGTGCAATATAGCCCCGATCACAATAATGCCGCTGATGGCGTTGGTTACACTCATCAAGGGTGTGTGCAAAGAAGGCGTTACATTCCAGACAACCTGGTAGCCAATAAAGCAGGCCAACACAAACACGGTGAAGTGCCTCAAAAAGCTATCCGGTGCGTGAGCGCCAATGCCATAAAGCGCGGCAACGGTGACAATTAGCAGTACGCCCTTACTAATTAAACTGCGGCGATCGGACTTCTTGCGCGCTGCTGCCTTCTGTTCCGCCGAGGGCTCTTCCGTGCCGGGCGCAGCCTTGGGGCTGACCGGCGTTTGCGGTTGCGGTGGTGGCCAGGTTACGTCTTGATCCAGCACCACGGTGAGGCCGCGAATAACATCGTCGTCCATGTTCACTTGGGGCTGACCGTTTTTCTCCGGTGTCAGCTCACTTAAAAGGTGAAACAGGTTGGTGGCGTATAGGTCGCTGGCCACTTTGGCCATGCGGCTAGGCAAATCTGTGTAGCCGATCAGCGTAACGTCATGCTTCTCGACAATTTTGCCGGGCTCGGTGAGTTCACAGTTACCACCACGCTCGGACGCCAGATCCACAATCACACTGCCGGGTTTCATGGATTTCACCATGTCCGCAGTGATCAGTTTTGGCGCTGGCCTGCCGGGAATCAGGGCGGTGGTGATAATAATGTCGACTTCTTTTGCCTGTTCCGCAAACAGCGCCATCTCCGCCTTGATGAACTCGTCGCTCATCTGCTTGGCATAACCGCCGGTGCCGCTGCCTTCTTCATCGCCAAAGTCCAGCTGCAGGAATTCAGCGCCCATACTTTCAATTTGTTCTTTCACTTCCAACCGGGTGTCGAACGCCCGAACAATTGCACCCAAGCTGTTGGCGGCTCCCACAGCCGCAAGGCCGGCCACACCGGCACCAATAACCATCACCTTGGCTGGCGGCACTTTACCCGCTGCCGTCATCTGCCCGGTGAAAAAACGCCCAAAGTGACTGGCTGCTTCCACCACCGCGCGGTATCCGGCGATATTCGCCATGGCGCTTAGCGCGTCCATCTTCTGAGCCCGGCTGATGCGCGGCAGGCTGTCGATAGCGAAGGTGGTGATTTTGCGAGCGGCCAGCTTGCTCAAAAGTTCAGAGTTCTGCCCAGGCCAAATATAACTGACCAGAAACCCGCCTTCCCTTATAAGATCAGCTTCATGGGCACCCAGCGCCGGATTGTCCATGGGTGCGCGCACTTTCAGAACAAAATCGGCTTCGCTCCATAATGAGCCGGTGTCCGCAGCGATGGTCGCGCCAACCGCCTCGTAGGCTGAATCGTGATAGTGAGCTGCCTCGCCTGCACCGGATTCAACGGTAACCTGGTAACCCAGCCCAATCAGCTTGTGCACCGAGGGTGGCGTTGCCGCAACCCGTCGCTCGTCTGCGTAAATTTCCTTTGGAATACCGATTTTCATATATGGATATCCTTTAGCTGAATCGATGACCCTGATAAGAGATGCATACATCCTAGGGAAGGTCAGATTAACGCCCGATTCTCCGCTGAATCGCTTTTCAGCTCGTAAAAAAGCCATTCAACCTAGATTCGGTCGCCATTACCCCCTTCAGGTGTTCATTTTTGCCCGTTTCCCGCCATTTTGGCGCACTGGCCCTACGCCAGTAGATATTTTTCACCAATCATCAAGTTGGTGAAGGCGGCTAGCAGATGCAACCGGTTGGTGTTTTTTGATAGGCCGCGGTAGCGCACCTTGCTGTAGCCAAAGACTTGCTTGATGTACCGGAACGGGTGTTTCACTTTGGCTCGGATGCTGCTTTAACGAACGCGTCCTAAATCGCAAAAATTGCCATCGCAGCGATCATCTAAATGCTGCCAATCACGCTGGCCTTTCGGTCAGTTGCAATCTCAATGGTCACACATATTCCAGTGCGATTTTGTCGGTTTGATGTACCGGAAAAATCCTTTAAAGTCCTGCGAGTCCAAAGTGAATGCACGCCATCACCAGCAGCAGCAGGAAGATGGTTTCTGCTACCATCAAAATCACCGGCTTCCAGCCCACAATCGCCAGTTTCTTGAATGACGTTTTAATGCCCAGCGCAGCAATCGCCGTGACCAAACACCAGCCCGACATACTGGTGAGCACTTCGGTGGCCACCGGTGGAATCCAGCCCATGCTGTTAATCAGCACCAACACCACAAACGCGACCAAAAAACTTGGCAACGCCGGCACTTTTTCGCTGTCAGATTCCTTGCGGCTTTTGCGAAACAGAAAAATAAACACCATTACCGCCGGCACCAGCACGGCAACCCGCAATAACTTCACCATGGTGGAGACATCACCCGCGTCATTCGAAATGATGTAACCGGCGCCCACCACCTGCGCGACATCGTGGATGGTGCCGCCGATCAAAATACCAGCATTGGTGTCACTCAGATTCAGCGCGGCTGTGATCAGTGGGTAAACAATCATTGCTATGGTAGACAGTGTAGTTACACCCACTACCGTCAGAATGGTGTTGCGCTCCTGAACTTCACTACGCGGCATGACCGCCGACAACGCTAAGGCAGCAGACGCTCCGCAAATAGCAACGGAGCCACCGGTCAGCAAACCCATTTCGCGGCTTAGGCCAAGCATTCGAGCCAGAACAGCACCCATGGTGATAGTCAGGATAACCCCAAGAACAACCGTGATGATGGGCCCAATACCAAGCTCCGCTACTTGGTCCAGCGTAATCCGCACCCCCAGTAAAGCCACGCCCAGGCGCAAAATCGTGCGTGAGGAAAACTCCACGCCCGCCAGGCAGCGGCCCTCTTCTGTTAAAAAGTGCAGCGTCATCCCGAACAACAGGGCGTAAAGCATTTTAGGACCACCGTAATGGTCTGAAATAAAGGACGTTGCCAGGGCGATGGTAATGCAAATGACCACGCCCGGCATGACCTTCTGCCCCGTGGCATACAAGCCCGGCAATGAAAATCGGGACGGCTGAAAACTCGACATACTGTACAACTCCAAATTTCAGCGAGCGGTTGGAACAATAACAACCGGCACCTTGGCGCGTTTAATAACGCCGTTGGTGACCCGGCCAGCGTAAGTGGCCAGATAGCTCTTCTAGTTCGCTGCCATAACAATCATGTCGAATTTCCCAGTACTAGCGAAATGACAGATCACCAACGCGGGATAACCCTCCAACACCGGCATCGACACCTTGCGGTCTTTCATGGCTTCTTTGAGCTGGGGGAAACGGCCCCAGAA
>Ga0307979_1002778_pt1 | contig 11991 bp, 11 predicted proteins | sample OrgLakmetage1058_FD_201833 | JGI IMG/M metagenome (GOLD analysis project Ga0307979, IMG submission 201833) | Saline water microbial communities from Organic Lake, Antarctica - #1058 | ecosystem: Environmental > Aquatic > Non-marine Saline and Alkaline > Saline | place: Antarctica: Organic Lake...
CTCCTTCCCTCTTCCTCATTCTTCTTTCCCCTTAGGTTTGACTACTTCTCGATTCACATCGTGGTCTCCAAGACCAAACCACTAGAGTTAGACCAAGGCCACAAGGAAGATTCCATCACGGTGCGTGTGTTCGTTTGTGGTTGTTGGGTGTGTAAATGTGACATTGTGCCTTTTTATTACATGCATTCATGTGTCTCATAGTAGCTTCCTTCTTTTGCTTAAACTGTAGATTCGCATCGGGCACGACATGAAAAATTTGGCGAAAATTGCCACTGTCACCAACGAGCCCGATCCAATCAGCGGCCAGTACCGGCATGAAATCGAGCACCACATTAGGGGGTCTCACTTCGCCTATCGCTTCGACTGGGCTTGTGAATCTTTGGACCCAGAGCTGCTGCACCGCTTAACCCTGGAGAGGGGGTTCTTTGAGCTACATGTAATGCCGCCGCTGGAGGTGATCGCGCCTGAGCCCAATGCGACCAATCAGATGGAGCGCTGCGTGTCGTCGTTCGTGAAGAAGATCCGGATGGAGACCAACGAACAGGCAGAAACCAAAGCTTTGACCGAAATGATTGCGGCCTCGGGAGTAGAGACCAAACATTTCGACAGCGATGCAGTGCACATCGGCTACCCTCAGCGGTACGAAGAGAAGAAGCACTTCATCAAGATGATCAAGTCGGAAATGAAAGCGAGGGCTAAGTCAAGAGCAAGAGCAGCGGCGAAAGAGGCAGCGGAGTTGGAGGCCGCCATTGAGCGAGAAAAAGGAGAAGCGGCGCTCTTGGCGGCGTCAGGAGGTGGCGGGAAGAAGAGTGGCAAGAAGGAGAAGAAGAAGCCAGCAGCACGTGCTACCAATGAAGCAACAGGAACAGCTTCATCTCAGCCCAAAGATGCCGCCGAAGATCACTTAGCCGCCAAACTTGAAGTCTCCAAGCGCGCCTATTTAGACCGAAAGCGGCTCAAGTATCAGCCGGAAATCGATGCCGCTGAAGCTTTAGCGGGAAAACGGGTTGAGGTCTTGTGGGGTTCCGATTGGCAGCGGGCGGTGGTGGAGGCGTGCAGGATTGAGTGGGTGCAGGATGGCTTGATCCCCAAGCCGTTGCACAAGGTGGTCCCTGTAGACGAGAAGGAGCGCACATGCGGGCAGCCAGTGTGGGAAGATTTAAGCAAAAGGCGATGGTAAGAAATATCAAGAGCAAAGATATGCTTTTATTTCTTCCACTTCGCTTCTCTTTTTTTGTGTGTATTTTTCTTTCTCCCATGTTTACTTGAAATGTTTACTTGAAGGTTCTATTCTTGAACCTGTCTTTCACTATGCGTTCATTATTCAACTGAGCGTGTTCTTACTCATTCTCCTCCACCCAACAAAGGTACGAGCGTCAGGCTATCGCAGCCAAAGAGGTGGATGAAGCAGCAGCTGCAGCGTGGGCAGCGAATGAGCTGAGGCGCAAGAAGTTACTAGAGGAGCGCTTAAGCGAAGAAGCGAAAGTAACGGCCAAACTCGAGGCTCGAGAGAAATGGGTACAAGCACTGATCGACGAGGAAGACCTGCGAAGAGCGGAAGGGGAAGGAGTCGCCGCAGCTCGATTCGACAGCGCCGCTCGCTTGATGGCTAAGAGCAAGGTCGCTGCTTCCGCCATCTCGATGAAAACCACTCGCATTGTCGGGGATTATCGCATTGGGCACAACACTCCTACAGGCTTACCTACTCCCATCAGTGAGAGGGACGCGAGGCAGATCGCGATTGGCGAGTGGGTAGATGAGCAGGTCGCAGGAGAGATGAAGTCGGTGGCGGAGGAGTGGGCCGTGAGGAGGCGTAATTTAGATACCTTCATATTAGAGCAGAGGTCGGCCTGGGAGAAGATCGACGCAATCAACGCTGACCGCCAGAAGCGCATCGATGCGAAGCGGCACGCGGAACTGTCCATCTTGCGAGGCCAGCGCACTGTGGAGCTCAGAAAGCGATTGACTCTACCGGACTTCGACAAAATTCAGCTGAGCAAGCCGCACAACTGCGAACACGTGCGGTGCCGGGCGTGGGGCGACTGTTACGGGAAAGGGGTGAGGTGCGTGGACTGCGGGCAGGAAATGTCCAAGACGCACGAGTCGTTCAAGCAGCTGGCGGGAGTGGGCAGTGGGGACAACTCTACCCTCGTCGAGCAGGTGGGGTGTTACATGTGTGCGTGCTTTAGGAATGTGTATGCAGTGATATCACTTGTATTTGGGGGAAAAGGTGACTATTTGAACCTCCTTTTTGGCTTCTTATTTGAACCTCCCAACTGTGTGTCTAACCTAACATATGCCCTATCGCCCAGGTGGACCGCCACCGCCGCAACGAAGCGTCTTACCGTTTCCGCACTAAGGAGGAGTTGGCAGCGGTGGAGGCCGAGCGGCTGCGGCTGGAGAAAGATAGACGAGACGTGGAGCTGGTGGATCCGTTGTTTTACGATTTCACCGACCCTGAGTACGTAATTATATGTGTTTGAACAACGAAAGGGTTTATATGTTTCTTTGTGTGCTACGTACTCGCTTTTCTTGCCTCTACTTACATGCTTTAATTTTGCTCAAAAACATTATTTTTCCCTGTAGGTTCATCTATGACTTAGACCGTCGGCACCGCATTGAATTGAAGGAAAATAACGTGGTGAGGCAAGGAGTGCAGTGGCGCCCCGAGGAGATGAAAGCAGCGCAGGAGGAGATCAAAGAGGAAGTGGAGGCCATGACGGACCCAGCGGCTCGAGCCAAGAGAGAAGAGGCCGTCGCGCAGTGGTATCTGGAGCAATCGCCACCGCCTTTCAGGAAGATTGACCTCGCGCATCGAGCGCAATTCCGGCAAATGATTCACACGCATGGACGGATCCACAATTACCGGCAGAGGATCGGGGAGTTGGAGCACACGCTAGCGAGTTTGAAGACCGAGATGGAGGAATGCACTAATGTGCTCGATTTCTTGCATCGCAACATTTTCAGCTTAGAGCGTGATTTAAACTCCATTGAAGCTGATCTGGAAGGCGTCTCTACGGTGATTGCGATCGACCGAGCAGCAGCGAAACAATTGCGAGAAACACGATCCATGGCGATCTTGGCGGATGAGGATCTGAGGGAGAAGGCGATGGATCTAGTGGGGATGGTTGAAGATGCAGATGCAGCTGAAGAGGAAGCCCTAGCTCTAAATAAGGTGGTGAGAGAGGTGATTCGCAGGCGGATCATAGCCGAAAGGAAGTTGAATGGGCTGTTCAAACGGGTCAAAAACGTGCGTCGAAAGGCGAATGCCTTGTTGCCGGCGAGATCGGATGCGGCTAGAATTGTGCACTCGATGCACTACCGGAGGTGAGTGAAGGAGGAGAAAAGAGCGCGTTTTTGTATACTGAATTGGGCTTGAAAGAGAGGGGAGGGAAGAGAGAGAGAGAGAGGAGGGCAGATGACAGAATAGTGCTCGATCGCCTCCTTCATGTTTCGTTGCTTTTAATCCCCCCCCTCCCCTTCTATTCTTATAATGTTTTCGATTCTAGGTTCGGCGTAGTAGTCCCCACCCCTTATGGCAACTGCCGCGTCCTCATGTATCGCGAAGAAGACCAAATTCTGGTGTGCCAGCTACCTTTTGGCAAGCCTCGAGCGCGCCTGTACATTCCGCTAGCTGTGCCGATGCAGCTCGAGAAGGCGCGAGAGGAAGCGGAGAGGGTCGCGATGGAGCGGTGTGAGGAAGAGCTTAGAGGGGTGTATGCGTGGGAGAAGGATATGCGGAAGCGGGAATACGAGCTGATGAACGCCGAAGAGCACACTTTACGGGCGCACTTTCGTCGAGTAGATGAGGCCGCAGCGGAGGATGCGGCGCTAGAAGCAGCGGTGCAGCAAGGAGTAGAAGATGCGAGGAAGTTTCTCCTCATGCCGGCGGGGAAAAAGGTGAGTATTTTGGCAGAGCAGATGAAATCACGATGATAGGGGAGATAGTCTCATGTAAATGGGGGGGGGGGGGGGTGTTAAGGCAGTGATGTCTGAAATCACGATGATAGCTTCAAGAATGTACTGAGTATCGTGTATGCATGCTTAACTCAAAATCGCACATTTATATGATTTCTTCGAAATGTATCATGTTCTATTCTAGGTCATCAAAGGGCGAGCGTTGAAATTATTGGACGAGGAAATCAAAAAGCGCGCCCGTGAGATTGCGCTGTGGCGTGGGATCGGAAACATTCCCAAGAAATTGAAAGACCGTGAGAAAGAAGAGTTCATCGAGAAGCAGTTAGAGCCGGAGTCGATCAAATTTGTGGAAGAGCAAAGGGTGCTTGCGCTATTGGAAGCGAAATCGTTTGTCGCGGCACGGCACCAGCGGCATTTAGTGGAGTCCGAGGTGACCTTCTTGTTTGACTTGTTTTTAGCGGATCTGACCACTGAAGTAGCCTCGGTGGAGTTAGCCAAAGATGTCGAGGCGAAAAAGCGCTTAGAATCACAGACTGGCTTGTTCTTTCCCGACCCCAAACACATGACTTTCAGCGTTTATTCCACGCTGAGTCGATGGTGGGCCGATGAGAAAGCGCACATTCGGTCCAACTTAGAGAGATGGGGTGCAGCCTCAGTGCAAGACCGCTTGAGGCAGGTGTCGGATGCTGAGAAGGCCGCGGCAAGGAAGCGGAAACTTGAGGAAAACTTGCAGAAGATGCAGGCGTTTGAGGCGCAGCAGCGGGAGTGTGATGCCATGTGGGAGGCGGAGAAGGAAGTGAGGAAGGTCTATCGAGCAGAGCTTAAAGCTAGTCTAGCGGAGAGGCGCTTGATGAAGGATGAAGAACATCAAATGCGAGCTTATTTGAAGGAGGCTGCTGCTCTAGCCGCTGCCCAATCCTCCGACAAATATAAGGTAGTGGGGATGGAGTCAGCGGACGACGATAACGGCATGAGCGCCAAGGAGAGGCGGCGCTTGGACTTGAAGAAGAGCGGCATCGAAAAGCAAAAGTTGAAAATGGAGCGAGATGCGATGTTGCATGAAGACCAATTGAGTTTTGACATGCGATTGGAAGAGCAACAGCAGCTCCAAAAGGAAGCTCTCAAAGCACAGATGCTCTTGATGGGAGCTCCTGGTGACGACGACGACGACGACGATGAAGAAACGCTCAAAGAAGATGACGATGACGATAATGCCTCAGGCGGCGGTAAGGATCCTAGCCTAGGAGCAACCAAGCGAAAGCTGAAAGCAGAAGCAAGCAAGCGAGCACGAGAGGAGCGAGAGCGCAACGAGGCCGCAGCCAAAGCTCATTTTGAGGCTATCCGGCGAGATGCGTACTGTGCGCAGGCCAAGATCGAGGTCGCGTGGATGGAGCTAGAAGAGGAAGCGAGACGCGGGGAAGCAAGTTTGGATCGTGACACAGCGGAGCTCAGGCGGCTGCATTTGATCGCACAAGTGAAGGGGCAGGAGGCTCTGAGAGCGAAAGCGCACGCGAGGAAGTGTCGTAAAGCCGCTGACAAAGCACTCGGAGCTCTGGAGGCAGCCAAGAAGTGGCAAGCGTCAATCGCGCAGCAAATGGACAAGTGCGTGCGCACTCGCGCGCGGGTACATGTAGACACCAAATACATGGACACCTGCGCGGTCGCGGGGACCTCGGGGTTTTATTACCAGCGGCTGGTGTCGAGCAATTTGCACGACATTCTGACTCGCCAATACTTTGAGAAGCTGTTGCACACCATCACTAATCGTGCAGAGCTGCTAGCCACGGAAAGGCGCTTGAGCGAACTAGCATCGTCATCGCAGACTGCGAACCGTCAGTTGAAGGACAAGGTCACCGGAGTGAAAGCAGTTTGGAATGAACTGCGGCGGCGCGACTATCTGAGGCTCAAGCGCAGCGATTTAGGGCGCAAAATGTTCCGGCAGTGGCAGGGCACCATATTAGGGGCTGCCTTCAAAGGCTGGGTGCAGTTTTACATGTGGCAACAAGGGGTGCGGTCGGCCTACATGTTGGACTATGCGACCATCAAGCACTCGTTGGACATCAAGCGCACCAAGGGTTCGATCCGAGAGGCCAATGAGAGGAAGGCTTACACCGTCACTGCGGATTACACCAAGACGGGTCCTCAGAAGAAGCAACTCTACAAAGGGCAGCCCCAGAAAGCTCCCAAGAAACCGACAGTGCCCAAATCGCTACTCCAGCGGCACATCGCGAGGCCGGTGAAGTGCCGGCACTGCGCTCTGCTCTATCTCGAGTCCCAAAACCACGCCATTGCTTGCCCTTACCACCCGGGCGAATACAAGGCGGCGTGTCCGGTAAAAACATATGCGTGGGCTATTCCCTCTCGTTGTCGTTGTCTCGTGTGTGCTTGCAGTCAATTAATTCGTCAAAAAATATTGAAATTCACTCCACCTTCACAATTTTCGATGGACTTGTACTATCCCCCTCCCCCCTTCCCTGTACTGCCCAGGCGTGGTGCCCGGGCTTAACCCCCAAATGCTCGAGTCACCGCTCCAAGAGATGGTCGTGCTGCGACGTCCGAGAACTCGGTAAATGCCGTAATGAGGCAGCAGCTGGCTTCCCTTTCTTGATGCTTTTTTCAAACCCCGCTTAATTAGTGGTTGAAAGTGTCCGCAAGCCCTCTTGCTCATTCTTTCTCTCGCGAGCTTGTCAAGCTTGCCCTTGTATTTCCTTCCAGCTTGCTCGCGTATACCTCGCCTCTTCTTCTTCTTCCTTCTGCTTCTTCTTCCTTCGTCGTCTTCTCAGGTAAATTTGGTTCCTCCGGATGTCGCCAGCGGTTTCACATGCCGGTGGAGTCCGATCCAGACTACTCCGCCGCGGTGCTGGAGAAAACCATTTACTTCAACGAGAAGATCAGCGAAGCCGACGCGAAATTAGCGGTGAGATGACAGTGGAAATACAAGTTTACTGTCCTTGCGTGTCTTTCGATACAAGCGCAGGGTTGCTCTGCAGTGGAAGTGTGCTGATTAATGCACCGCGGTTTGATCCTGAAATTCTTGTTTCTATTGAACTGACTTTATAACCTCTTTTTATTTTTCTCTTCTTGTGAAACGCAGGTCATTGAAAAGGCCGACACGATGGATGAAGCGCGCAAAATCAAGATGAAACAGCTACAGGGGGTGGCTGAGAAAATGGACGAAGAGCGAGCCGTGGTGAAAAGGGCCGATTTGTACAACTTCACCCCGGCCATCCTCGACAGCTACAAGGACGACGTGCGGAAGGAGCTGGAGGAAATGGCGAAGCATGCCCGAGGCGCGCCTGGCTCCATGCCAAGCACCGACATCACCTCCGTGTAGCTGCATATATGAGTGGCGGTGGCAATGAGGCCTTAATGAGTGCAAGCGCAACGCACTGCCTACTGTAGAAATACCTTGGTGCTCAGAGGTGAGCATTTTGACGTCGCAGATCACTGGTACATTTTCGTCATATGTCTAGTGCTAAGCGAAGGAGTTCGCGCTGTACAGGTCCTTTGTGCCACTTCTTGCGCAAATGCCTTGCCCGATGCCGTGGATTTTTTTTTGAAAAGAGGTTTCCACGAATTGCGCTCTAACATAACGAATGCCAATTGAAATTCGAATTAAAAGTTCATTTAACCTGGAATCAAGAAGTATAGAATCGAAGGAGTGTAGAAGTGTAAAAGCAAAAGCAAAGATGGCCATTGTTACTTGTTATGAATTATGAAATTAGGAATAGATGTACTTCGAGTTCGAAGCCGCGCATAACACGAAGTATAATAGAAACCCGAGATGACGATAGAATTCGCGTAGGTGGAACTAGTAGGGCGGGGATGGGGATAGGAGAACCGCACCGCGCGTGCGTGTGCGTGTGCGCTTTCTTCTGCCCGCAGCATTAACTTCGGTGTCCTTGCGATCATTGCGGGTTTGTATTAGTCCGTGTTAAAGTTCGAGTAAAGAAACTGCGGCGTAGTTGAATTCTTTTCGGAGAACTTTTTCCAAGTTCTAACTTTGAGGTCTGAGGGCTGCGTAGTGCGCAGTGCCAGAGACCAATCCAGAGCCCAATCAGTTCTCAATTCTGAAGTGGTGACTTCGCGGAGCGCTCTGACCCAATCAGCGATCTTTCACATCGGGGATTTAGCCAAAAGACATCAACACATTCATCATTTCTCTCAAGCGCTCTACTAGCCAGCTAGTCGCTACAGTAAGTCGCTAGCCAAATTAGCTAGGAAGCGTTGAGAGTGGAGTTAGCATTGCTAGCTAAGTGTATAGCATCGCCTGGCTGGCTTTAGAGCCCTGATATAAGCCGCTTAACTACTACGACCAAGATCAGCTGCCGTTTACGAGTATCACGAGTATTGATTTTATCACTCGTAGACCTCAAAACTCTTTGAGTGATGTGAAGACCTGAAGACCTACGCGATAGTTGCAAAATTTACTGGGCAATGTAATCGAGACCCTAGCAAGCTAGCATACCTGCTGAAGGTTGCCATCAACGTGAATTAGTGTCACCGAGAGCTATTCTTCTACGAATCTTTACGTGACTAGGGCGACGGGAGTCAAAACAAAAATGACGGATGTTTGGATGGTACATTCTTGAGGCACGTAGCTGGACTTTGGCGGGAGGTTGTAGAAAGTTGCTTTCATTGCATTATTTCAACATTCAGCAGTGTGGCACTATTTCCGATTCGATCATGTTGAGGCTGGGCACGGCAGTTTTCTACTTCTATGTATCATTGTCTTTCATATCCAGCATGCAAAATTATTGGGCTCATTCACCGCACCGGCGTCTGGGCAGTATTACATGTATGCTAGCTTTTGGCTCCGTAGTGGCCAGTCCAGCGACCGCGGTAGATGAGTCAGAGACGATTGTTAATACAGTGCCTGACGTCGGATATCCACGTGCTTGGGATTGGGTGAATGGAAAGGAAGCGTGGCAAGATGACGATGATGCGTCTACCTTAGCACTTCGCTCCTTTTTCTACCAGGAACTAGGAGTGGTGTGTTCTCAGAAGAATGCAATGGAGGTAGCTGACGTGGCGCGTGCGGTGCTGTCAAGCTTTGCGCTTCAAGTTGATCGATGCAGTATTCAGTGGCACGATAACCTCGCTGCTATGAACACCAGTCAGCTGCGCCATGCTCTGTCACAAGTGCTTCCTCAAGGTGGCGCCACTCTTCGAATTCGCCCTCGCACCTTGAAACCATATGCGCGGCCTTCTGAATTGATGCCGTTTAAAGGTGATTTTGAGGACCGAAGATCAAGAAGCGGTATGCTAATGGAGCGTGCTACTCAACGTTGCTTCGAAGAAGCTGAAGATATTGTGATGGAGGCCCTGTATAAAGATGGTTTACTCGCCGCTTTTGACCGCGATTTTGTTGAAGAGTCGATCCGACAATTCTTGACGAGTCGAAGCGAGAGCTCTATAGGAACAAACAGTATAACGCTTCGAGGTTTGGAGATAGCGGCAGAGGCAGTGGCCACACATGTAGGCCTAGATTTGGGCACTGGAAATATGCCCTTGGAAGTGCACGCATCTTTAGCGTGTGTAAGGCTAAGAACGCTAGCACCCAAGGTCGCAAAAATTTTCGAGAGCAACAACAAGACGTCACACTTTCAGGCTACTTGTGATGTGGTGATGGCGTACACGCGTGCTGTGGTACAAGAAGGCGCTCAGGTGGGTACGGTAGCAAGGGCGGTGGAAACAGCGGCTCAAGATGCCCTTCGTCAACAGCCGTTGCCACCGTTGCCTTTTGGGTGGTTTGCTCCTCAAAAACAGACGCCACCAGCTCAATTAAATTCGTGGTGGAGTTCTTATGCGAGGAAGAATCCTAAAGTCAACTCTACGAGCAGCAGTGTCAATCGGCTATCAAAGGGAGCTCTGCGCCTGATTGACGCCCTTCTAGCAATAGACGAGCAAACCAAAAGCGCAGACCATTTACATTCTCCTAGTGCTGACGGACGGCGTAAGGAGTTGAGGCGACGCTTTTACTTTGCTTCGGGCAGCGTTCACGATTGTTCTTTTGCGCGTCAGTGGGCGAATGCGCTTGAATTAACGGTCCAACCTCCTGATTCTCCTCCTGACCGTCATTTCAATGGCACTCGTTCTATTGGCAGCAAAAGAGACCTGGTGACCTTTGAACACGTGCAAGGACGGCCTGGCTTGTGCGTTGTGCGTTGGAGAGATGCGGCTCCTAATGTTGATAACCTTCGCAATGGACGACCATCGACTACTGAAGCTTCACTTCATGACTCACTAACATCGTCGTCGTCGACTTTACCTCTTCAATTTTCAGACCCAAAATGGGTGGGAAATCCTCCACCTCGCCTTCAGAATGATCACCATACTCCTAGCCGTAGCACAGGCAATGGTTCTATTCTAGGAGATGATCGTGGCTCTTCAGTGGCGATAGTCGTGCCCTTTCACACCAATGAATTTGCGCGAGTTATTGAATGGTTGACTACGATATGGCCTCGACCTTCTTCTTCTTCTCAATTGAAGGGAGATCCTTCTAACCCCATGGCAGTGAGACGGCTCCGGTGCGATGTGCCAGTGGTTTTCGCGTGTAGTGGCGATTTCCTCTCGATCATGGCTGCAAACAATGGAGAAGAAGGTAGTAGCAATAGTTTGATCAAAGCCTTAAATGAAGCGTTTGAACCTGGCTGTATTGACACAAATGCTGTTGGCATCAGAAGTAGTGTCTCACACAATTACAGCAGCAGCAGCAGTACAAGAAGTAGGAGCAGAGGTGGCGTGTATTTGCTAAGCATGCATCAAGCAGAACGGCTTGGGCATTACGACGGTGCTGCCGCCACTTTTTTCGACCTATTCCCCGTATTGTCGCCTTATTTCAGAGCTTTTCAGTTGATGGAAACCGATGTGGTGCCGTTGCATGAAAATTGGGCGGAGAAATTGGAGACGCTGGTAGATGGTGGAAGAGAAAGAGAAGGAAGACGAGAAAGTAGAGCTTCAAGTGAAAGAATCGTCGAGAATGGTCGAAATAGAGTAAGCAACAACGACAGTGAAGATGAAGACAAGCATGACAAGAATGAATTGTCAGGGCTGTTTCAAGCACCCTGTGTTGATTGGTGGCAAATTGGTTCTTCTGCGCTGTGCAACCCTTCCACCACCACCGGCACCTCCAGCGCTCCTCTCAAAAACGACTTTCACCTCAATGGCAATGCCTTGTACGCGCTGAGGTGCTCGGCTTTCGACGAATACCGAACACTGGTGCTGCGGTTCTATCCAGCGCGAGGGGGGTATGGCCGCGGGCGGTGCGTAGAAGTTGGAGGGTGCGAAGCGGGGGTTAGCGACGAGGCCATCGGATACGATCGGGCGCTGCACGACTACAGGGTGAGATGAATGATAGGAGAAGAGAGAGAGAGAGGTAGGGGGAGGGGTCTGGGTGTTGATTAAGAGTTGAAAGAAGTGTATACACGAATAGTGGGCGAAGTGAAATGTGAGGGCGCTGCATGAGCTGCAAGAGAGTGATTTTTTAAGGAGGCCAGAGAGAGAAAAGACGGAAGCACTGAAATAAGGTAAAAGAGCGTGCACTTGATTGGTTCATTATCTTTAAAACCCCGTGTCGATGGCGTCTTTCACTCAACAGGTGCACCCTTTGAATTTCCACTACGCACGGCACGTCCACAGCAAATTTGCGCATTTCCCCGAGTATGCCCTCATGAACTTTTGCGAGGATGCTGTGGAGTTGGATGCCATTCGAAGTGCCTACCCTCACGCTCTCATGCTACACACCAAAGGATACACGAGGCAGAGTGTTGGAGCTCGGGAGGTAAAGAGCAACGATACTACATGTGCAGGAGAGGGCGGGTGTTTTCTACCCTACTGTTGCTTCTTACGGTTGCTCAATGTGTCTACTTGTTCAGGTGCATCGCTTGGTGGTTCGAATCATGCAACGCCCTCCTACGGTAGAGGAAGTAGCGCGATATGCACCATTTTGGGGTAATGATCATGCGGCGGCCCTTCCTCCTCAGCAGCAGTCCAGTGATACTCGGTGGGTCAGATGGCTTTATGATTCCTTTAAAGGTATGATGACACCTTCATCATCACAACTGAGCTCCG
>Ga0307979_1002782_pt1 | contig 11981 bp, 11 predicted proteins | sample OrgLakmetage1058_FD_201833 | JGI IMG/M metagenome (GOLD analysis project Ga0307979, IMG submission 201833) | Saline water microbial communities from Organic Lake, Antarctica - #1058 | ecosystem: Environmental > Aquatic > Non-marine Saline and Alkaline > Saline | place: Antarctica: Organic Lake...
CTGACTTCTTCTGAATCTGAAATTTGTGTTACAGTGTGCCTGCGAGCTAGCTTCAGGGCAGCTAGGAGGTCCAATATGAGGCTGAGTTCAGAAGAAGCACCACCGTAGCAGCTAATAACCGCGGTAAGACAGACCATTGTGGTCTTGCTCGTTAATTTCACTCCCGATTAGGCCCCTTTGATCTTACCGCTTGCTATGCAGCATTGAGTCGAGCTTCCTTGTGTGATCATACGACCGTGGTACAATTGCTTTAAGCAAAAGGACACAGGACACTTAGCCCAGTCAGACTTGATCAGAAGGTTACACGTTTTCTGTTGCTCTAAAGTATGCCATGGTGGCGTTTCTTTGTCTTTGGGGAGTACAAAGAAGATTGGAGTTGTTACTCTTTGTTCGTGCCCTATGTCCTTTCTCTATCTTGGCACCAGAAGTGGGAGAGAGGTGTTGTCGTAGTGCAAGAGGCCTTGGAGTGTCTCAAAGTAGTTACTCTTTGTTCGCGCCCTATGGCTATTCTCTAGCTAGGCACCAGAAGTGGGAGATAGGTGTTGTCGTAGTGCAAGAGGCCTTGGAGTGTCTCAAAGGCTATAATTTGATTTGTACCGCTCAGGGCATCGTCTAAACCGCTGCTGTCTGGTAGATGGAATAACATCACGCCATCGAAACCACCTGATTCAAGCCCCTAAGGGCCCGTGCAAAAATAATGATAGCAGCCATAACTGAAGATCCCGATCCCGTTCCCGGTGCGCGGTGCGATGTGCGATCCCAACCCGGAAACAGCACTCTCTGAGCACTGAGGAGCGTGCTACTTTGGACGACAGCTGTCATCGCTTCCATAACCAGCGGCATAAGTGCCTAATTAGCTTATTAGTTTGAGCTGATTTACACGTTATCTCTGCGTATACCTCCCGATTCCGGCCCCTCGGAGCCTATGTCAAAATTAGAGCCTCCAAACATGCCTAATTCACCTCTAATGTCGTTCGCTTGTCAACATCTGCATCAGACGTATCACAGCGAGCGAGGTGAGCAAGTACCTGTGTCACTGAGCATTTCGTCATTGAACCCACCAAGTCCAAACAACGAATTGCACTTGTTCCAAGCTTACGATTCACATGCGCGCGCGAGTTACGTGCGGAAGCCGTAAATTTACTTCAAGCGTGACTTAAGCGCGATTTACGCATTATTCATGCGCCAATATTTCGCGTTGTACATCCTTAATTGTGAACGCGAATCACCTCGGTATCGTGAGAATTCTCTTCTTGTGTGATTTTCGCGTGATTTCTGGGGAATCCCTAACCTCTAATCTAAACGCCAGACTTGATCTTTTCACCGAAGTCTGGCGCAAGGGATTGAGATTGTCTTTATAATATTATTTCAATTCGTATTCCGCAGTTCCTTCTACAGAAGCAATAGAAATTAATAGCGAATGATAATTGTTCATTCTGTTATCTGTTATAGATTTCGTGTAAATTTATTATACATGCATTCACCTTTGATGTCTTCTTCATGTTAAGCTTCGTACGCTGAAGCCGAAATGTGCGACGATAGAGCATCACTCGGACACTGACAATTTGTTTTCTAGCATTCGTAGACGCACTTCGATGCGCCCCCCCCAGAAAAAATATGCGCCTCGTTGCCCAGGAAGTGCCTTCGCACTTGACCCCTCCTTAAAACATATACTTCTTTGCGCAAGATGTGCTGTTGCTTTCTGCTTGCTTGAATGAATCGCCCATGCTAACACTGCTGCGTTGGCGGCGAGCAGCCATTTGCGTATGAATATCTTCGCCTAAACTGCTACTTCTGCGACTGATTGTCGTCTTAGGCGACACTTTTAGTGAATTCTTCCCTTGAGTCGCATCAAAGTCTCCGAATTTACCGCCGCTGTTACTGCCACTAACATGAAGCATCCACGATACTTCTGGGCGAGCTTTCTCAATAAACTTTTTAAGCAGCACCGATGGCGGGTCTTTCGCCTCCAGTTTGTCGCGAATCTTGGCCAATTTCCGAGCATCGCGGCTTAAGGCTCTATCCACCTTGCGGTTATCCATTGTCGATATCATGTCTGAAGCCTCAGAATCGTCGCCATTAGTGGTGCTATAGACTGAAGCAGCTCCGGTGACCAATTTGGAAGGCTGACGCTCACAGAGAAGCTCTGCAGACATCGAAGAAAGCATCCAAAGGCTACCTGGTTTCGGAGGAAAGCCATTCTTGCGCGTGAATTCAGCTACGCAGCGCCTCCATAGTTCAGCTTCTAAAATTGCTGTAGTGCGCATCTTCCAGCTCTCGAAGTTTAATCTGAATGGGATAGTCTGACACGCATTGTCGAGCTTTGAAAGGCCACCGCGTTCAACAATGGTAGCAACATGAGCGTCGAATTCCGCGATTGCCTTGACGTCACCCTTCAACCGAAGCTCATGTTGCAACGAGCGCCGTTGTTCTCAAACGCGGCGTGTTTCACGCCATTCCTTCTCAAGCTTTTTCTTGGCCTCAAAAGCAGCTACTGCATCATTGGCCCGACCCGCCAGCACAGTCTCTACCCACTTATCCCACGCGTCGCCATAACTTCTCACTTGCCATGCGTTGAGGGCCTCATCAAGCCGCAATACCATTCGTTTAGCTGCAGCCTCCTTGTTCTGCTCATCTTCGGTTGCTTCAGGAGTTAAATTTGGCTGCTTTGCCATGTAATTAGTCTTTGGCTTGAATCTCGCTTCAGCAACTCCTGAAATTCGACGAATCATTCTACCATTGGCACCCGATTTTTCCCTTGAAATCTGTCGTTCAAGACTTTTGAAATGTTTATCCACCTTGGCCGCACGCTTCTTGGCTTTCTTTTCTTTGGCTGCCTGGAGTTTATTCCGGCGTCGTTCTTCAGTCTTGTAATTTTCTTCTTGTTCATCAAACTCAAGTTCAGCGGTTTCTGCATGATCCAGAAGCGGAAAATTTTGCCTTGCTGATTTGGCGCGCATTATGGCGCGGCGCTTTGGGTCAAGTTGATCCAATTCGGCGTCAAGTGCTGATGATTTGAGAAGCGCTTCTTTTCTTGGCCGTGGTTTGTTGTTTTTGCCTTGTTCTAGTGCCACCTCCAAATTATGGCCTTTGCACGAAAAGTCTAACCCTGGCAGAAAGCCTGGCAGACCAGCGTCAAGAGAAACTGTAAAAGTGTTTGCCTTAATTTTGCCGTCTCCTGATTTCCAAGCTTTCACTACGCCAGTCCAGTCGTTCAATGCTTTCAATTCGAGGCCTCTTAGGTGCACATTGAGACCCACGATCGTATATGGATCTTGATCATCGGTGAAAATGGGCAACTGCGGCAGATCTCGGATCTTCACTCCACCTGCTCCATCGAGGTCTACCAAAAGCGATGCCCAATCAGGTACCCCGAAGTCGCCATCGCCGAAAATCATAGGGTCTACTTCGCCGTCAAAATAGCCATCGTCGTCAGCATCATCCGAGACCATATCCATGCGCGGCCATGGCGTCTGACCTTCGCCGAGCCCATGCTCACCTCTCGAAATCGAGTCGTTAAACCGAGCTTCTGTCTCCACCTTCGCCACTTTACGCGTCAACTTCTTGTCATTCTCCTTCTCTGCATCCATATCAGTAACACGTTCTTCGAAGCCTGTAAGTGGCTTCGCTGGATCGAGCAAAAAGCATGCCACGATCCTATCGGGGCGTAAGAAGAAGTCACCGGACGCATGATCGGGTTCTGAAAAGTTCTCCATGAAGGCCTTAGGCACCATGATCGAAGTTTCACGCCACCCAGGTGCTTTGCGCAAGACCCTTGGTTCTGCAGCGTATACAAAACACACGTCGAATTTGTGGTTACTGCGTAGCTCAACGACGTCTTCAGGGTCCAGCATATCTACAATCAAATTCGACTCATAATCGGAGCAGCCGACATCATATGATGCAGGCGAAGAGGTGGTGAAGTAAATTCCCACGTCCTTCGCGCTGGTAGACGAAAAGCAAAAGCCTTTTTCAGCAATTGATTCGGCAGCCGCTGGCAAAGTGTAGTAATAAACTGGCACCAGGCCACGCTTCTCGCATTCTTCTCGGATCTCCCCCATTCGGCCGAGGTACTCTTCGCATGTCTTAACTTCAACAGGCTTGCGTACCTTAGGGCCAGAATCCATGAAGGCATCGGGAATGGACAGTGTCATCGAAGGACGCCTTTTTGGCTCCTTTGACTCCTGCAGTGCGTTTGTTTTTTATTCAGCGCCATGAAGTGAGAACCGCTTCTTTGCGCGGTCAAACTGGGAGTTAAAGCTGATCAAATCACATATGATCTCGGGACACACCAGATCCTTGAATGAAAACGTTCGCGAATTGTCGACTTCTTCATCTGGAACCAGTTGAAAACCTCTCACAATATTATGGCACGCGAATACTATAGGTGGAGCTACATCTGTCCGACCAACAGAACCTCTTCTGTTGACCTTATCGAGATCAACCTCATTTGGTTGATGAACTATTTCAACCTCCAAACCTGGTAAATCCTGAAGCTCAATGTCATCGTCGTCGACTGCGTCCCCAGGCGCACCACCCACCACCTTAATGTCATTCAGGCCTAACTCAGTTTCATTTTCAATGGGTATTCCCTCCATTTCTAAATCAAAGTCGTATTTGCTGTCGAAGCCATTGTTAATGTAAGTCTCGTATCCACCCAACTGCAAATTTGGACCCTCGTTACCATTAGATGCTTCAGCTGCCGCCAACATTATGTCGTTCTTCATGTTGGTCCCTCTACCCCGAAACATTGATGCACGCTTTTTGAGGCTTGTACCCCCACTTTTCAATTCGACGTTAACTTCTTCTTTGTCTAGCCTGCTGGGCCTAAAGGCAGTCAAGACTTCCATAGGTACTACCACTAAATGATTCAGCGCTTCGATCTTCTGAGCTTTCGTTAATGGTTCATCGTCCATGGACTCTTTGATTGGATCCAAAGCAGAAAAAGGCTGCGAGGTGCTGGCTTGAGAAAGAGATACATCGCCATCATCGTCATACATGGATGGCTCAATCACAGGCCAGAGCAGTTCGCGCGGTACAGCAACACAAAGCACGGCTTCACGGCAAGAACTAAGTGGCGACATCTCCTCTAGACAAGGGTCGTCATGCTTGATCTCATGAGGTCCTTTCAGCGAGAACACTACGCCTTGACGAACGTCCACGCGAGCCGCTGACCAGCAATTGTACTGATGTGTATTGAAGGCAGGAATACCAAATTTTACATAATGTTTCGCAGCCGCCATGGAAGTGTAGTGGTATGCTAAGACGGCAGACTGCATAATCGTGGTCTCGCTGATACTCTCAAGGGTTGATGCAAACATTTCGTCGTCTTGGTCCGAGTACTCAATTTTGGCTATTTTCCGCTCATGTCGCTTAATTCGATTCGAGTTTCGCAAACTTGCAAGCCAGCCGGCATAAATCGCACCCGCCACTACAATTGTATTTGCAAAGAAAACCAAAGCACCCAGTGCAACTTCCGAAATATTGAGCTTGTTGATGGCCGCGGTCAGCATGAAAAGCGCAGCCAGAAACACAAACAAAATTTGATATTGCGCCACCACGGCGAGTAGGTTGGTGAACGGGTTGCGACTAGGCAGAAATTCACGGAAGTAAATCGTCATAGTCATTGCAGCTGCCGCGCCGATGTATGCCTTTGTCACTGGTTGCTCTGAAGTAAGTGGCAACACTCCAATGAAAAACATTCGACGGTACATGTCGAAAATTTCATGGTACCAGCAATTGACGCGCGTGTCATTGAATAAAAAACGAATGTGGTCAATAGTACGGTCCAAGTCCCGCGCCCGTAAAGCTGCGACCATGTCACCATCAAACTCACGGACAGGCTTGATCTTTTCAAGATTGGAGTACAAAATGTAGAAAAAGACAATGATTACAGACTGGGTGCAGAGAATCAAGAAAGCGTTGTAGAATATAAATGCCTGGTGCTCTACACCATTGCAGTCGATTGACGAGTCGGCTTTCAAGTAAGACTGAGTGCTTGCCTCATAACTAAAGCAGTTCATGCCTTTGAATTGTGACATTGCCGACGTTGGCAGAAACATGTACGCAGTGGTAAGCGTGGTGGCAAAATACCCATCGTAGAGAGCTTTCCGAAAGTGGCTCTCCTCCTTGAGTGTGAAAGATGCACCGCGGGACACTTTCCAGGCGTGAAATCCCCGTTCGACCCAATAGGAGAGCCAAATTAATCCCACCACAACTAACGGGAATGCTGAGGATGTATAGACATTGTCATGGAAGTTGGTATCAATATCGCTACAGTCTACGTTTAAAAAATCAAGATTTAAAGCAGAGGTAGCTTTATTGAACGAAACCATGGGCCCAGGAAAGCTCACTCCGAGGTTCTTGCCAACAGATTGCACGATTTGAATGGTTGACCAAATCACCTTCAGCTGACCTGCCGGAATAATGGTCAGTACACCCATGAATGGCAGCTGAGGATTCTTTTTAAGGTGCAACTTCTTCTTCAAAGCCTCCGGCAAAGGGAGAACACCGTGGAACTTGAAGATCCACCCCAGGACAAGCATCGCCATGATACTGGGTAGTGAAGCCAATACGCTGCTACTTGTGCATTCTCTACAGGTAATTGCTTCATTGGTATCGAAGAACCAGTCTTCTAAACAAGCCTGGCAAAGTGGGCCAAATGCGCCTGGCGAGCATATGTTGTCCTTATCCGTAGGCGCCGATTCTACAGTACGCCCAACACCGTCATAGACCGTTACATTCGTACCATTTTCGGCCAAAGGCGTGCGGCGACCGGTGCTTGTCCCGAAAACATTGCCGATCGTGATATCAATAGTGTCATTTGGATCCCCTGCAATTAGCGTACTGTAATGGAGGCGACGACTTCGCTCCTCACTCAAGTCAGGATAAGACTCAATGTGCCAGTCGGAATAGCAACCTTCGTCCAGTGTGGGCGCGCCCGTGCACCCTTTCGAGCGACAAACGTAAATGTATGACCCCACAATATTGAAGTCGTCAGAAGAACTGTCGACGCCTTGTGACCAAAACCCCCGCTGCGGAACTGGCAAGCACAAGCCACCGCCACAATAAGCGCCTGAGACTTTAGGTACCCCACAAGAAACGCAGCCCGGACCCTTTTTGCCGGGGTTTAGTGCGCCATCATCATCGCCACTCCCGTCGTCAACGTCGTCTACCAGACCTATATCATTGTCGTTATCGAAGAGTCCCATGTCGTTGTCGTTGGTATTTTCGGAATCAAGGGCTGCATCTTTCGCTGCAAATGTAGCCACCGCCTCGTAGTAGCCCCGGTACCAATACCCTTCTGCGCACATGAGACAGCGATTCCAGCCCGTTTTAGACCAATATCCTTCGGTGCACGCAGCACAGAAGGCCATTTGTTTCTTCTTTTGATACCGTCCTGCCTGACAGTCCACGCAGTCAGTGGCACCAAATGCCGACTGGTAGCGGCCTTTGGTGCAATGTTCACATTTTTTTGCCATCTCAATGTCGACGGCACGCCCAATGGGACACGGACTGCAGCTGCTTGCGCCCGCTTCAGGGCGGTAGGTACCCTTGGAGCAGTTCCGACAAGCCGACTTCCCTGACTCGGACTGGAACATGCCTGGTATGAATAACAATCAGTGTTGAATCAAATGTGGAAAAATCGAAGCAGCACGAACAAGTAGATGAGAAGAGTCCGTTCAATACAAGCATCAAAGAAGAGTAAGATTCACACGACAAAGTGAAAGATTCATACCTGATTTGCATGCAGTGCAGTTCAAAGACTCAATCTCGGGCGCGACTTTCCCTGGAGGACACGCAGCACACGTCACTGAGGCCTTGTATGGGGCTACAAAGCCAACCTTGCATGAAAAGCACTTACGAGAGCGCGCAGCAGCGTATCGCCCCGCCCCGCACTGGCCGCAAGTCGACATGTTGTTGTGAGGTGTAAAGTGGCCACCGGGGCAAGTAGTGCATTGATCAGAGCCTTCAAGTAGATTTTTTTTCGTAGTTGAATTCTGGGAGCCAGCAGCATAGGTGCCGCGTTCGCATTCGAGGCAAGAGCCAGCGCGGATCGGCGAGTAAAGACCCTGAAACAACATTAATGAATTTCCCCCCAAAAGGCAATCGCAGGTCGTGTTAAGAACATAAGTAGAAAGAAACGAAGCAAAGTTGGGCATGCTGGCACAACGTGTGCGCATTAATACGTACCGCAGGACAGATGGTGCATCGAATCTCGTAAGTGTTTGCGGCGCGGTAATCGTTGATGTAATAGTCAGCGCCTGCATTGAAATGACCAGGTGAACAGTCTTGACATTCAGTCGCTTTTACTGCAACACCCGTGTAGTAGCCACTCGGGCATTCGAGACAAAAAGTGATCACGCCTGTAGGTGCAAAGCGGCCGAGTTCGCACTCGACGCACTCCGTCTCGTTGAAGGCATACTCGCCGGCTGTACACGTGCGGCAAAGATCTGGTCCTGCCGATGCTTCCGACTCCCTCGCGCTGTACTGTCCCTCAGCACATGTAACACATTTCGGTTGTGCGTCGGAGGGCTGTGCTTTTCCCAAGGGGCACATGCGACATTCGCGCTTCCAGCCCCAGTTGGCTGGAACAGCGTCTTTGGGGCTTGTTTGATTAAGATAGCGGCCCGCGGGACAATCACGACACACTGACTTACCATTGTAATTGTAATCAAAGTAGCGCCCTTCCGTGCACGCCACAGTGGGCTGCGGTGTCGGCAGCGGCGTTGGTTTTGGCGTGGGTACTAGAGTAGGTTCTGGAGTGGGCACTAAGGTAGGCAACGGCGATGGTGATGGGGAAGGAACTTCAGACGGCAGTGGAGTCGGCTCCTGAGACGGCACCAGAGTGGGCAGCGGTGAAGGTGGAAAAGTAGGAAGCTGTGTTGGCTCGATTGATGGCACCAGCGACAGGCGTGGTGTTGGCACAAAAGTGGGTATAGGACTAGGCATTATCGTGGGCTCTGGCGTGGGCATCGGGCTAGGTGCTAACGAAGGGTGCGGGGACGGTGGCAACGTTGGCATTTGTGATGGACCCGGCACAGGCAGCGGCGTCGGAGGAGGTGTGGGAAGCTGGGATGGCAACAATGAAACAGACGGCTGCGGAGACGGCACTCCGCCGAAGAGCCCACCAATCACTGTGTCGCTGCCGCGCTTTGCGCACAATCGTGCGGCACTGTCTGCTTCACCAGTCATGTAAGCATCTTCTGATGACACATCGGGGAAGTTGCTACCGTCTTGGGCGAAAATCGAAGACGCTTCGTCGTAGAATCCCCATCGTACTTTCGAAGCTGGGTGTGTAGATAGTGCAGCACCATTTAGAACAATGTCCAGGTAGTAGCATTGGACAGCATTTTCATCAGTAGTAATGGTGGGGACATCCAGGCACAAAAAGTCGACTTCCCAATTATTTCCACTGCCTAAGGTGCCAGTAGCAACTTGAACGCTGTCTGAGTCGCCTTTACTCGACGATACCGTCGCCAATTTGGTGAGTTCATACTCATAATTACCCCAACCGCCTCCTGTAGCGGTGGATTGCATCGTGACGCGAAACAAGCGCTTACGGACACCGGTATCTTGATTTCCATCGGTGGAATCTGTTATGCAATTGATAGTAGGGCTCGAGGAAGGAACGAAAGTCGGCAGCGGTGTCGGTGCAGGACTTGGTGGGAATGTTGGAGGAGGAGTTGGTGGAATTGTTGGTAATTGCGACGGCGGTGGCGTGGGCTGGCCCGTTGGTGCTGGAAAAGGCATCTCGGACGGCGCTGGCGAAGGAACAACCGAAGGCTCTGGTACAGGCAAAGGAGTTGGAACAAGGCTCGGAGGTGGAGTGGGCATTTCACTCGGAGAGAGTGTAGGTATCGACGACGGAAGTGACGTGGGTGTTGGCGACGGCAGCGAAAATGGAATAGGTGAGGGAAGCACTGTTGGGAGTGGAGTAGGTGGAAACACTGGAACTTGTGTGGGCAGCGGCGTTGGGACTGACGTTGGAAGCATCGAAACACTCGGTTGCCCAGTTGGGGTGCGAAGAGTGCAGACCGCACAAGTCTTATCGCAGATGCCACCATTTGGGCAGAAACGAAAAATGAAACTGGGCAGTATGAAGTAATATACTCGCAAAAGACTGCAACGTCCTCACACTGTGTTGGCAGTGGGGTTGGGTGTAAAGAGGTTGTCGGGAGAACTGTTGGCGATCGAGTGGGAACCAATGAAGGGTTGCGAGTGCTGGCGATAGCAGAGATCGAAGTTTCGTCTACGGTGAGCTCAAGGCTTTGGTCTGCATCCGAAACCGCTGCTGTGAAGCCATATGTGGACAATGCATCTGAGACCGCCGATCCTAGCTCAGCTGAGGATGCAAGGTCGCCGTCCCCCGTACTGGAGAGCGGGGCAGTCACATCGAAAGTCACCTCCCAGGTCACGGAGAGCAGATTCCGCCGCCGAGCGTTTTCTCTGGTGTTTACCTTAAAATTCTTTATGGCCGATGAGGATACACCAATTTGAGCAGCAATCACAGAGATGAGTGTTAATTTTTGCTTTGCAGTAGGTGGCTCGTCAGCAATTATGGCAACACTCACTGAGACTGTCACCGTGTCTGCTGTTGATGGCGCAGCGGTGGGAGCGTGCGTCGGGAAAGGTGAATGGCGCTCAAATGCCGAAAAGCCAGTAGCAGGGTCTTTGCACGTATACTCGAGGCCGGCCTGAACAGTGGCACGGTGGTCAGCCACTACATCAGCATAGATCTGTGCTACGAGCTCCATGGCTCTGTTATGTGCGTCGTCAAGGCTGTGTTGCTTATCCTTCAAACCCCAGTAATCCGCATACGTATAATCGTAAGTTGCATCCTCCATGTACGTGTACTCGCCAAAGTCGGTCGAGAAACGATAGACCTAAGATTCGTTCTTATGAGAGCAATTTTTGGCTTTGATGGCAGCATGAATCTCTGCAGCGGTACCGTTGATAGCCTCAAGTTCAGCCGCTGCCTTCGCCTCAGCAGCTGTACAATTGGAGTGTGAGTAGTTAAGCTGCGCCACATAAGATGCAGTCTCAAATAGCCCAGCTATGTAAGCGTCTTCCTCGCGCCATTCTCGCAAAATAGCCTTCGCTACCATTGTCGTGTTGACGAGATCAGGGTTTACGCTGTTTACTCGAGTGTCTCTAGGATCGCCATATTCAGCGATGTCCAATTCCACTGCCAAGTCTAAAATAGCGGTCTGGCAGGTGTCGCTTCCACAGCAGTATGGTTCGCCCATAAACATTTCGTAGTCATCATGCTCGGTCAAGAAGAGTATACGAGATTGGCATGCGCAGTGCACTTCAAGCTGTAAGTCGCTAACCAAATAGTTAGACAAGCAGTAGCTATAATTGTATGCTGTGGAATTGCCAAGCGCACAGAAGTCGTCAAAGTCACCCATAGTATCTTTGAGGTCATCAGTGCATGTCAATGTGCATGGTGTAAGAGTGGGTGCCAAAGTGAGCGTCGGGCTCAGTGATGGAATTGCCGTCCCTCACACATAGCGAAGGTCGCCATTGTCGTCATCAACATCATCGCATTGCGAATCAAGAAGCTGTGTCAATTCCGCGCTACCAAGGCCATATTCGTCAAGGCTTAAGGCAAGTGCGAGCACAGCAGCTTGGCACTCCTCGCCGCCTCCACCGAGCCCAAATAGCGTAGGATATTGTGCACAGCAATACGCCTGGCCAAGTGCGTTGAAGTCGCCCCACTCCTTATCGGCGAATAAAAGGCCTGAGTTGCAGCTGCAGTGCACTGCGCGTAGCAGAGGCGATATTTCGGTGCTCAACATGCATGCCAAGTCCTCGTCGCTCAAGGCGCAAAATGCGTCCTTGTCACCGTCAACCACGGTAGCTTGTACAGCGTTTGAGCACGTCATGAGGCAATTGCAGCGCTCATCCAAGTCGGCGTAGTGTTCGTCCAAGATGCTGACAGTGACTTCACTGCTTACATTATCATCAGCTAGCACTAA
>Ga0307979_1002787_pt1 | contig 11966 bp, 10 predicted proteins | sample OrgLakmetage1058_FD_201833 | JGI IMG/M metagenome (GOLD analysis project Ga0307979, IMG submission 201833) | Saline water microbial communities from Organic Lake, Antarctica - #1058 | ecosystem: Environmental > Aquatic > Non-marine Saline and Alkaline > Saline | place: Antarctica: Organic Lake...
ACGAGGAATATGCCGATGGAATGATTGTCTTCAAGGTTTACACTGCAAAAATGCGGCGTTACACGCTTGCTGTATCAATGAATCGAATCGTGCCACTCTTCGCCGCGTTTGCGAAGCATCAAGCTTTTGCGAAAAGTTCACTTCATTTTCGGCGACTGTATGGCTCGGGAGTCCCCCAAGGTCTAACGCTTGGTGAGCGCCTTGAGTACGCAGCAGCTTCGCCTGCGGGAAAAATTGCGATTGCAACCATTGGATTCCTTTATGCAAACAAGTTTTGCCGCGAGTATATCATGGTAAGAAATGTTTGTGGAAAATGTGCTCGAGGAATGCTTCTCCTTTTCGTGCCTCTAACATGCTTTTCTGCTGTCTCATCAACACACGCAGAAATTTGACTTGTCCTGCTACACGAGCCCCATAGCAATCACGCCCGCGCGAATTGTGACCGCCTGTATGGTTTCAAGTGCTGCCATTCATACTTACTACAGAAGTAAGTATGCAGCGCGCGAGGCGAAGCTTGGGATTAAGTGGCAATGGAAGAAAGATGCAAGGGCGTGTGCTCTCTGCGAAGTCAAATTTCCGACGACTGCCGTGCGCAAGGAGCGAACCAAGCACCATTGTCGGATGTGCGGACGGGTGATGTGCCATGCGTGCTCCAAGACGTACCTCTTTTACCCGGTCGAAGGCAAAGAAATGCGCACCTGTGACGACTGCGTCAAGAATGGCGGGCCTCCCAGCGAATGCATTCTCAAGGACAACTCCGGCCAGAAGTCTGTTTTGAGGCTTCTTTACGAGCAACAGAAAGAAATGGCAGCAAAGTCAAAAGCTGCCAAAGCGCACTTCAAAGCGATTGAAAACAAAGTCAAGATCAAGAAAATGAAAGAAGGAGAAAAGAAAAGGATTATGGAGCTTGAAAATGACGACGCCATCATTCTAGCGACGCAGACGAGGCTCCCGATGGAAGATGGAAACCTTGTCGATTGGGGAATCAAGGAAGGCTCCACCGAAGAGGATCCTGATTCGTTCGTCATTTTCTTGCCTCCTGAGAGCAAACCAGGCCAAAAGCTCGAGGTATATGGAATGCATTTTAACGTTCCATGTTACAAAATGCACTCTTTGCCTAGACTTCTTTTCACTCATTTTTCATTTCAATTTTATAGGTAATCACGGAGCTTGGTGACAGGCTTATGACCCGCATTCCTCGTGAAGCAGACCTCGAGGTCCAAGAATCTACAAGGCCTAGGATGATTCCGATCCCAGGGCTTGGTATCTCGAAGCAGTGGGGGAAAATGGACGTGAAGCGTGTATTGACTAAAGTCACTGTCGGGTATGGCCTCGACGGTGTCATGTTCGCCATCAACAAAAACTTGCCTGACCTTGTCGAAGTTGATGAAGAAAAAGAAGAAATCACGCTCTGGTCCCTGGGCAAGCAAGCAAGTGGGATTGATGTAAAAAGAATGGTCCAGTCGGTGAAAAGACTTGAGAAGGAAAAAAAATCCACTGAGGAGATTGAGAAGGAAGAAAATTCCACAGAGGAGATTACTGGCCCATAGAGAGCAATCATAGAGACAAAAAACAATGAAACTTCGCCAAGAGCCGCCAGCTGCACCGTTGCTCTGGAAACAGCTTATGTAGACGCCTAAGACGCAAGGAATCTAGAAAACTGAGAGGTTTGGTGCTGGCTGGCCACCTGACAAAAGCATCGAGCGTGCTCCAATGGCGTTAAAAGAAAGCCCGGAGAATAACCACGTGTACCTGGGACGTGAAACATACGAACTCAGGCCCACTTGAATAATAAGGAGGAAAAAAACAGGTGGAGCCCCCCCTGGAGGCTGGAGGGCACGGATTCATATATAGTTCATATATACATACCACATGAGATGGGCAGGTATGGATGTATAAGTAACCTCGAGCTTCTTCCTATTTCCCGGAGAACAAGCCTTATTTTTTTTGCGTTATATATTATATGTGCTTGGTAATTGGTAACATCCCCTCCGCTACATTGCTATGTGTTGTAGTGCGCTGCTCGATTTGCCACAGCGCTTTAATTGGTAATTGCATTTTCATTCCCATACTCGCCTACATCAAAAGAAGGGAAAGCGATGGAGGGCCATTCCTTCAAGTGTTGGCTAACACCGTTCGCTACTGCGCGGTCATTAACTTGCGTGGTTTAGAAGGACTTTCAGAAGCCGCTGCATCCATGTGTAAAGAGCCAATCAGAAGAACCTTCATGTTCCACTCCCTAAAAACCTACTGGCTTGTGTGTACTCCGCTGCTGCAAGCTACTTCCCTAGTACGACGCAGCATGGTATTTGTCATTCTCGGGAGGTATCGATTAGCTGATCGGCACATAACTTTCACAGCACTATTTCGTCGAGCAGGTCGTCGACGGCCTCAATGTGCCGCCCCCAGAAAATTCACCAGCAAGTAGAGATCGCCTCACGTCGCACGCCAGGCAAGCTCTAGGGCCTTTCTTATTTGCATGCATATGTAGATATGGCAGATATTCCTGGCTAAGCCGATGTAACCACGGCCAGATGAACCACATTTGCAGAATAAGATCTCCGCCATAGTACATTATATAATACATATTCTTGAAGTTGAATCATGCATAAGTAATTGTCTGGAGTCTGGAGGTGACGCGATTTCAATTTCGCTGTGCGCCGATTCTTGTTCTTACAGATTAAAGATAGGGCCATGCCACATAGAACACGGCCATTGAAAGCAACAAATTAATAATGTACGCCGTTGCCGGTTGGTGTGCCACGTCGTGCGTGATCTAGGGTTCAAGTTCAAGTTCAAGAAACCCCCTGGAAAATCCATCAACTGCCTGGCACCTGGCATGAATTATTGACTTCGAGATCAGAAAGAAGTACTACTAAACTCGGACTTGCCCGCTGAGAGACAATCGAAAAGGCTCTCCTCTCTCTCTCTCACTCTCTCTCGAAAGCCGGCGTTTTGAAGCTTTCCCAGGAAAAGTGCATGTAACCTGCGCCTGTACCTCGATATACGTAGTTAACAACTCAGGTCGACCTCGCTTGTTTTGCGGCCGCCGCTGCTAGTTTCGCTTCCTTCGCCGCTTCTTTCGCTAACCGCGCCGCTTCTGCTTTCTCTGCTTTCGCCTGTTCCTTCGCCTTCTTGTCCGCAGCTTTCTTGGCGTCCTGCGCGGCTTTCTTTTCTCGGGCTTCCTGCGCCTTTTGGGCCTTGAGTGCTTGCTTGGCTTCAGCGGCCACTCGTGCGGCTTCCGCTTTTTGCTCCTTGGCCAGCCGAGCCTTCTCGGCCTTTTCGGCCTTTGCAGCGGCCTTCACTTCTGTTGGGGTCAACTTGGTTGCTGCTTCGCTCGAGCCAGAACCGCTGAACTCTCCGTTCTTCTTAGACCCACCCGTTTTGACCTCTGCAGCCTTGTTTCCCTTCCCAGCCACTCCAGCGTCACAGGCACCTGCCTCGCACTCTCCTTGGCCACCTGAGGCGGTGCCCGCCGCTACAGCCGACTCCGAGTCAAATATCGACGAGGGTGCGTACGGGAAAAGGTTGCTAGTGTAGTCTTTGGGTGACACACGGTCCACGAGTTTCTGCAAACCGAAAGGGAGTGGCTGCCCTGTAACAACGAGCAATACGGTCATAGCCAAAAAAGCGCTCAGCGTACGCTTCAAACGCTGCGCGCGTGCTGAGACTACCACTGAAACAGGACGCAAACCTTTAGCACCAAGTTGCGCGCTAGCGTCATTGCTGGCATGGCCAATGTCACTCACTGCACGAGGTGAAGAGCTTTCCTTGTTATTGGGAACCGGAGCACAGACTTGCTTGTGTCCACCCTTCTTCCAGTGATTTACCTGGCACTGCTTTGAGCAATAGCTCACGGCCTGTGATGCGAAAATGATAACGATGATAGTTGAGAATAGGGTCGAGGAAGTTAGTGGAAGATGCTAATGATTCAATGCAAACAACGACACAAAAGCAACGTCTAAATAAAAAATGCACTTCGAATGACAACGATACTCCATTCGACCATTGAAACGCTAACTGAAAGCATGCGAACACGTACCTTACACCGGCCACACTCCATGAGATGAACGCCATTAGCCTTGTTCTCGTGCTCCCGGCAGTTGGCACACTCGCGAGTGCTCTCATCCCCAGGCATGACTAAACTCGATTACTAACACGTATTGAAAATGAAAGTCTCCTTAATCGGTCAATTCTACGAATAAATTATGTCTTGTACTTCACTTCAAATGAGTTACACGATAACGAATAGATTGTTAGATTGCAGCGACGGTGCGGTGAATGAGTTGTTGATGCGTGGTCAATCTGGACAAGGAGTGTTCATGGACAGGATGAACCGGCTGATGACGGATGACGGAGGATCGCGAGCGCGAGACGACGAAAAAATCTCATCTCCGATTTGACCTCCCTCCTCTGTAATGAGAATAATGAGAGGCAGTTCAGTCGTCTCGTCTGCAGTAGTCCGGCCGTCTGTCTGCGAGCTACAGATAACAGATAGCTGCGCTGCGACTACTGTAGCACTGTAGCTAGCTAGACTACTATTGTATCATCTTTTTTGCGCACTCGGAAAATGGCCTCGTGCGGCCAAAATTCATAAGCATTGCACGATTCAATGGAGGATATGGCCTTAACCGTTCAGTTAGCGCCGCCGTCCCCGTCAGGTGGGGACTTCATTTCTGAAAAGTGCCCCTTCGTATGAAATATAGCTTTGTTGTGAACCCTCCGTAGTAAACTTAGTCGCAATGCTAGGTAGGGATTTCTTTGCTGTACCTAGGCAGTTCTTGCTTCGATTATACTCCATTCTTTAGTCTGAATATTATCTCTCTTTCTAGGTCCTAGCCCGCCGTGCTTGTGTGGTGCTAGCTCATGGGTCGCCGTCAGCAGTGCGCCACGCACTGTGCACGTGCTAACCCTACGTAGACATTCAACCGCTCTATCACTGGGCAGTAGAAGCAGTGCTGCATCTCCTACATTTCGCGTAGGAGCAGTGTTACAGTGCCCTTCGCACGTGCAGGTTCTTACCACCACCGGTACTGAAAGCTTTATTGTTGGTGGCCGCTGTGGCCGTCTGTGGTGCATCGATGTTAACAATCTCCTAGGCCACGACAACGGAGCTGCATCGCCCGTAGCTTTAAGGGTGCTGTCAAGCGCCGATGCAGCAGCAGAGTTTGCGGGTCTTCGTTTGCTTACTGCGTGTTTGCCTTCAAGAGATGTTTCTACGCTACTCTCCGAAGCACCAATGTGCTCAGTCGTTGCTTCGGGTCTCTTAGCACCCGTCGCTTGCCTGACGGTTCCACGCCATCTATTATCCACTAATGGTAAATTGTCCTCAGAAGTGCAGCCATGTACAGTGCCAGTAAGAGGCCTCGGGCACGGTCAGCCGCCAGCGTCTTTCCTTCTGGTGTTGGCGAGGGCACCGCAACCTCTTATTCGTACGACTGGGCACTCAGGAGATGCCCCTACGCGTCCATTAAATTATAATGGAGCAGCGATAGAAGGGTATGTATTGCATTCATTATTATCGATAAGCTCAAATATGGAGCACCATTTCAACACCACTTTTCTTTTTTGTGTTCTTGTGTGATTATTCCAGGGCATTCTTCAATGCACTCTTTGGCAGTGACGCCCCTGATATGGTCGTTCTTGGGTCGTTCGATCACACGCAACGATTGCTTTGGTGGCCTGCTGTGACCTCCCCTTGTAATGCTTCGCTTTTAAGCGAGGCTCGAGCAGTGAATTTCATGGACTGTAACACTGACAGCAACAGTACTAGTGACGGCGGTGACAAGGAAGTAGCACAAGTAGATGAAGAAGGAAGAAACTGCACCTTCAAGACTGATGACATCGGCGATTGCAGAGCGCGACCCTTGTGTGTTTCGGCCGAAGCAGCCGTTCAGGCGAAAAGCTCTCCCCTGGCGGCAGGGCATAAAAATAAAGTGGTAGCACTGCTGACACTCCGGCCACCCAGCGCAATAACAACAGAATCTTCCTCCTCGTCCTCCTCTCCTTCGGAGCCGTTGCCCTCTCTTCCTGGTTGTGCGTTGGCCATCGTCACGAGCAGTGGGCGCGTTCGTGTGCTGGCTCCTGCACTTCGCGTGTCTGCTCCTATAACTTCTATTGCTTCTCCTATGGCCACTGTCGGTAGCTCCACCGATAACAGTGGGGCATCTGCTGCTGCTGTGGCCTACCCAGCCGCGCTGGGGTTTGCCGATTTCACCTTGCGGGGCGTGAGTGGTGTGGTGTGCGCGGTGAGTGTGCCGGGAGCAATTGTGCACTGCGATGGTCGTGGGACCGTATACGTCACCCCACTCTTTGACACTGACTCCTCTACCAGTAGCAGCAGCAGCAGCAGCAGCACTTCATCCACTTCCTCACGCTTAGTGCCCACTCCAGGGTTTGCATCTGCGCTGCCACTCCCACCGGGCACCTGTGCTCTCACTGTTGTTGAATCGATTGACACTTACGGTGATAGCCGTAGCAGCAGTAGCAGCCATAATGATAGCGGATGGTTGGTGATGCTACGAAGGTCTGGCGCAGTGTGCGCAGTGCCGATGCATCAATTAGCGCATGCAGCAGCGCTTGCTTTCGAAGATGACGTGGACGGCGAAAGTGAGCAATGTGAAGGAAGTCCTCGAAAACAATATGTTCAAGGGAAGGATTTGAATAGCAACGGTCAAATCAGCAGTGATGATGAAGTGGACTTTGAGGAAGAAGAAAATGAAAACAACATCGATGAGACGTGCAACCAACGAATGAGGCCTCATGGTGGCAGTGGTAACACTTCAGGCCATCTACAATGGGCCAGCAAAGTGGGCAGTACATCTGGTTTGCAATTTAAGCCAGCGTCTTTGCGTGAACCTGGCCGCGGTGCCGCTGCAATTCAGCTCAACAAACGGTTAGTTGGCCTTCGAGCTGCTACGAGCAGTGCAAATAGTGCCCGGTATCATCGACTGGAGGCGACTTTTGCTTTGGCAAAAATGGCCAACACTGCCGAATTTTGCTCGCGCTGCGCACGTGCTCGTGAAGCAAGCAACATTGGTAGTGCTAGCAGTGGTTCTAACGGGATTCATGGTATTGGTGCTTCCATAAAATCTGCATGGCTGAACGGGCAACCTATGAGCTCTACCTTTTTGTGTTCAGGATTTAAGCACGCTGTTCAGCTCGTTACAAATACAGAGTCCGGAAGTTGCCCTACTCCAAACCAGAACTCTAGGGGAATAATTGATGATGGCTTTTGGGTTGGCGAAAGCGGCCACGAAAGAACCTGGAGTCCTTGCGATGCAGCTACGATACAGGTTGAACTTGCCGCGGATAACGCCACGGCGCAGCTTTTATCTGGCGGTGGGTGGTCTTATAGCCTTTCTGTATCGCTCGACGACTGCATTCAGGACTTCAATGATTCTGAGATGCGTGCTCGTTCTGAAGACAGCACCAGGGATGATCGCCACGGTCACTTTTTAGCCACAGAAGGAGAAGATGAGACTCCAAAGAAATGGGCGCGAGGAGGAGAGGAGAGCCGGCGCTCGTTGGTTTTACCATTAGCAAATGTGCCTTGGCAACACATTTTGCCATCTGACCACAACAGCAACAGCAGTGACGCCACTTTATGTTCGAGCTGGACTACTCGTGTACCAGTGCCTCATTTTCCATCTGGACCTTCTGGCGCAGCGCGACCAATTCGGTTGAGCTTTGCTCTCCTTTATGCACCGTCTTCAGTAGACTCGAGTAGCTCCAGTAGCCTTGGCAGCAGCAGCAGCAGCGGCGATAACAATGGCGCAGCAGTAGATTTGGGAGCCTTGTGCGTAAGTAGCTTAGCGCTGAATCCCAAACCACCTCCTCAGACAAACGTCGACGTTTACCCTGCAGGCCTTCGTCGAGCAACCGCTGCTCTTCGCGCTCGCCCTCATGCCCCCTTCGGTGTCGCCGCTGTAGCAGCTGCTGCTGCCTCAAATGCTGCTGCCTCAGCCAGCGGTGGCGGTAGCAATAACCATGGTAGTAGTGTTGGTGGGGGTGGGAGCAGTAGTGGGGCACCATCGTCGTCTTGGTGGTTGGGCCCACCTCCACTGCCATCCTCCTGGGGTGGTCCTCGCGAACGTGGCATTGCAGAAGGACCCTCACCACACTCTATTCCTGTTCATACTTTTACGCAGCGCACTCAATTACGCCAACCTCCTGGTGGAGCTTTCGGGCTACCAGGCAATGGAAGTGATGGAACAGTATTAGCAGCAACAGCAGCAGCAACAACAGCAGAGTCTTCTAGTATTGACGATGTCGACGAATCGTTACGTCGAGTAGTAGCTGCTTTAGGCACGTCAAACATGAGCAGCGCGCGCTGGGGCGGTAGCTATGGCCGTGGCGCTCAAGGCAACAATATGAACAGCAGGTCAAGGCTCCCTCCTGCTGCAGCCATCCGGCCTGGTCCACAAGATCTTGCCACGTTGCACACACGCCAAACTGTGTCGCCATCTTCACTCACCACTGCTGTAGCTTCAGGAGCAACAGGTAGTGAAGTAGTAGTGCAGTGCACAAGCCGAGCATTACTTGCGAGCCTCCATGCCAACATCTTAGATGCTGCTGCAACTACTGCTACCTCAGCAAGGGTGGAATACTGTGGAACACCCTATGGAGCACACGGCACCTCTTACGCTGCGCATGCTTCTGATGCCTGGGAGGCTTCAAAATGTGCAGAGATATCTGCCGTCGTAGATGGCATCCGGCAACAGTTGCGTTTGGCTCATTTTCAAGCCGCCCAACGAGCTGCTCAACGGCAGGCGGCTTTGGCAGCAACACGAAGAGAGGCAGAGGGGCTTGTGGGGTTGGACGATAGTCCAGGCAGAGACGAGGCACTGAGACGCGCGTCATTAGATTTATTGGATCTTTATCATTCGCTGCGCGATGAAACAGGTAAGGGCGTAGCCGTGCTCTTGTAAGTGAAAGACAGATATGGTTTTTGGAAATTATCTCATCTTTTTAGGCCTACTAGACGATCGGAATCATTAGAACTCATCACCGACGATTACGGATGTAATTCTGATATCCAGTATGAAATAAATACGAGTACTGTACGTGCGAAATTCAAATCGCAACTCGAGTAATGTGTTATGGACAGTCGAAGCAGATGCCGGGTTTGGATTGGCAGAGCCGGCGATCTACAAGTAATTATGTTTCTTGGATCTTTCGCTCTCTATAGATATTGGTCGTTTTCATTGCCAGCTCGCCTCTAGTCGTCTCTACTGCAGGACTGCAAGACTGCAGGACTGCAGGACCTGCCGTCTGCGTTCCATTGCCATTTGTAAATGGCACCTGCACCCGCAGCACACAGCTCACAGCACACGAGGTTTCGAGAAAAACTGTAGCTCCTGCTAACAGAGGGAGAGAGGCACTGCAGCATTGGGCGTGTGAAGCATACCAGAAATGGTGAAATGGTGTCCTCATTCCTCATCCCTTGTCCCTTGATACAGCAGCCTTTCTCTTTACCCCCTGTAAGTACCAGTTCACACCTCAATCTCAATCTCAATCTCAAGCACTCAAGCTCGCATCACAAGATCACGAGCTCATTAGCAGCAGGTCGTCCTAGAGCTAGCTACCTAAGTCTTGCATTTTCAGCCTACAGCTAGGCTTCTCGCTCTCATCTCGCAGCGCTCACCAGCTTATCGTAGCTCTTCAAGTGTGTAGTAAGATAGTGCAATTTTCTCAGTCTCGAGATCAAGGTGCATTCAATTTCATAATGAGCACTGCTGAGGCACCGGTAGCTGTGTGCTGCTTTTGTCATGCCTCTTCGCTTCCGGCAGACCCTTCTGTTCGCCTAGTGCCTGTCTCCTTGCGATACCGGGCATTTGCGCACGGTCCATGCCTGAGCGCGCACCGCGCACTCCCATGTTCATGGTGTACTGCTGCACCTTGGAGCGTAGGTGCTAAGGTGTTAGCTTCCGTGCCCTGGGAAGGCAACCAACAAAACTTTCCTGCGGAAGTTATAGCTGTGGAGACAGTAGAGCCGCCTAACATGGCAGCGAAGGCTAGCAAGGCGTTTGCCCGCGACAGTGCTGTCACCAGTGCTAGCAGCGACGGAAAGGGTTCATCCTTGACACCTGAGGAAGGCAGCGCAAAGGAGGAGACTGAGGTCTTTTTGACCCTGAGCTTTGCAAACAGCGCCAAACTGGCTGATGTGGCAGCCTCTTATCCTGATATGGCATCGCTGCAGGCGCCTTTGCCTGTGGTGAAGGGCAACGCTGCAGCGACAGCCCAAGTGCAAGGCATTGCTCTGTACGAACGTGGGTTAGCATATGCCTTTGGCCTCAGCGGAGGTCTGCCTCACGAAAACAACCGAGACCGCAACAAGGCCGTTGAGTTGTGGAAGGCTGCGGCTGCGAGAGGCCACCCCATAGCGTCCATGTGCGTGCGCGTGCCCAAAGCCTGCGTGGCTCCCCAGTGCCTATTCCACCAGTCTCCACATGTAGAGGCGTGGTGGCGTCTGCTGCCGGATACTGTAATACGAGATGCTCTTGACGTGCGGCCAGAGGAGGTGCGTTCCCGTTTCAGACATGCGTTTACAGAATGGGTATGATTTGGTGGAAATGAATTGAACATTTGCCTTTGCCATACACAACACACTGACGATGAATCTGCTAAAAAAACCAAGAAGTTTCTCTGCGTTGAAGGGTGTTTTTTTTCTCTTACTCCTGTATTGTGCAAAACTGCTGATGCCCTTCTTTTCGACTACTAGGTGCTGGACGGCAGTGTCGGCGGCTCTTTGACGGATGCAGCCGCGGCGCCGGATCCGATTGGGCGAGCCCACGCTGCCGCCGACGCTTTGCTGGGCGCCTTTGGGGCCACGCTCCGAGGCCTTCACGCACCTGCCAACCCTGGTGGGGTGGCGCCAATTTCTTCAGAATCGAGCGCCAACAGCAGCAGCAGCACCTCAGGTAGCAGCAGCGCCACTGCTACTGCCACAACAAGCGGCAGCAATCCTGAAGGGAGCAAGGGAAGCAAACGCCCCGCAGAAAACAATGCGAATATTAGTGCTACTGCAAACAGCGAGAGCAGTGACAGCAGCACTTCAAAGGAGGAAGTTGAAGTAAAGCGGTGGTTGTCGTTCTTGCGCGCGCACTTGAGCGCCTTTGATCGGTGCGTAGCCGAGTTGCCTGGGATAGACCACAGCCGTGCCAACCAAGAAGAGCGGCTTGAGTCCTTACAGGGGAAATTAGCAGCCAAGCGTGAAGAGCTATCGCAGGCCCTGAGGTCTGCCAAGGCCCAAAAGACTGAGAACCGCTGGGCGGCGAGCGCAGCTTCCCAAGCAGAACATACATGAGCAAGCAGGGAAGTACGTTTTGAGAAGCGTCGCAGGTCGCTGGCAGGTCGTGAATAAATTTGGACTCGAATTGGTCATTATATTACAAGAGTATCCATTTAACGCAGCCCGAGTCCCGAGTCCCCGGCTTAGCTGGGAATGACGCAGGAGTCAACTCGATGTTGCGCAAATTTACGCAAATTTAAATTAATTTCGTTAAAAGCGCCTATAAGAGGTCCATTTAGCTCTTAGCACTGCACTCAGAAAGGGTTACGTAAAAAAAAAAGAACAAAAAATAAACGCAAATGTTGGGTTTACGTAAAAACCGCCATTCCCAGCCAACAAGGCCCTCGGGGTGGGAGTGAGAGGGCAATTGTGGCGTTCTGAGACGGCGGTTTATTTTTATATTTTTGCGACATCACTTCTTCTGTGATAACTAGCAAGTTTGAAGTTTACTGCATTAAGAAGTAAATTATGGTATTATAACTGCGCTCCGTAAAGCCACGCTATAAGATCATAAGACATGGGGAATTCGAGTTCCAGTTCGGTTCTGACATTCTAGCTTCTAGGCCAGGGCCAGGGCCAGTCAGTATATCTCTCAGTTGCGTTTAGTAGTTAGTAGGCAGAGAGATTGGGCAGGTTCATCACAATCAGGGCCATGCGCCTATCCCCATGCATG
>Ga0307979_1002788_pt1 | contig 11959 bp, 16 predicted proteins | sample OrgLakmetage1058_FD_201833 | JGI IMG/M metagenome (GOLD analysis project Ga0307979, IMG submission 201833) | Saline water microbial communities from Organic Lake, Antarctica - #1058 | ecosystem: Environmental > Aquatic > Non-marine Saline and Alkaline > Saline | place: Antarctica: Organic Lake...
CCAATGCCCCTCTCCCTCCTGAATCATTCCGCACTTGCTTTGTTTGCGCAACGCACGCGCATTCCCACTTCTGCCCGCAGCATTGGCTTCTGTGCCATTTGGGTTTGTATTAGTTCGAGTTCGATATGAATAAAAAAGGTGATAATCCGATGACCCAAACTCATGACGAAGTAGTAGTTAAAGATAAAGATCGACTCTGACTGCAGTTTAAAGATCGTTTCAGGAAAGTATAATACTATTTTAATTTAATATTACCGATAAATTTTTTTTTATTTTGAGTTCAGCAAGGCGCTCAAATAGCAATATATTTTCGTAAAATATAAGGGGGGGGCGTATTTTTGGTTTGAAAAAAAAAAGTTTTTTAATTCAATAAAAAATGACCACGCAGACGGTTAAAGGTCCGGCTCCGGCCTAATTCGTTCTCTAATGAGTGACTTGGGACTACCCAGGCAAAAAAAACGCACTTTCATTACGATTTGGTAAAGTTGGTTTTCTTATGAACCGCCCCTAACTACAGAGCTATACAGCAGATACTTTCAGCACAGGTAAGGTTGACAAATTCTGAATTCTGATGACGAGTTGACGAGTTGATAGATACGACAGCATGACAGCATCATTCATTATTGAAGCATTGAAGCTTCAAAAACAAGGTAAACTCGTAAAGGGAATAAGCGACGAGCTCCTCGCACAAAGACATGAGTGGAATTCAAACTTTCTTCTTTGTCGTTGGCTTAATCGCTAGCGGGCATGCAGCCGATCCCACGAAGCCACACCCGAACCGCGGTGTGAACCCTCCTTTCAAAGCGGGTGCGCCGGACATCGCGCTGAGCGCAGCGGACTTGGACACAATTGCTCTTGGCAAAACCATTCAACGGCAAATGGTGAACAAAGAAACGGGTACCGGCACAGCACTGGCTATTCTAGACGTTGCAGCGCCAGTGGACGTTGTGCTCGATCGTATCTTAGACTTCAAAGCCTACCCCGAGGTTAATCCATTGAGACCGCGACATTTACTGTACTTTCTAAGCACCTATTGCATTTGGCTAGCTGAATATATAGAACTGCTTAATCAATGCAAATTTGTCAAGACGATCGATTCTCCCGAAGTTTTTGTTTCAAATTACAAGTCACAAGCATTCTATCGCCCTGATTTTGTTGTTTTGCTCTTACGCTCCTCATGCACCCCCCTCTGGAAATGGTGAAATTGATGCTTTCAGATGGTCTCCGGGGTCGCTGCTTGCAGCAATTACGCGGAAGTGACCCATTCCAACGGCACACGCACGCTAATGACGCGCATGGTGATCAAAGCCGCGATTCTCAAGTTTACCGGCTACTTTCACCACACGTTCTACCCCACTCTCAATTCGGTAAACCTCCTTAAGCATTCCGCTTTGCCGCAAAGGTGCCTTCTTATATCTCAACGAAGCAAATCCACTTTCTCTTCGTCTTCTTTTCAACTTTGTCAGAATTGTTTACCGCTAGACACGATCATTTGGTGTTTCACCTAATTGAATACCTGCATCGTGTGAACCTCTCTCTCTACTACTAGGTCACTTGGACGCTGGACTATGGCCGCACCTCGGACTTCACTGACTCAGTGGGCTATTGGTACGTGGCGCCTCATCCGTTGAAGCCAGAGACTAGCTCGAGAGTGTTCTATTCGGTGAAACTCTTGCCAGGCGAACTGGTGCCCAGTTTTGTGGTGGACATTCTCCAGAAGCAGGTACGAGTGGATATCCAGAGGGGTCGTAAACAATGCTTGGGTACTGCTGTAGTAGTCGACGGCGCCGTTGAGCAGTATGTGCGTCGCTTTTCATCTCTTTCCCTCTCTGATGACCGGTGCTTGACTTCTCAACATGACTTGTGCACATTTACTTTTTCACACCTGTAATTTCTTTCGATCCCCATGCACTCTAGGCGCTGAGCCAAGCCACTGCTTGGGTGAAATACGAGTCCGAGAAACGCGCACCTCCACCGCCTCCTCCGGCTCCTTCATCACCATCAGATATTCTTCGCGAAAAGAGCCAACAAAGACCTCCGAGCAGCTCGTCTTTGCCGCTAACCATTAGAAACAGCCTTAGGTGGGTGTTCGACTTTGCCTTGGATCTGCGCACTCACTCCACAGCTCAAAAATCGTCCTGGCGACTATTTCGACGCCTCCGCGCTCACACGTTCTGGTGTATCCAATTGTTCCACAAAATTTTGCATCTAGAATAATTCAATACCGGTTGAATTATTGTCTATTTCCTGGCTTGGGCATCATTTTCAACAGGTGTGTATGGTGGGACTTGCATGCAGATTTACTGGACGAAAGCAAAAAGCCTTCAGCGTGCATCCCACTGGGGCCTAGCCAAAGTGGCGATAACGATAGGTCTGCTGGCGACCAGAGCTGGAGTGATTGGGCGTGGAGTTTTGTTGGAAGCTGAGACTTGATGCGCAATGAATGATATTTGTGAGCAACACACCTGTAAGAAGTGCGACATATAAAATAGTCTGATTAGATTGGTTTATACTCCCCAATTGCTGTTGGAGTATGGGGCGCCCCTGTACCTGTGATATGCAGAGGGGGTTAGCCCGCCGACTATGCATCTTGCTTGTATCCACCGATCCCATCATATCCATGTAGCACCACGTATTTTTAGCGAAGTACCCGGGCCCCACCATCTGGCCCTCCGTCTCCGTCCAGAGGATCATGGTGACTTACAGGGTGACCTCCCTGATGAACAGAGCATAAAAACTCATCATATTTATGTATCATTCGGCCTACGGCCGCCAATTTTCTCACTCTACCGCCTAGATTACCTACATATCTACGTCTACCCCTTCTTCAACAAAGTGCCCGGTTGGGGTTCAGTTTATTCCGCGGAAGTGAGGAGGCAGTGCATTACGATCGTCTACGACGGCATATTGTGGAATGCTCTTGTGGTCGTGAGAGCTTCGAAGCAGCATGGCCGTGTACATACCTTCCATCGATCAACTTCCTCGGTGGGGGTCACGGGGGCTAACGATGATTTTCCCATCACCCGCGCTGCCACTGAACTTATGCATGATTTGCGAAGAAATTTTCCACTACGATTTCCCCTGCTTTGTGGCTTTTTCCGTGTCTCTATTCATCCCAGTGGGCCTAGGCTCACAGCTCCTCGATGGGTGACAGCATCCTGTCGGTGGGTGGTTATGACCTTGGACTTGGAGGAGAGGAATTCGGTTCAGGATGAGCGGTGAGGAACCCCATCAAACTCGGATAGCAAGTGAGTCTGAGCCTGAACACAATCGAATCTTTGTTCCACCTCGCTAAGAAAGAGGACAGGCGATGCTAAGATCGGCTGGCGCCCGACGCCTGAGAAAAACATTGAGACGATGCCCTGCTGGGGCAAAAAAATAAGCCCGGAGAAATTCCTCGTGGACCTGGGACGTGACACACGAACGAGCACTCAGTCCCGCCGACTTTCGGAGGAAAGACGCCAGTTGGAGCCTTAATTGACCTTCCGGAGCGAATTTGCTTGCACATATGCAGCTCAAGTGTATTCTTAATGTGCCTCTGTGACTACTGTGTACTTGTCTTCCTTGTTTTGGGAGAGTCTTAACTAGACTAGACTAGTAGTACCACAAACTTTAATAGGTTGAAGGTTGATGGGCCTTACGCATTGCCCCCCGCCACGGCGGCGGGGGGCACACTGCGTGGTGCACGTGGCTGGCCAAGGAACAGGATCACCCTCTTCATCATGCTGGCGCATGTTTAGCGCGCTTGATGGGTGGGAGAATGTTGGAAATGCAGTGCTTCTCGTTGACATAATTATTTCGACTTCAGAAGCATTTTGACTTGGAGACGCCACGAAAAGATTGGACGCTCGTCAAACTCCTTGGTCGTTTCCCCGGAAAGCATCGGATTACGGAACTGGTGAAAGTGTAACACACTTAGACGGGAAGAACCCTTGGGCGCCTAGAGGCCGCCATCGGTTGAAGGACGTATAGTAGAGTCTGACCCTTCAGTGCAGACAGAACTGTTGGGATGAATCCTGCCATGGAGGTCATGGAGGATAGGTGGCGTGGGTGCCGACCCACTGTCACGCATGCCCCTTTGGTGCCGGGATTGCCAAAGGAAGTTCGCTCAGATTCATCTAGGGCCAGGATTTATTAAACCGAGGTCACGTTGACCGGGTTCAGCGCATGAACCCTCCATTGAAGTTTTTATTTTGGGAGTTTCCTCCTCGTCCACGATTGAAGGACGCCTACCATATCAGTATAGAAGACTCAAGCCTTGGGCTACACCAAGAGCAACTAGAGAGATAGTGTCGCGGCCTAAGACTGCAGGAAGCAGCAGCCGGATTGAAGACCTCGCGACAAAAGACTGAACACCATCAGCCGGAGAATTAGGAATTCTCGGCGGCGACGACGGTGTGACACCAACAGCCGGAGAGACAACGAATTGCCTCGGCGGCAACGACGGTAGCGGTCGGAGTCATTAGCTCGCTGCGTAGACGGTGGAAATTGAGAGTCCAAATGCACACGAAGACAAACGGACTTGATCTTCACCCATGATCCTTGGACAAGTCATCTTGACTACACGTGTACTGAAGAGCTATCACCACAGAAAAAGACCGCCCCGCCCACGAAATAAAAAGACGCAGTCGTGGTGGGAGTCCACAGGGCAATGGGAACTGCGAATCGAGAAGCGAGCAGGAATGAGTTGCGAATTATGCATCGTGCGCACCGTGCAAGCACGGAAAGGCGCAAGATGGGTGGGAGTGTTGGAGGAGTATGGGGCACCACTGTAGTATACAGAGGGGGTTGGCCCGTCGACTGTGCATCGTGCTTGCTGTATGCACTGATCCCTTATCCACGTAGCACCACAAACAAAGAAACATCAACAAATAGCACGAAGCTGCGAATTGATGAATCCTCCAGAGCAAGTCTGACTGGACTGAGTGTTCTTTTGCGTAATGGATTTTTTTTTTTTTTTTTTGGTTTTTATGAATTTATGAATTATATTATATCTACAGGGAAGGATGGCCATACAATCTAGGGGCCCGGGGGAGAGGGAATGTTCATTTTTTACTATCATGGACTTTTTTTAGGATCAATTCTCAGAAGGAGGCATAGGCTTCGAGTACGTCCGCGATCTTCACTCCGACCTATCCTCTGCTGTGGCACGCAGTATGGCACACCATGCATTGAAGTTGCTTTGAAGCCCTTTGCACTTAAGAGCCTTCTTGAGTGTCCGACCCCAGGTCATCTCAGGGCACCCATTCGGCCGGGAGTGTGCTACCCAACCAGGCATCCGACCAACGTGGCCAGCTCAACGAAGAATCCGATTGTGGTAGTAGCTATCAAGGTCCATGACATTGAGCTTTTGAAAAAGAGCGGCTGAAGTGATGTGATGGCGGAAGGCATGTTGAAGGCTGACACGGAATAGGGTACAATACAGGCCCATACATCAGAGCATGCTTCAGAAAGTAAACCCCTTGGAATTTAGGCAACGGAAATGGTATTATAAATCAGATCAGGCAAGATTATATTTTTCCCAATCGCAAAGAAACACCAGTAAGCCGTGCAAAGAAACGTTCTGATGGGCACTCCAGAACAAGTCTGACTGGGCAGCGAATCTTTGGCTCGAATTCAGAATAACCCTAAACCAAGAACTACTCACCATTACAAAAAGCAGATGAATTAGAAGCGATAATGCTATTATCTATCATAATTATAAATTATATTTGCCACGTTGCTCGAATGCCCATGAGCCGGGTGCCACACGGCAGTTGCTGACTGGTTGGGTAGCACAATCTCGGCCGGTCGGTTGCCCACGGGTGAGTGGGGTGGGACGCCGGAGAATACGCTCGCCAATAAAGGCATTTCCAAGGTTTTTGACACAGGCCCCGAGGGGCCGGAATTAGAAGGCTAACAGGCAGAAAAACAAAGAAAAGCCCCTCTTGAGCTATTCAGCACTTGCTTTGTTTTGCGCAACGCACGCGCATTCCCAATTCTGCCCGCAGCACTGGCTTCTGTGTCATCTGGGTTTGTATTAGTTCGAGTTCGAAGCAGCTTATACTAGGAAGGAGAGCCAATCATTAATCAGGCTTTTTGAGGAGTGGACTGTGTTGCTGAGTGCGCCAAAGTGTACTATGCCAGCAAGCAGTAAGGTGCGGAACGACAACCTTGGCCGCACAGCTGGAGTAGCGGCGTGGGCCGCGTAAGGCAGCTGAGCAAGTGATGCGCCGGAAACCGCAGTTAGGTGCAGAGCCAAGACGAGAAGAGAAGACGAAGACGAGAAACGAGAAGAACAGTTACTATTCCCATTCCCCGCTAAGGAGGAATCATCCGGGAGCTGGACCAGAATAACCGATCGAATTATGGCGATCCGACCACCCACAAACTTCAACATGCATACTTTTCCCCCAAATACCCATACTTGCCTGATTTAGTGTTTAATGATAGTTTATTCCAAGTGCAGCACCGGCTCGACTACTTGCCGTTGCGAGGACCAGGTCGAAGTGGAGACAGCAGACTCACTCCAATTAAAAACCTCCTATTCCCTGATGATTGATGGATACCTTGAGAGTAAATGATCAAAATTTCTTCATGCAGTCATGCAGAAGTGTTCTCATTCTCATCCCAGTCAGAATTGTCTTGAAGGTTACACTATTTTTCTGTCTTGTAAAGGGGTGCTTCTTTGTGTATGGGGATTATTCGACTATAGCTGCTATTCGCAGTTGGAAGTCAAGACCACAGAGTTCCAGTGCATATCGGCGAGATCTGTAGATGGGAATGGAATTGGAGAGGAATAGGAATATACCATTTCAAATTTGCCCGTTATACCACATCACGTCACTACAGGGGGTTGACCTTTGGCTTTTTCTAATTTCTTTTTCCACCACGGCGTTTCTTTGCTAGCACTAGCACTTTCGTCGCCTTGCTGTCTTCCACTTTTGGCAGGCCGGCTGCCTCCCGGCGCATTTCTCTGCGCTTCTGAGCCTTTTGCCCATTTCCCTTGATGGCTCGCGAGCTGCTTATCCGAGGAGCTGGCATCTTTCAAGTCTCTTTCTGTCGACGACGATGAGGCGAATTCGACGGCCACCACTCTAGGTTTGCGGCCGTTTTTCCATTTGGATTTTACAGTAGTGCCGTGACTGGAGCTTTTGGCTAAGCCTTCGCCGAGTTGGTACGAGGGCTTGCTTTTGTGGTGCTCGCCTCTTGACAACACCTGAGTAAAAGCATTGTTCAAAATTTAAGAAAGTGTGCAAATGCTTGGGCAGAAAGTTGAGAAAGAGCAGCAGCAGCAGCAGAGTTTGTCAGAAAGCTGATGAAGTGTTACACAAAAGGGTGGAGGTGCTTACGTCTTCCAACGCCGAGGACACGCCATTGCCACACGAGCGCTGACTGTGGCGCGCAGCCTCCGATACATAGTCCACCTGTATCGTATGAAGAAAAATATGATGAAACGTCAGAAAGCAGCACTACCTCTACACTCGCATGCCACAGACAACTAGCGGCTCAAGTCATTCAACATCGACAATCAATTTTAAAGCCTGCATTTCTTTCGTTAACACGGATATAAGAAGTGTTCTGCACTTTGTACACTGATTGGTGGGTTCGCTCCTGTGAGCAATTTCCTTACTCGGTTGGTGCGGCACCACCAATCGAGCGCATTCCCAATCCGTTCCACTTCGGCATCGTACCTGGAATAGACCATAGGCACGCACACCCAAGAATAGCATAGCATGGCAGGTATTCTCTGAGAAGGTCATTTTTTCGTAGAACGGATGAAAAGCTGAGATCTAGTTTGTAGGACAGAAGCAAAGCGGAGTAGCAGTTATGACAAATACCAAGGTTGGCCCGCAGCCGATTGCGCCGTATATTTACGCGGGCGCATTTCAAACGGATCATGCATCAAGTCCAGAAAGAGCCGTTCTTCACAGGGCTGGCAGGTTTTCCCCGCGGCTACGACCTGCGTGTATGTGCGAATAAATGGGAGTTGAGTTCATAGACAGATATCATAAAAGGAAAGAGAGTTCGAGGAACATGTCGATTGCATGATTGAAAGGATCAGAGCAAGAACTCAGTTTCTCTAATCTCTCCAGTCCTTATCTCAAAAGGTATACCTTGAGCACACCCGTAGTTGCCATACGCCAAAAGCCAGGCATTCCGCTGAACACAATCCGACCACCACCGCTACCGCTGCTGCTCGAGCCCGCTCTTGAACTACTGCGAAGCTGCCGGTGACGATGATGACGATGCTGGCCATCCGAAAATGAACCGTTGGTATAACCGCTCCTGCTGCTGTCGCTGATAGCTGCTTCTTGAACGCCTAGCATGCCACTGCTGCTTTCTTCCCGTTTCTGTGTGTGCGGCTGCAGCTCTCGCTGCACCTCTTGCTGCTCGTATTCTTGTTCTTTTTCTCTCCCAATGTCATTCGTGCTCCTCCTGTTTCTGCTTCTCATCTCATCGTAGGCATAAGTGCTTCTGTTGCTTCTGTGATTAATGTTCTTGAATAATTCTTCTAATTTTTCCACGAGTCCTTCTTCATGGACTTTAGGATAAAGAAAACGTCGCTCATGTGCTTGTAGGTTACGACTACTTGAAGAAGGGGTTGACGGATTTGACTCTGGGACTGACTTTGGCGTGTATGGAGCATAAACATTGGTGCCACAAGATCCAGTGGCCGTGCCCTAAGATAGAAATAACATAAATAAGAAGAAGAAGAGAGCGCAGAGAAACATCAACAGAAAGTAAATTCTTATGCGTGCGAATAGTTTTCTTCCGATTGAGCTAAGCACTGCTGCTCTCGTAATATTAACACCGAGAATGCGGTATTTATAACGGAGAAAGAGGTCGAATGCAGCGCAGTGAGAAAGCAACAGCAGTACGCACCTGCCCTCCGTGGCCGCTGTAGCACGCCAAAAGGTCAATGGACAAATCTCTTCCATCCAACCGCCGACCACGCACTGTCGCGACGCCACGGCTGTCTCCGTTTACTCCTGAAAGGAAAAAGGGAGGCGACGATGATGATAATGATGAAGAAGAAGAAGGAAGAAAAATTTAACGGGGAGGCTAAATTGCCATCAATACCCAGATAAAACTTCGAGCATTTGTATAGCGTATTCTTGAGTACCTGCTTCGTGGCCGAAGGTCACTGTTTTCTGACGATCGCCGAAGTACTCTCCTAGGGCACCGGTAGCAGGCCTAGTAAGAAATGATTGAATAGGGCTCATGCATGAAAAACGAAGGCGCATCAAGAGAGATATACTATCATGTAAGATTGTATCTCTTAAATCATCGTTACCCGTGCGTGGCCAGCCCAATGAGCGTGGGATACAAGTCTGTCAAGCTGGCAGCGCTTCGGAACTTTCGGCCACTGTTGCCACTGCTTCCAGCAGTCCCACCACGTGTTAGGGATGCGGGCAAGCGCACTAAGAGTGGCACCCTTGCGGATTCGTCGTACCTGGTTACAGTTTGAAAAGATGGTTTCAAAATGTTGGTACACCAATATTGTAAGGGCCCAATACACGTATCTCAGCGAAGTCAATGGCATACTAGGTTGATGAGATTTTATGAGATCTATTCCATAGCTATTTCCTGTTCGGTGCGTTTCTTTAACTCTCTTTCATTTACCATTGGCCTTTGCCGGTCATTTCATGGGACTCGAGCATTTCGCCATGATCGCTGCCAAACACCACTACGGTGCGTTCGTCTATTCCATTTGGCAGTTTGGACAAGCAGTCCAACACCCGACCAAACTCTTTGTCCAGCTCCTGAGTAGTTGAAAGTAAAAACAAAGTAAAGAGGAAAATCGTTTGATCACGTCAGGATACGCGCTAGGAAGTCTTGAGTCTACAACAAATTTCAAACACGAGGTGCAGCTCATTGATTGCTTCAAGCACTGTTCCTCAACGATTTGTAGAACTTGTTAGAATTCATAATGAGCTCGTCTTATTTCCAATTGCGGCCAATAGATTACATCGCATGCTAACGTTGCTTAGTTTCGTTTACACCATCATTACCTGGCCAGCAGCGTAGTAACCCTTCATCATCGACAGCAGCCCATCTTTCCCCGTGGGCTTTTCCCATCGCCTCAGCGGCATGTTGTTCCGCAACTTGTGCGCGGTTCCTCCTGGCTCAGCGCCCGCTTTCAGCAGAGCAGAGTACCTGTAAAAGTACATGGAGGGTTGATATACGTGCCCACATGGGCATGAGGGTTAGGGTTAGGGTTGATGTACGTGCCCGCATGGGATGCATGAGCACTTTACTTTTGAAGGTGTACATGAATCTCGTGCAGGATTTTAATGCTCAAAATCGCTTCAAATAATGTTACAACGCATCAGTCTCTTTCACGTCGTTTCTCAAGATTTCAATGCTACGCACTGTACCACAGCCCACTCATTTCATTCCTGCAGTAATACCGTATCGTCAATGCCTGAACTGTTTTGTGCTTACCGGCTCATCACCGCATCCAAAGCTGCTTTCGACTCTAGCCCCCAAGGCCCGTGCGGTGGCCTCCAGCACAGCGTCAACAGAAAAGGCCGCGGGGTGCCACTCTCCGTCGGCTCGTCTTCAGCCTTCCCATTCTTGGCCGCCGTTGTCTTCAACCACTTTAGAGCGCGGTCCGTGTAAAACTCGGGCTCCCATTGGCCCGTTTTTCCTGCTACATTGCCCTCCGTCGTCAACAGCACCTACATAGTAAGCACATGTATGCCCAGTCACGCATACAGAGTCACGAAGAGTTTATCACGTGCGTAGTGTAAAAATTCAGCCGCAGATATGAACGTAGTACGTATGCATATTTCTAGGTTCAAAAGTGTGATTGTTTATGCGCTGGAGCTCTTATCTCGGCAGCCAATAAAACTAAAATACTTCAGGAATGCCCTCTGACACGCGGCCTCCTATCAAGGCATGGAAGCACGCAGTAAACCAACCGGATGCCTGTAGTCGCCGTAGCCATTGCCAGGTTGTGACACACCTTGTTCCCAGTAACTGTACCCGTGCCGGTGAGCTTGAGACAACAGTTTCATAGCGTTGCCGCTGCCATAACCGTCGCCGCCTACATGCCATTTCCCAAAGAATGCTGTGTGGTACCTTTTGTGTACAGGAGACACATAAGCGTGACAAATATTAAGACACGGAGAGCCCGAATGGTACAAATACGCACGGCCGTAACTCAGAAATACGGCAAAGACATCCTAGTATGTTCGCTTCATGAGTACAAAAAGAGCCCCACCCAAGGGCCGAGAAGGTAGACGCTAATGTTGGTGTGCTCGTCGACAGCGGAGCACCATTCTTAGTCACGTTGTGGGAAGTCACTAACAGGCCGCACTGAATGCTAATTCGGCTGGGCGTGCAGAGTGGGTACGCCGCATAAGCGCGCTGAAAATCCACGGAGTTCTTCCGAAAGGCGTCTAGCCGCGGCGTTAAAGCTAGAGCATCAGGCTCATCCGCTCCGCCAAAAGCAGAGTAGCGCCAGGCATCGGCTAGCACTAGAACAACGTTCAGTGCATTCGGCGGTGGCTCTTGCATTGCCACCACTACTGCAACAAGCAGCTGCCAGATGAGCCATCTTAACACCATCTATGAGTAGATGTTTAGATCTTGATGTTCAAGAATGAAATACAGACGCGCCATTGCCGTTGATGTATTTCTCGCTAGGCCAAGCAGTAGCTTTACGACCTCGGGGGCTATGCGGTTATAGGCGACAGTATCCAGTATCCATTTTCCAGTGTCTGACGAGATTTTACCTCCTCCTCCGCTCCCAAGCAGCAAGCAGTGCAAAACGTGCAAACTACTGCCGAGTGGCCAATCAAAAAGAAGCCGTTTGAGCGAGCCGCTGGGCGGGCCGAAGGGTGCTAAACCGAGAAACCACCAACCAACGGAGTTCAGCTTATTTCAGCGCTACAAGTTCAGGTGCCCGCGCGATGCGCGGCTTCGGAGCAATGTCTTTGCTGCGGCTGCGGAGGAGTAGGTGCGTGTTCTT
>Ga0307979_1002795_pt1 | contig 11950 bp, 8 predicted proteins | sample OrgLakmetage1058_FD_201833 | JGI IMG/M metagenome (GOLD analysis project Ga0307979, IMG submission 201833) | Saline water microbial communities from Organic Lake, Antarctica - #1058 | ecosystem: Environmental > Aquatic > Non-marine Saline and Alkaline > Saline | place: Antarctica: Organic Lake...
GCTCGTCCTAATGCAATAGCTTGAGAAGAAGAGTCTGCAGCAGTAGCAGACGATAGAGTATTTTCTCCACTAGTGCTGCTGCTGCTGCTGCTACTGCTGCTACTTCGGTCAGATGTAATGGGAGGACCAAGCATTCGCTGGCGTTTTACATTATTGGCATCTTCGTCTTCTTCTCCCCCCTCTGCTTCCACTTCATTCTCATGCTTCCCTTTCGCTTTGCCTCTATCGCTTGGTCTTCGCCTCGTGCCCCCTGCGTTCTTCCTTCGCAACGACGACGACGATGACGGTGCCTTGACGCGACCTCTTCCTCCTTTGCCACCGACTCCACCACCACTGGCTCCTCCTGCCGCTGCCTTGATCGTCACTTTGTACGCGCCCAATCCCGGCGGGCACCCGTCTCCTCGGCACTGCGTCACTGCTCGCCGCAAGGCCAGGCCTGGCCGTGCCTCGCCCGCCAAACGAGAGGCAGCTGCCGTGGCGCGCAGGCGTGCTTGAAATGTGGCGGCGTTGGGTTGGACCTGTCAATTGGATGGAGGCTTTGAAAACGAAGCACACATGTACAAATGGGGTCGACATGTGATGCATTTCGTCAACGCTTTGAGCTGTGGTGATGATAATTATAACTGCATCTTCTCCCAAAGGAACCACCCCAGGTAATATACGTGAGTTGACTGCGACTTCTTCGTCTTGTTCATTTTCTCAACCCATCAAATTTTGCTCTCTCTTATCCTACAAGACGCACCTTGGCAGCTTTCATGTCTTTTGCCACTCTTAGAGCCAAGCCTGCATCTCCGGCATCCGCACAGGCGCCAAGGGCTACATTAAAGCATCCTGCGTCTAAGCCAGGTGCCTGCCTTGTTATCAGAGCCTTGAGAAGGCGGGTGCAACCAACTACTTGGCCGCTGTCTCTCAAGGTGCGAAGTACCGACACGTAGTGCGCCTTAGTTGCAATGGCAACAAATGAACCTTCTTTAGAATGGTCAACAGATGAGGCGTCAACAGATGATGGTGACACCGTTGCTTTCTCAACTTCAACTCCTGCTCGGCTTGCTTCCTCTTGTTCTTCTTCTTCTTGTGCTTTGGCTCTGGTTGAAGAATAGTGTAAGTCTCGGAGCAGGGCCGTGGTCGCCGCGCGCCACAGCTGGTCTGCTCGGCAAGCTTCGAGGTATTGTAATACTCCACTGGCGCAAGGGCGCACCTGCACAGGAGAAGACAGAGCAACCGTACACCTCGTTACTTTGGAATATGTAATAGTGCACTTGCACAGATAATCACGATTTGCATCGTGAACATCACCACACAAAACCTCATATTACTCTACCTACCTTCACATATACTTGCTACCCGCAACTCAAGACCTCTCAAAAGCATTGACACTCACCTCGCGCAGCTTCATTTCTTCGTAGAGCACCAGCACCGCTTCTCGTAGCTCGCTCGCTTCCGCCACTGCTGCAGCGGCTACTTCCAATTGACGAGCCGCTTCGTCTAACGCTCCACCCTCTCGTTCTGCCAATGCCCATGCAGCTTCTACGTCAAACTCTTCCATGATGGCATCAGCTCCATAGCCATAGCCATCGTCGTCTTCATCTTCATCTTGCTCTTTGAATCTTATACTTTCGCCTTCCAAGTTTTGTCTTTCTTCAATGCTACCGTGGTCGACGTTGTCATCATTGTCAGCGTCGTCTAGATCAATCACAGGCTCAGGAACTTCGTCTGCTGCCAGAGCTTTGCGCACTCCTACACTGCTACTCGGCCTACTAAAGCTTCCTGTGGAGCTATCTTCTGTCCAAGCACTGGTTCTTTTCGAAGGCATTGCATCCTCTAGTACTCTCATCCGTTTCAAGCACGCGCGCATTACGTTAGCGTATACTTCAGCGGTAGCGCCAATAGCAGCACTCCCCTGACTCGATGCAAGAGGACTAGTTCTTAAACTGACTCCTTCGGGCAGCTCTTGAGACCTCAACTCGGGAGCAGAAGCAGCAATAGCTGCAGCAGCCGCGTCGGAAGTACTACTAGCAGCAGCGATGGTGTCAGCAGCAGGTGTAGAAATTTGAGGTACGGATTTACGAGGCAAGGAGCTCAGCCACGCTACAGCATATTGCGGGCGCCCGCTGTCCAGGTAACACTGCACTGCTTCCATGTGCACCCAAGCTGCTAACTCCTGCACCTCCTTCACATTCTCTTCTTCTTCGGTTGCCACCTCACTCGATCCAGCAGAAGCAGCCACTGCGCTTGCTTCACTTCCCAAAGACAAAGCTGGTACGATGAAACGGTCTCTCAGTAAGTTCACCAGTGGTAATGCGTCCTCCGCTAGGTTAGCAAGCCGCAACCGACGCAGTGCTAAGCCTACAACGGCGGCCTCCGGCATTGGCTTTTGATCTTTGCCGTCATAGCTTTTGTTAATGCTACCGGTGGTGCTAATGCTGCTGCAACTGTTACTTCTATTATTGCTGCTTGTTCTAGTTCTAGGGATTGCTTCCGACGCGAGCAACTTTAGCGCCGCCAAAGCCTCGTTGAGCACTTCAGGACCATCAATGGCTGCTGCAGGAGCACAGGCCGCCAGAACATCAGCAGAGGCCGACTCCCACAGGGTAGTGTGCAGGTGGTTGGAATTGGCACTGCTGCTCCTGCTGATGCTGCTGCTGGGGTCGTAATTACATGTGCTTGCTTTTTCAAAGCGAACCTCGCGCGAATGGCAATGGTCTAGAAAAGTCAGCACTCGTTCCACCCGAGCGTGGGCCCCTCCTACATGTGATGTGGAGGGCATCTCAGCTGACGCATTTGTTTCTGACGATGATAAGGCATCTTCGTCTTCAGCAGTTGGCGACAACAGTTGGGGTGGCCGGTAAGAGCGCAGCACAGCAGCACATAATGGGGCAGACCACGTACTTGCATTGGAATGGCCTCGCTCTGAAGTGATCCTTCGCTTGGGTCTACGGTGCGATGGTTCTTCTTCACCGACAAAAGCACCTGCAGCATCGGCTGAAAGCAGCGCGGCGTGAGCAACGCTCAATGGCCACTCCACGGCACCAATAGAACTTGAGGCAGACTCGAGGTTATCTAAAGTTTCACTTGAGATATCATCGTTCTTGTCGTAAACATCGTCGTCGTCGTCGCCATTATGGTGGTGATGCTTAAGTTGTGGAGGCCACGGAACATACGCCAAGGCATCAACAGCGGCGGCGGCCAAACGGGCATCTGGCCTTAGCGCAGCTCTATTGCTAGAATCCCACACTTTTTCAGCACTAGCCCCATCTTCAAGCGCACTGCAAGCTCGGAACGCGCACTGAGCAAGCACGAGCTTGGACCGCCGTGAAGATGGCGCATCCATGAGATCGATCAGTTGCTTCGTGCTCGCACGGTGGAAGAGCTCAAGTGCTGCTGCAGGCTGACCGCCTCGCAAACAAGCAGTCATAGCCGTGGCTACGCAGTCGAGCGTTAATTGCACCGTGGGCGTTGGTTCTCCTTCTGCTTCTGCTGCTGCTGCGCTACGCGTGTCTGCTGATTTTCTGTTCGACGTCAACGCTTCTGGCGAAGTACGAATCAAAGGTTTCTGCATGGCATTCAGCAGGAGCAGTGCTGCTTGCCACCGTGGCGGTGTGGCGGCTGCACACGCTGCGAAGGCGCGCTGACACCCGCCGGCATCAGGGCGGGTCACAGCCGACGACAGCGCCCACGTTAAGGCCTCAGCCGAGTCAGTTTGAGCACTTGCAATAGAAACACCAGCACGAGACATAGTAGTGGCAGCGGTAGGCGATCTATCAAGAGGACTATTTGTGGGCATCTCGAGCAGTATTGACGTGAGTAGGTCAGAGCGCAAGTGCCGAGAAAGTGCAAACGGGCGCTCTTGATGAGAGTGATCCTGCAGTGGCTGTTGCTGTTGCCGTTGCTGCTGCTGCTGCTGCTGCTGAGCCTTTAGTTCTGTAAGAGGAGCAGCAACCTTTGCTCTATCATTTGTAGCAACGTCAAGGTTGCCCAAGAGCTTTCGCACCTTGGCAACGCCACTGCTGCTCGTGTCGGAATTCTTGAGGGCAAGCCCTACCCTCGCTTCCATTGCTACTGCTGACGTGGCCTCCACCTATTAACAAAATAAGACACGTGCAAAAATTCAAACACGCGCAGTGCTTCCGCTGCCCACGCGGCCCTATCTTGAGGAAAAGTGCTAAGAGGGCCAACGGTAGAAAGGTGCAGAATTTATACTCTAAGGAGTCAGTTTGAGATAAGCGAGAGTGTATTGTCGAGCAGCTACATTTTTTCCTCTACTCATAAAATTTCTGCCCAAATATTCAATCGAGTAAAGGACACTCACCTCGCCTCGAAGGATGGTGCACTCTTCTAGCGCTGCCTCAACTCCAACCCAGTCGGATTTCAACGCTAGCGCTTGGAGCAAAGCGCCCCATTCCCGGCTGTCTGGCGGCGCACCTGCGTCTCGCATCCGCTGCAGAGATGAAGAGGAATAGAGACAAAAGAAATCCATGTTAGGGAAGGTTGGAGAGGATGAAACTTGGTGCACTCTCTCGTGAAAGAAGTATAAGTAGTGTCAAAATGAACTCATGAAGGGTTGACAGCTGTACTAATAATTACGGATGAAGAGCTTTGTAAGAGAGCAATAGGAACCTGTAATAGATTGCTGGCGCCCTTGATGTCGCCACACGTACATAGTGCACTTACAGCGGCACCAAATACTGCCTTGGGCCTTATGATATCAGACTGAGGTGCCACTACCGGCTGCTCTTGTTGTCGAGCCATTTCAACTTCAGCGCAGCCCAAGCAACGAAGCGCCTCATCAGGCCGCCGAGCTGCACCCCAACCACTTATGATCAATGTCCACTCCTTTGAGCGAGGTTGCTGATCTACTGAGGTCAAGTAGTGCTCCACAGCATGGGCTGCAGCTTCGCACGTCTGTTGGCGCTTCGGCCTCGCGCGCACTGCCTTGTAAAGCGCACTCATTAACCGCCCACGCTCATTTTCGGTCTTCACTAATCTAGCAGCCCTTGAGCTGCGACTGTCTGAAGCAGGCTCATTTGCCGCATCATAGAATGAATTGGAAGTGGCTAGCTGGGCAAAGGGTCGATGCCGTCGTGATCTACTAGACACTGATGGCGGCCCAAATGTGAAGCCTCGACAACAGGCAATCGCCCACGTAGCAACTACGAAATTTCTCATGGGCTTGGTAGCGCTTAACCTAGGAATAAAGATATCTTGGTCTTGCGAGCCTTACTGACTTTGCTGCAGTCATTACTAGCACCAGCTAGCTAAGTTAGCTCATGTTGACTACTGTAGCTAGAACTGCAAGTAGCACTCAGATCAGCTTCACAACATTTTCTGCGATCGATCACGACGATATACGAGATGGAGGAAGAGGAAAGTGAAGGGAAAAAAGTGCGACAACAAACCGTTTCCTCTCCTCGTCATTTTTTACTGTTGAATATTTAGTAGCGCCGCAGGACTATCTGCTCTTAAACAATTTGGTTTTGCTGGCCATGATAGACAAAAACTGCTCGACTCAAGCACATTAGGTTTTCTTGTGATCAATTGATGAGTCCATGTAAGTAGGTCATCACCTTTTAGTGGTAAAATGGATGCCACGACTGCAGCTCGGCATGGGTATAATCCTGATGCCGAAGAAGACGCAACGGAGGAAGAATTCGCGCTAGCCGATTCCCATGGTCCTGTCCTTGGAGAATTAGAGCAAGCTTTTGCTGAAATGCAATCGCAATTTGCTGGTGACGAGCAAGTTGAGCCCATAACTCACGTTGACCGAATGGCTGAGTTCAGCCAGAGCAGACGCTTGTCCGAGGACAGCCTCGACGGCTGTGAAAACAACAGCAGTAGTAGCAGTAGCAGCAGCAATAACAATTTAGTAAACGAAGAAGGTCAAAATGCTCACAGCGATGCTTTGCCGCATTCAGCATCGCACACTTCAATTACTTCCCCCAAAGAACCTACGACAGCCGCTGCTACCGTAGGTGAGGATGCGCTCGCTCATGTGGCTCCCACGGCATCTCCAGTCGCCTCTGTGGCCTTAGAAGGCAATGAGACAAGCGAAGCCATAAATCAGCCACCTTCAATTCATGCCGAGTCGCCGCTGCCTAATTCAAGTCCACTTTCGGCTTACACAGCTGCTTTACCTGCAGCGGCGATGGACGCTGGGTCGCCAACGCCTGAAATTACTGCTGCGTCTCCCGCAGCTGAGGGAGCCGCTACTAAATCACCACTTACTAAAATAGAAGCGAAGAAGGCGTCGCCATCCTCAACCGTGCGAAGCAGCCCGTCTGGGGGGGGCTCGCGCCGGTCTCCCTACGCCGCGCACGTGAATTACTCGGGTAGGCGAGGTCGGGCCTCACCGGCTTCGCCACCACTCGAAAGCAGCGGCAGCGGTAATGGAGTTGAATTAGACATGGACTTACTAGCACGAGCAAAAGCAGTCGTAGCGGCCGCAGCCGAAGTGGGCGATGCTCTCAGTGGAGTAAACCCGAGTATTGCAAAAGCAGTTCAACCCACCACCACCACAGAAGCAGCTGCAGCAGCCAAACCTCGTCTCTCGCCTACGAAAGCGAAAGCAGTGTCTCCTGTTCGAAGTCCAGCAACGCATAGGTCTCCTGCGGCCACGAGTGCGGGTAAAAAGTCGGCCAAGGCGTCGCCTTCTCAGACTCCTTCTGGGAATGGGAAACCAGGTGTCGAGAAAAACGACGACGACGATAGCGGCATGGACAACGATTTAATGGCGAGAGCTCGGGCAATGTGCGCAGCTGCCAATTCCCTCGGCGGTAGTAACGCTGACACTAATGACAATGGTGCCACCATGGCTGCTGCTGATTTTGCCTCAACCACACCTATCTCCGAGGAACCAGCTGCTGGGGCCACCACTGGTCCCTCGCATGAAACAGACCCAAATTGGGTGCGTTTGCCAGGCACCGTTGCTGCTATCGCGGGGTCCAGCCTCTTGACCACGTCTGCGGACTGGCGGCCTTCGTTGCTTTCTGCGCGCGGCGGTCCTTTACGCATTTGGGTGAATAATGCGGCGGCTTCAGGAAGTAGTGAGACTGATACTGTTACTGCAGCAGCTGAGACTAATCCCGATAATAGTGACACCAGCGAAACTTCCTTTGTGGTTGTGCAATTAGCTGCAGCAAGCTCAAAAGGAGAGTGGAGCGAGCGCGCCGTTGCGTTGTCATGTGATTGGCCAGGACCAACCTGTTTGGCGGGGGTAGCGGAAAGACCCGCTAACGGTGCTGGAGTTTCCAAGAAGAAAAAGAACAAAAGCCAGAACTTGGGATGGAGTCAAAAGGACTTTGGAGGTACGCCAGCAGGAAAAGGCGTGGCCGAGGCAGCAAACCAGGCAGAAGCCGCAGTGGCAGGAGTGAAAGCTGCGTTAAGCAACACCGGTGCTGGTAGCAGTAGTACTGGCGATGGCAATGACGGCAGTATTGAAGGCCGAAATCTCGCGCAGCGTCGAGCACTGTCGAGGCTGCGCCAGCAGCGAGGAGGAGGAGTCGCTGATGAGCGCAAGCGAAGCACAGCGAATGATGTTCTGGCTTCTACGTCTGATGCAAACGGAGGCGAATCGATGGTCGACACCGTAGGAGGCACACCGCAAGAGGAAGAGACAGGCAGGAGCAGAGCAGGCCACGGCAGCAATAGTGATGGAGCAGGCCACGGCAGCAATAGTGATGGAGATGAAATGGGCGAAAAGGAGGCTAATGACGACCACGCAGGTTTAGGAGGAGGCACGAATGATGGTGGAGGCCAGTCTGCGCGGGCCCATCCAGAGCCAGGCGCAGTGCGGCGGCGATTGTCTCAGGGCAGAAAAGGTGACGGGGAGGAGGCCTCAAGAAGTAGTGGAGGGCACAGCAGCAGCAGCAGAAGCAGCAGCAGCAGAAGCAGAAGCAACAGCAGCAGAAGCAACAATGGGAAGCGTGCTTTGAACAACAACAACAGCAACAACAACAACAGGCCCAGCAGAGGTGCATTAGCACAAGAAAATGAAGAAGAAGCGGAAACGCCAAGTGGTGGCGACGCTAACATCACGATTGCAGCAGCGCGAGAAGCCGCATTAAAGCGAGCGCGGGAGCGACAACACGCTGAAAAAGCCGCACAAGAGGCTGCAGCTCTGACGGCACACGCAGAGGTGGTGCTCTTGGGAAGACGCGCATAGAGCGCTGATTTTGTTTCATTCGAAATAGATTGACTAGTATCTTAAATTTGAAGTGAATTTCTGCTTTGTCATAGTAGTGTGCTATCTGCTTGGCATTTTTAAGTATAATTCCTTTCCGTTGGCATGTTTAAATTGCGCGCATTCTTGGATTTTTCCCGTCTTCTTTTTATTTCCTATGTGTAGGAGCTGCTGAAGAAAGCTGCCACCGCGCAGCAAGTGGAGCGATTGCGCGAGGCCACAGCGCGGCGCTTGGCTGAAAAGGCGAAGAAGAAACGGGCTGAAGCAGCCGCAGAGGCAGCGCGAGCGGCCCGCGAGGTAGTTGAATTGTGATTTGGGTTTGGTTTTCATCCTTCACTTTCTTTGTTGTTCGGAAGAAGTTGTTTGACTTGAAGTATAGTATATTCAAGTTGATGCTTACAACAATGACTTGACAGTCGGAAGTTTGCTGTATCGTACTTTCGCTGAAATCGCTTTGATTTCCTATGCATAGGCGGAAGAGAAGGCCCTGGCCGCCGCTGCCGAAGACGCCTCGGCCAATGAGCGCGAAGCACTTCTGAGGGCGGCCCGCCGGGAAACCGCGGCCCGAAGAGCTCGCCAAGCCTTGGCAGCTTCGGCCGCGGCCAGCAGCGAAGAAGCGCGAAGGCTGGAGGCGCTGGCCGAGCACCGAGAAGAAGTGGCCAAAGCCCAGGGGAACTTGGCCGCTGGCTTTGGGCATGCATCTGCAGGTTCCTCCCGGCCTTCGCCTCCTCACAAAGCTGCGACTGCTGCCGTGGCCACAAGTGCTGCTACTGCTGCCATTGCTAGTGGTACGGAGCAACGTGCATCACCTAGGGAGTTGTACTTGAAGCAGCAGCAGCTGTCAGGTGTTGACGAGGCAAACGATCCACCGCACAACTTACAGGGCACTGTAGCCGTACAGCATGAAGAATTTAGAGAGGTCTTCAACGAAAACGGTATAGCAGCGGTGGCTGACACACACGCCGATCATTCACGAGTGAGCGCTGGTAGCAATGGCAATGGGTCAGCAGAAGGCTCTTCCCGCAGCAACAAGGGATCGAAGTCTTCTAAATCTGCCAAGAAGACTTCAAATGCATGGCGCACTCGCGCCCCAGTGCCCGTCTCTAAAGCTTACGTTTCGGTACGCTGTCATTTAGATATCGCATAGTTCATCCATTAAATCGTCGATTGCTCTTCAACAATGAGACTTTTTTTGATGAAGGAATTGCAAGAGTTAGATCTGCTTACTTATTCAACCTTGACAAAGGCTTATTTTGCGCAGAATCATGCAATGCATGGATCATAAAAAATCATGATAATAGCCTAGCATCACTTCCGTTTCATTGTGGAACAGGTTGCAGCAGCAGTAGAAGACATTCTCACTCGAGAAGGGAGCCGGCGGCCGATCACTCCGCCTTCAGAAGCGTCCGCGGCGGCCATTGCCCGTCGTCGCGAAGCGCGCGCGAAACAGCAGCCGTTATTCGGAGCAGCACCAAGTGCAGCAGCCCACGGTGGTTTCGGTTTTGGTTCTTCGTCCACTACGTTAGAGTGTGCATCTGCTTTCGATCCCACGTCAGTTCATGGCGCACCACCGCCTTCTTCTGTCTTTCGTGATGCTTTGCCAGAACCTGACCCGACCCCACCTCTTGCGTCACCGCCGAAGCCCCCACCGTCGAACCATCCCATGAATCACCAACAGCAACACCAAGCCTACACTTCTGTGCGAACCACACCGCCCATCAATAATCGGCGTGGCAGTGCCAGCGGCAACAAGAGTGGCAAGGCCAGCAGTACAAGAGAAGGCTACGCCCACAGAAAGGCGACCGAAGCACTCACGGGCGGTGCTGCCATTAGAGCGCGAGCTCGAGCTGACATGGTACTAGAAGCAGAAGCAGCTAAAGCAGCGCAATTTGAAGGGAAACTCCTTGAAAACTCAGCTCTTATGCAGGGTTACAAATAGATAACAGCATAAATGGCCGGACATGCTATAAAGAAATGTGGCCTGTATTCAGGTGTAAAGCGCAAATTATTGGGATGTGCACTGCCATTATGAGGTATGGTCCACCAAATCCGGAAAAAAAATCAGCGGGCAAAAACTCGGGGTAAATCAGCGAATACATTCAAATACAAGGTATCACCGGGCGCAGCTCGATAATGCGCATCGAAAGAACTTACTTCTACTGCCATCGGCGAGCCGCTTTCAAAATTATTTCATGCACAGTTTCCACTCTAGAGGGGGGGTGGAAGTGGAGGTATTATGCTTCCTGCCCTCTACAGACAATCTTCTTTACGATTCTGACTTGCGCGCAACGCACGCGCATACACTTCTGCCCGCAGCATTGGCTTCTGTGTCATTTCGGTTTGTATTACAGAAGTTCGATTTCGAGTAACTATTCTCTTTTTCCGCCTTTTTGAAAATTTCCCCTGTAGAGCGGTCCCCACTGGAGAACACTCATAGGGCGGTCAAAAGACGGCAATAGTGCTGGATTGGGTAAATGGAGGCCTGTTTCATGTCTTATCTAAAATCTGCTCCAGCATTTAGTTTCTTTAGGTCTCTGGCGAGGCATACACGCAAAGAAAACCTTATTCCGGGGCGTTCTTGAGGGTTCTTTCCGTTAATCATTTGGCCCCACAGGCTGATGTTTTATACACTTTAAAGCAGGCTAGAATGGATCCAACGCCGGAATTGATATGACTGGAAGTTCACATTTCGCGAGATACATCGAAATCCGCAATTATTTTTGCTTTTGTTGCCAATTGTCCGCTTCGTTCCTGTTAACGTTAGTTTCTTGCTCCATAGCACCTACCATATCAGAATCGAAAATCTTGACTGAACGACATAAGTACAAGGAGGGAAGGGTACTGTATCTACAAAACATTTCTACCTATAAATAAAGCAATGTTTGTAACACTGTTTGGGACGGTGCAGTATTGAAAAAACCAGGTGTTTTGAACACCCCCCAGCCGCCAAGAAGTCAATAAGACCAAGGAGCCCAGATAGTCCTCTTGAAATGGGGTTACAAGCCCGTAGCTGCTGCGTCGTAGTGCTTTGATGTGCCTATTTACAGCACCCAGGTAAAAAAGAGGTGTTACGAACATGTTTTTCTGTTTGGAAAACCCTCTTCGCGGCTCTTAAAGCCGCTGTGGAAGTTTTGACACAGGCCCCGAAGGGCCGGAATTAGTTCTCTTAGGGGTGCTTAAGGCATACACTCGTTGAATTATTTCCTTTGTGCTAGCCCTCTAATTCCGGCCCTTCGGGGCCTGTGTAAAAAAAAACACATGTTCCTGAAAATGCCAGCCCTATGAGCACTTTATTAGCTTGCATCAGATATCTATACCACTCCGAAGTAATCTTGGTACGTGGGTTTACGAATGATGAGGTTGTATCTGTACTGCAGTGCAGAGACAATAGGGCTGGCATAAACATTTCTACCCAGATAACTGAAGTGTTGTAACACTGTTTGGGACAATTTAGAAACAAACAGGTGTTTTAAACACCCCCCCAGCCGCCAGGGAGTAAATGAGACCAAGTAGCCCCGAGAACTCTCTTTGGAAGAGATTTCAAAGCCCGCAAGTGCTTTACTGAAGTACTCTGCTATACCTTTTCTTCAGCACCCAAGTAAAAATGATATTTATAGCCCCCTCCTCTGCGGGCGGGAACTCTTCTTATGAGCTGCACTCTCAGAGCATGGAGGAGCGTGCCACTTTGGACCGCTACCATCACTTCCATGGCCACTCGGGCATGTGCGCCTGATTAGCTTCTTAGGTCTAGTTTGCGCTGCTTTGCTTTTCTTC
>Ga0307979_1002796_pt1 | contig 11949 bp, 12 predicted proteins | sample OrgLakmetage1058_FD_201833 | JGI IMG/M metagenome (GOLD analysis project Ga0307979, IMG submission 201833) | Saline water microbial communities from Organic Lake, Antarctica - #1058 | ecosystem: Environmental > Aquatic > Non-marine Saline and Alkaline > Saline | place: Antarctica: Organic Lake...
TTGCTACTAAGATCGGTAAATCTACTAACCGATCAATTTTTTTCAAAAAGTTACCGTCAAGTCGCCTAAAATTCACCTTTCAGATCAAGTCAACGTCGTTACGTAAACGTTTAACGTGGTCGCTACATTCTATAATTACCCACCGCCCTAACTCATTACACTCTATCGGTAAATTTGTTAAACGACGTGCGGGCTCACAACTTAAAAAACTTGTAAAAGCGTATAAATTCCGCAAATCAAGTAAACTAACAAAGATGTTCCGAAAACGTATCGAAAGTTTTGCAGAAAAGATCCGTTCAAGGGATATAAAAAACCTCTCGTCGAAGAAGAGGCGAAAACTAAAACCTTTACGTACCTCAAGGATGAAGAGACTATCTAAGTCTATTAAACGCGCACGTGCTGGTAACTTAGGTAGGTTTAGGCTTGGTCAATTACACCGAGGTGGTTACTTTTTCCTAAAAAGACTTTTAGGTGGTTCACGCAACCAACAAACTTTTAGTCATAGACTTATAACTCTGCCCCACGTAGATAATAATATACTAAGTAATTCTTTCTCAGATTTTAAAAAAGTGTTTCTAACATCGTCATTAACGTTAGTTGGTGGACCATTTAATAGGGCAAGTTACCAATTCCTAGAGGACTCAACTTTTGATAAACTGTCTAAATCTGCAACCAGCCACTACCGCGGTCTCGGCGACAAGTTCGTTAAAAGACTTTTTTTGAAAAAAAGTAACTTTAAATTTTTAAAAATTAAAAGGCCCAAGTTTCGACGGAAAAGGTTTAGGAAAAAGTACAAAAGTCTGAGATCAGTTGTAAAACTTTTCCGTGTTTTTCAGTACTACATGTCCCAGTTGTCTTATAAGGACTATGATGTTAACCACGCCAAACTTTTAATATTAGCCGGCCTCAGTCCTAAGCTTGATGCTAGTTTCTCGGTCCGTGAGCCGATGTTACGTCTATCTAACGATAGTGCTGATAGACCTTACCTTTTCCTAGGATCAGCGGGTAGCACCTTCAGCCCCTCTTATAACGACCTTATAAGTACGTCGGTGTTTTCTAGATTAGATCCGGAATTTAATAAAAGCCGATTTTTGGGTAAAAGATTGAAAAAATGTCTAAGTAGATTCCGTAAGAATATTGCTAAAGTTCGCTCTCTGCCGCTACCCAAACACAAGTTGAAGATTAGAACCTCCACCACCCGAACCACCCGAACCTGCACCCTCTTACGGAGGTTACCAAACCTTAAGGTTGGTAGGTCCGATCTTCAAAAAAAGCTGCATACTTTAGGGCATAGAATGAAGAAGGCGAGAAAATCAAAACTTTATTCACGGAGAAACAGGAACGTTTTTTTAAGTGGAAGCCTGGATTCGCTCTTCCCTGTAAACCCTCTAAATTACACATCGGAAAGCTTTTTATCGTTCACTGACCCGGTGTGTATTACTTCAAAAATAAATAAGCCGTTTATTTTTCGTAACTCAGGACTATTTCTCTCAAGCAAGTACAATTTTTTCCGTGTTATGAAAAGTGATATGAGGTTTAAATTTAGGTTTAAGAAGAAATACTTCTCGTTCTTAGCCCCTAATGAGATTAAAAAGGCGGTATTGACTAAGAAAAAAAAGATTACACTTTCTAGATTCTTTTATAACCGTAGACGTTCGATCGAATCCTACGATTCGAACTTTTTCTCAGTCAAAGATACACTTTTCCGCTTTAGAGAATTTTTTAAGAAAGAATACTCATCCGCTACAACGTTACTAGGTGTTAACAGTCAGTATCGTAGGTCGTATGGTGACGTTATATATAAAGATTTACTAACTCGTAAGGGGTTAGATGAGGCTGATAGATACGGCGAAGTGCTGATACCTAGAGTAAGATTTAAGCCCGGTTATCAACGTATATGGAGGTTAGCTCGGTCCACTCTAAAGGAATCCTTACGCCTAAAATACGCCTATCAGTACCGACTGACCAGGTATGTTATGCGTTTTTCACGGAAAATAAACTCTTACTTTACTTATTTTTCTGAACTCTCCGTGGAGCGCATAGTTATGTACGCTAAATTACTACCCGACCTCAACACTCTTAAATTTTTTATGGAGAATAGATGAGTTTACATAAATGGACGTGCTAGTTACAAATTAGATACTATAATATACTTGAACGATTTTATCCAACTGATGGTATCTAAGTGATACTACGTCTACTACCGCTGATTAGCTAATTGGACTTTCCTTAGGACCAGAAAGTTTAAACGGTTAGTTTTTCGTAAAAGTAGAGCAAGTAGTTACAAGCTAATGAAGACTCGTAAACAGAGAAGTCGCTATACACCCAACTGGATATTTAACGTACGTTACGACTTAATGGACGTTAGACCTTATCTAGAAGTTGATTACTTTACTTTATCCGCGTTCTACATATATGAGCCCTACCTGATAAGTAACTACCCTATGAATGAATTTTTTGAAAATCGACAGCATATATATAGGCTCTATAACTGGAAATATATAACTTAGTTTATTAACGGATGTATAATAACATATGAAATCTTCAATATTTAATTTCTGACAACCCCCGTTTCCTCAAAATTCATATTCCGAAAGGAAAGTTAAAAGCTTCGTACTAAACTTTGGGCCTCAGCACCCTGCAGCACACGGAGTGCTACGCCTAGTTGTTCAACTAAGCGGTGAGTTGGTTGAACGTGCCGATCCTCATGTCGGATTCCTACATAGAGGTACCGAAAAGTTAATTGAAAAACGAACATATTTAAAATCTATCCCCTATTTCGACAGGCTAGACTATGTTTCTATGATGACGCAGGAACATGCATTTTGTGTGGCTGTCGAATCCCTACTTAAAACAACATCTCATACAGCCTTATATGTCCAAGTAAGAGTCCTATTTGATGAGTTAACACGGATCATGAATCACCTTCTCGCCCTATCGTGTCATTCGCTAGATGTAGGTAACATGGCACCTCTATTTTGAGCTTTTGAAGAACGTGAACGGCTTATGGAGTTTTATGAACGAGTCTCCGGTGCACGCTTTCATGCTGCCTTTTATAGGCCCAATGATTTGGATTGAACAGGCCTCAATCATCAGTTCTTTCTTGACGTAGCTCTCTTTGCACGCGACTGCTTTAAGTCATTGACGGAAATTTTTGCAGTTTTAACAACAAACACTATCTGACGTAGTAGATTAGTAGGTGTTGGTAGTATAAACCTTAACGATGCTATATCCTATGCCGCCAGTGGTCCGGTCGTTAGAAGCGTTGGTATACGTAAGGATATGCGATTTCTCAGGTCAGAGACTTACGCCTCGTATTGGTTCTTATCGCTCCACAGCTTTTTAGGTAAGCGGGGCGACAGTTATGACCGTTTCCTAATACGTGTCCGTGAAATGTATGAAAGTGTTAATATAGTTTTCCAGATACTCACGGTACTTACCAATAAAAGATCCGAAATGGTATCGGATAGCTCTAAAAAAGTTGATTTTTTCTCATTCTTCGATTTCCTATACAGATCGAAAAAAAACCAAATAAATAAAAAAACAAAATACACCTCCATGGAGAATTTAATACAACACTTTAAGAAGTACAGTGAGGGTTCGAAAGTACCCAAGGGTTTTGCTTACGCCGCCGTTGAAGCACCTAAGGGTGAATTCGGGGTATCATTAATCTCGGATGGTACATCTAAACCTTATAGATGTAAAATACGTACACCTGCGTACCACCATATGCATGTAATACCTCGTATGGTGCAGGGCCACTACATGGCGGATCTTGTCACTGTTATAGGTTCGCAGGACATAGTATTCGGTGATGTGGACAGGTAGTATTCTTAGATGCTAATATTTTATGGATAGGCATAACCTCTGAATTAGAATGGATGATATGAAGCGTAAATTTTTCCTAAAAAACGAAGTAAAACGTTTAATACTGAGATCTGTAAAAAACTCGCGCAACACTCCACTTATTAGAAGATATATGGCAAGTTACTACCTAACAACCATGCCGCGCATAACGAGCTCTACATTCTCGGTTAAACGTTGTGTAGTCTCGGGCCGAGTCTGAGCCGTAAATAAAAAAACTTACTACAGCAGATTTGTTTTACGTAATGAGATCGCAAAGTCGAACATTCCAGGATGTAGACGTGCAAGTTGATAACAAGCACTTATTTCCACAAATACGTGCTTTTGCAATCGCTCCTCCTTAGTTTTCTAACCGATGCTTATCACTATATATACGAAAACCTCGCTTGTCTTCTTTACATAGTCGACGTAGCCCCTGAACAAGCAACTTACTTCACGGCCTACTTCGCATTGATAAAGGATATATCCGAAGCCTACGGTTCTTGAACTGCATTGTTAATAGTGCTCCTATCAGCACTAACTACAATGATTGTTATTGAGCAGTTGGTTGTCTACGGTTTAAACTATTTTTGTTTATCTGGCCAAACCAAGGTAAATAAAAACCCTAATGAATCATCGTCTAACCGATTTTTCGCCAAATATAAACTCTTTAAAATATTCAGAAAGTAATTATCAACCTGCCTTAGAGATTTATACATCTCTGGGCTAGGCGTATAACGTTCTTCAACCTCCTAACTACATCCTTAACTTACATAGTAAGTGGGTAAGTGCCGACTCGAAGATCCATATCCGCCTCACCACCCTCATCTCCCTAAATACCTAACCCCAATACTACCTCTAAAGCTTCTAAAAAAATTTTAGTTGAGTAGTTTTGAGAATAACCTATGGTATCCTATCTCACCTTTGATTCACTCTTCCTTAGTAGTTTTTTCCTAGAAAATAGTTTAGAAAGTCCTAAGCTTTTAGCTTCTGTACTATTATACTCACTACTCATCTCTTTAGTATCGCTAGTGCCCTCCTCAGCATTAAACGTTTTGTCACTATTTACGATAAAAACCTTACCATTAACATCCATTGTATTTGCGTTAAAGTTTTTATCACTAATAGCCCTATTCATATTTATTAGGGGGGGTATACCCCGTTATAGATATGACTTTTTAACTAAAATGGGGTGAATTAAGTTCCTAAGTCTTATACTAGTCGTCTTTTTAAGCACCCTACTACTGACATACATATATTAATATCTAATGCGTACCTCTCTAAATAGATTCTTTTCCGAAAATATCCAACTCAGTACCGTACTAAAGATCTCTCAAAAATTAAAATTCCGATATGAGTTCCTACTCAACACAACTAGTATTGTGCAATTCCAATTCCCACAAAAATTCTTTTTATGGAAATCTTCAAACTATGCCAATTCGTACTGGTTTTTATATGATAGAAAATTAAGTAAAATTACTACAAGTGATCTACGCCAGTAGAACATACATATATGGAAACTAGCTTAATCGGTAAAGCCTTAGGTTTTGGGCCTAATGAGTGTAGGTTCGAATCCTGCGTTTCCAACTATCTACTATGATGCAAACAGTTACGTTATATCCCACGTTAATATAGCTATATCTCGCAAATTACTAAGCACCCAAATAATTTATTCACGACGTGTTATACAGATTGTACGAGCTTTACAAAAACTCGGGTGCATAAAAAACTATTTTGTTTATAAGAATAAATATAAATTTATTAAATTTAGCCCACTTTTTTACAAAGGTAGACCCTACTTTACCAGTATACGGTTAATAAGTACCTCCTCGAAAAAGTTCTACATATCTATTAACGCTCTCCGCAAACTAAACAAGTCTGTTAAAGCCAGTGTATACCTACTATCTACTTCCAGAGGAATTATACCCCATACACAGGCTCTCGAGTACTCTATCGGCGGTATCCTACTATGTACTGTAGGGTAAACTCCGCCAATATTTTATGTTTTTTTTAAAAAAGCTACTAACATTACTACGTACGAACCTATCAAGCCTAAAGTCATCTATGTTAAATCTTATACGAAAACTCCACGTTTACTCGTCTACTTTTTTTGCAAAAATACTCCTACTCTTCCCTCTTAATGACCAGACAAAGTCTGCTCTCGTCGAGGGGTTTAACAACCACCCCCTAAAAGATACAAGATCCCACTCACCCATGAAACTTGCTTATCCTGTTGCTCCCGGAGTAACTGACATGAGATATTCATCGTTCGCATTAGATAAATTTATGCAGCGAATTCTTTCACTACGATATTTCTATGCAATCACAAACTATGTTCGTGATTTGCTATGACAAACTTGCGGCTTTGCCTACCAATATAAGCAAGGTGTAGTATTTCTACTCTTTATCGATGCTTGCTTGACGGATGATGAGCCTTTATGAGAACCTATAGAATGAAGTCTCGTACAAACGTGAATACTCTTCATCTTTCTATTCGGTTGAATAGGGGAGAATTTGATAGTAAGTCGATACGGGAGTTATACCGGTCGAGACAAACGCGTATGGATGTCTTGATTTAAAACATTCTGACTCCTCGAAATATACTATATACTAAATTTCTTAATAGTTGCCTCTTTCGTAATAACACCTTTCTACTTCGAAACGAATTATTCTCTACCTCTCGTCTATAGTTGATGAAATTGGTACTCGCGGGCCTTTTTCCTGCAGTTTACTTTCGTCTTTACAATAGTTCTAGGTCTTGCCCACGCCGCCCAACTCAGTGTAAGGTGGGTTAACTGAAAAAAAACTCTACTAGTCGTCACTTTGATAAACTTTTTCTTGGGATACCTACTCTACACGCATTTTATAATGTCATTCTTTGGTTATTTCACTAACCCTCTCTGGTACCAAAAAGTTAAACCCGTCGACTATATACAATTGAGTCATGAGCCCTCAAAGTGGGGTTGAGGTGTCGCTAAGCGTGACCACTTTACCTACCATCAGTCTAAAACAGTCTTTTGGTTTAAAAATGATGGTCCGTTTGCATCAGCATTTCTGTTATTCCATTTATATATATTTCTATCCCTGTTCTTCGTATATATATACTGGATAGCTTTATTTAGGAGAATCTTTTCAACAAAGGAAGTACCCTTAACCTACCTAACTTACTGTGTTTCTGCCCTAAAACAACTATTTTACTGTTTTTTGTTTCTTTACGCTTTCGTATTCTTGAGTTTCTTAACCGAATACTGACGCCTTCCTATAGAGTTCTCTTCGAGTTTATCGAATCAATCTTGATCAGTTAATTTTTTCGAAATCGCACTGGATTACCCCTCCTTTATTATTTCCATAATTATGCCTTAGCCCCTGACTATACCCTAGGGATAATACACTATGTCTTCTGTTTCAGATTCTTGAATTAACATTTATAAATCAACCTCGAACCAATGAGTGATGGATTCGCTCAGTTATGAATATACGGATGTACTATTTATAAATAGCCAGTCCCCTATATCATTTATAGTAAACTCTTCGTTCGTTAATCAACACTTCGCAGTGGACTACCTTACCAAGCTATCGTACCTAGACACCATATTAATTAACAGTAACGTCTATTATTATAATTCGGTACAAACACTGTACATGGCATTCACTGACGACATAGTTCTTCAAATGAGTACCTGCTTCCTTCCCTTTTCTGCTCTGTTACAATCCGAATATCAAGATACATTCACTATAATGTTGATAGTTTCCCCCGAATTAAGCTCTATGCTGAATGACTATGTTTATGTCTACGTAAACCCCAGCGTGTTTGACGTAGTGCCCGCAGCAGTTTTTGACTCTTATATGAGCAACTGAACATTTTATACAGGTTCAAATGTCCTTTATTTCTTATTCTTTGGTTTATATACTTGAGTAATTGTTTATTCCTTACTAACTACCACGTCACTACGATGATCTGCGCCCATTAGCTTCCAATTCGTTAGATTCTATTACTACGTCTATTCTATAGCAAAGGAGATTAGGATACAACTAGATGTTGTATTCCAAACAATTATATTCTTTGCAATATACTGAATAACAACACTTATGACATTTGATGACAATCAAGAAGAAGTTATCGAATTTGTAGATGGTAGCTTTTTTTATTTTTTTATAGGTATAACTCTTTACATCTGTGCCAGGTATTCTATGCACTATTTTGCTTTCCTTGAGGCTTCTGTCTCTGACGGAAGGTCTGTAGGTTTTATTGCAAAACAAGTATTTAAAGACTTTTTGAATACCTTATCTCTATTCTTAAGATTTTATATCTTACTACTTAGGGTAAACGTGTATGATACCCTTGATGATTTCCTTGATTCATATTATATCTTTATAGGTGACTTCGATGAGGACGAATACTTAAACGAGGTGTTCCTATCTATATATGGATCGTTACTATTTTTATCAGAAAATGACTATGATACTTCCTATTTGATGGAGGACGAGCACGATTTTTTCAATGATTGATTTCATATGTATTTTATCGCCTGAGGTAAACTGTTCTACTTCACCTTTTTTATGTTGGAGGAGGCCGCACGTCTCAGTTTAGCATTCTACGTATGTTATTTAATTATTTTTGAAGTACACAGTGTGAATTGTTCCTATAAAGAGGATAACTTCTTCCTCTCTAAAAGGCAATTTTCGCTATAAAATATGCTATGATTCTAGGTGAAATTAACTTCATACTAATACTTTTTTTCTTCCTACTAACCACCATTGTTATAAATGTGAACACCGCTGTGCACCTCTTACTAACCGCAGAGTTCCTGTGGATCACATTATACGGTTTAGTGTTAATCGTTGGTATGGTCTATGACAATGTGAACCTCCTCTCCCTTACATTTTTTTTCCTAATTCTCTCTGCTGTAGAATTTGGTGTAGGTTTGGTTCTCATACTTTTACAAAACATATTTAATAGATCCATAAACCTTAATGATAATCCGACAAACATGCCTAAGTTTTCTTCCAGATTCCTAAATAGAGTCGGTTTAAATCTGTATAAATTCGTGTAACGATGACCCCACCCCCTATTATTAATATTTTATGTCAATTTTATTAAGTTTCGATACACTATTTTTTACAGTTGATAGATACCTATCACAGCTTGAATTAATTATGATGCCTATAGCATCCACATTCTATTGAATTAAAATCCGACTAAGTTATTCGGTAAAAAGTTGAATATATACAACGAATCATAAACGTATCGCAATAAATTACTTCTCTTTTATTTTTGTCTCTGGTACTGCAGGTATGGGCTTAGCCACAGTAATACGTCTAGAGTTTGCATACCCGGGTGTAGGTGTATTTGCGGGTGATAGTTTACAATACTTATCGATTGCGACTGCACACGGAGTAATAATGGTATTTTTTATGATAATGCCTACACTATTCGGGGCTTTCGGTAACTTCTTACTCCCTACACAGTTGGGAGTACATGATGTTGCATTTCCTCGATTGAATAGTGCCGCATTCTGATTTCTACCCGGAGGATTAATTATGCTAGCGCAGTTAGTTTGTATTGACCGCAGGTACCAACGTATGAACTGTTTTAATATTCGTGAGCTACAATCTATGCTAAAGAAAAGATTTTTCACTGACTTAGTAAACTCAAACGACCATCATACACTGCTTAACAACTCTATGATAGGCCTCCGATATAAAACTAATTCGTCTAATTTGGTAAACTCAGATATTACCAATTTCTATAACTTAGGTACTACAAATTCCCCAAAAACACGTAATAACGTCTTTATAAGTCAGTACGTTTCAACCGAGAATGAATTTGTAACGAAAGCTACTAACCTAATTTTTCCATCCGCCGAGTACTTCGTTACTTTTTCAAAATCGCTATTAACGGGCTTGTTAAATGCTGCATACTCCCTACCCTCAGTACTTTTAAGTATTAACCCTCTGTCTATCTTATCCTCAATCAGCGCAACCTTTTATCTTCCTGAGCTACCTCTTTTCCTCCCTAAACCATCTTTTAAATCCGGCCTTATTAATTCCGCTGCACCTGCGGGAATTACCGGTACCGAACTACACTATACCACATATGATATGGATTCGTTATCTGAATCCTCGCTATATTATAGTCTAGAAATTTCCGACTCTGTAAGATTTACGAGATTTTTTAACCCCATAGTTAGTTATTCGTACAAGTCTGGACATTATCTAGGTATTTGGGATAAAGTTTTTCCTGCATTGATAACCTCATTTATAGAGCCTTCTAAAAATATAATCAAGGCTTCGTGATTTTTTTCGATAGACTTTTCTGAAAAATTAAATACCAACTATAAAGATTTTTTAACCTACTTTTCCTCATTTAACTCTTTAAAGCCTGGTAACTTTGACGCTTGGTATACTAACCACATACAGCCTATGTACAATTACTTTAACACCTTTGATGTGTTAAGTAATGATACCTACATAAACTCGAGGTGGGTATCTCTCGGGTCATTAAATCAAAAATTTAGCCGAATGTTTACGTCTGTCTCTACTCAGCAACGTACCTTAGCTAACTGACGTCAACTGAAGTTTACCCGCGAAGCCTGAAGGTGTAAATTGCTGGCTGCTAGACACCAAAACACGGTTTATAGAAGATTCCTTGGCGAAGAGGGGTTAATATGATCTGTGGACCGTAACGCTAAAGACCTGCTTCCTGGGTGAGCCATGATAACGCCGTTCTCAGCTAGAACAAGGTACACGGCCATTGGAAAGACTGACATAGGTCTAATGGGCGTTGCCATAGTCCTAAATGCTTCGATTGTAAGCTCAGCTAATTTCCTAGTCACATATCGTTATCTATCAACACTTAATAACAGAAAAATGCGCGATGCTCGTTCTTTTTTCGCCGAAAGTTTGATTGTAGCATCTTGAATGATGATTGCGGCCAACCCTATGCTAGTGATAGCCATAGTAATGCTACTTTGTGATCGTCATTGACAAACCTCATTCTTTGATTATTCCGGGGGAGGTGATACTGTGCTGTTCCAGCACATGTTTTGGTTCTTTGGACACCCCGAAGTCTATATCATCATGATACCTGTTTTTGGTTTTGCCAACACAGTCTTATCTTATTACTTACGTAAAAGGGTATCTGCAAGGTCGAGCCTAATGTACTCGTTATACACAATTGCATTCCTTGGTTTTTTTGTATGAGGGCACCATATGTATATGGTGGGCCTTGCACACACCACTCGTATGCTTTTCAGTACGTTAACTGTTATGATTTCAGTACCGGCAGCTACTAAACTTATGCACTGATCAGTCACCATAGTTAATAGCTACTTTACTATGGAAGTACCTTTCTTATGAACCTTAACATTTATCTACTTCTTCGTATCAGGTGGAGTTTCTGGTATGTGTGTAGCTCATACAGGTATGGACGTACTATTCCATGACACGTTTTATGTAATTGGTCATTTCCACGTACTGCTTTCCGGAAGTGGAATGATGGGTATATTCTCCGCATTCTATTTCTACTTTCCCGCTATGTACGGTGTGAAGTACAGCCGTATATACGCCTACATCCACTACGTATATTACGTAATTGGTCAGTTCCTTACCGTAGTGCCTATGCTTTGATTAGGTTATTGTGGTATGCCTCGACGTGTACTAGATTACCCCTCTACTTTAGGCGGTTGACACGCCATAGCTAGCGCTGGTCATCTGCTCAGTGTCTTTGCTATGCTGTCGTTCTTTATTATGATATACGATAGTATAAGACAAGCTAAGCCAACTATTCGTTCGAATTTTGGTGTTGGTAGGTTTAATACCCGTTTAAATTTCTATCTATTCGAGATCGGTAGGTTAAGCTTTGTACAAAGAAAAAGTTTTTATAGTCATAGGTTAGTAAAGAATTCTCAATCAACGAAAACTGACCTGAGCCTATTAAACTTATCTTATTTTGATTCAACACTGTTCTCCTATAAATTTTTGAAGAAAAGATAGTAATAAATACCCTATGTCGTCCGCATCAAACATGGCAAATTTGAACAAGACATCGTCTCTTACCCAGGTAAGTGAACCAATGTTAGAAGGACTCACGTCTTTCATATCACC
>Ga0307979_1002797_pt1 | contig 11946 bp, 10 predicted proteins | sample OrgLakmetage1058_FD_201833 | JGI IMG/M metagenome (GOLD analysis project Ga0307979, IMG submission 201833) | Saline water microbial communities from Organic Lake, Antarctica - #1058 | ecosystem: Environmental > Aquatic > Non-marine Saline and Alkaline > Saline | place: Antarctica: Organic Lake...
CTGCTGAGAGCGCGCATGCTCGAGCAGCCGTAGCCGTGATGGCTGCTCCACCGTTCGAAGCAGGAGCAGCTGCCTCCTGGTCCGCAGCAGCTTCTGTAAGTTCTGCAAGGGTAGCGTCCCGCCCCACACCCCAGCAAGCTTCGTCTCGCCACCTCGCTTCCTCAGCCGCTGGGTCCTCGAAATCACTCGGGAACTGACCTTCGCCGTGCTCGCTTTGCTCGTCATCGTTGTTGTTGCCAGTATTGTCACTGCTGTCAAAACTGCTTTCGTCAGTGTCTTCCACATTACTTTCTGGCGTGGGAAGAACTTGCTTTTTCTGACGGTCGCGAGGAAGTCGGAGGGTCCACACACGCACTCGCCCCAGCCCATCGCCTACCACTACTCGTACCGTGGAACGAGGGCGATTGTTACCATCAGAAACCTTATCACCATCGGTCAGTGCACTCTTCTTGTCACGCTGGCCAATTGAGAGACTTCTCGTGTCATCATTGCTGTAGGTGCAGCTACTGCCAATGGGAGTTGGTTCTGAAGAGGCACTTTCGTCCAGCAATTCAAGGGACAGAATGGCGGCCGGAGTTCGGTCGAATCCTTGGAGCGCTCTTGAGGAAGAAGAGCCATCCTGGTCGCTGCTGTTGTCGTTGTTCTTGCTCTTGCTGTTACTAGTGGCAGTATCTACGCACGGAGCACGGAGTACACGCACGCAGATCGCGTCGGTGAGGGCGAGAGGAAAGACTTCGCGGCTGTTGGCCGCAAGAGGAGTCGACACACGAGACGCCGGTCGACGAGGAGGACCTCCAAGACGCACACACCTGGAATAGAAGTCGCGTTTTAATCACGCACATGTGGAGTTGAAGTGTTTACATGAGTTATTTGGCGATGTTCCTGTCCACTTATTGTTGAGGGATGAAAATTGCGGTGCAAGTATATTGTAGACAAAAAGCACTGGATAATGCACCTATTCCTTTCTTTCACTTACCACTGGCGCAATTCGCCGTCCCTTGAACCCGTAACAATGTGATAAAGCTTTCCTTTCTGCTCTGACGGCTGCTGCGGAGGCGTCACACCATCAGCATTCGCATTCATATCAACCTCATCACTGTGCTCGTCCACCGGGCAGGGCAGCCATAGAATGCAGGTGAGGGCTTCGGCGTGCCCGATTCCTTCGGCCACGCACGCTTTGCCGTCCACTCCCATGCACGCCACCACGTCACAAGAAGAAGAGGAAGACCTGTTGCTCTCGGGACCTGAGGCATCATCGCCTGCTTCTTGATCGTTGCTTTCCCCTGTAAAGGTGGCTTCTCTGGGGTCGTCTGTCGTTGCAGCTCCTTCGGTTGTTGAAACACCGGCAGAAGGTGGTGCCGTGTCAGCAGCGGCAGTGTCAGTGTCAGCAGCGTCAGCAGTGTCCGAAGAAGAAGATGGAGGAGGCCACCACACATCCACCGCACCCGTGATGGGGTCCACGCGCACGCGAGGTTGGTCCGAGATGGCCCGGCGCGCATTGTTGCTCCTGTCCGCAGCGGCTGAGGCAGCCTGCACCGACTTCTGTCGGCGCAGCCAGCTTTCCTCGTAAGCAACGTCGCGTGGGAGCACCTGCCATACTCTCAGCAGCGGAGTGGCCCCCGCCATGCGGTCACTTCGGGTTAAGCCCCCCGCACTCCCCGTGGCCAGCCATTGGTTGTCCAAGCTCAACGCGCCACATGTAACGGGAGTGCGGTGCACGCGCACGGTTTGCACCAGCGCCCACCCGTGAGGCCCCAAAGGCCCTCTTCTTCTGCTTGTTCCTGCTGCTTCACCACCACTTCTGTTGGTGGTGCTGATCGTGGTTGCAGTGGTGCCACTGCCGGCTTTAACAGCCTACAAAATGAATGAACATGTATTGCAAACATAATGGTGACGACAATACATCAAATTGTGCGCGAGATGAATGAGAGGCATTGGATTCACACAAATAGAGCAAAAGAGAGACAAGATGCTAAAAGCAGGACCTCACCCCACACGCCCACTCTTCTCTCTAACCTGATTGCTGCTCATGAGCCCGTGCCCTACGCCAGGCGTCCACATGTAAGGCTCCACGCGTGCGTTTCTTGGCCCTTTGCTTAGGCCCTTGGCATGCAGGAGATCCTGTGCTGCTGGGTCGTTGAGCGCTAATTCGCCAGGAGCCAGCGGGCTGTAGATCCGCATTCGCCCGTCCCCGCTGCCGCAGCATAGCGCTGGTCTCCGTGCTACACGACGAAGTGCTGCTGCTGCTGCTGCTGCTGCCGCTGGCAAGTTCGTTGAAGTCACTGCTGCTGGCATAATAGTTGATGCAGCAGCAATGGTGGTGGCACCAGTGTTGGCTGTTGGAGTGTCATCGGTTTTGGATTCCAAATTCGTTTCAGGAGTGGCTGCAGCAGCAGCAGCAGCACTTGTATTATTCCTCACGGGCGCACCATCTCGGTTGGTGTTGATAGAAGGAGCTGAAGAGGTATAGTCGGCTGGCAAACCGGGTAGCCAAGCCACAAAAGGCGTTGGAGTGCGTGCTGGACCGTGATGAGTTACCCACGAGGCTATTCGAACACCCTTCGTACTGCTGCTGCTGCTGCTGCTCTCGCTAACGTTGCTCTTGGCTTTACTACTACCCTGTTTTTTCCCTCTTGCTCTTCTTTCACCTCCTGCATCTCCTGCACTTGCTTCTTCTTCCGCGCTTCCTGCTAAATTCCACACGCTCACGCCTTCGTCGTCTCGACCAACCGCTAGCAAGTCAGCGATTGCCCAGGCAGCATTTTCGTCACGGCATCGGCGGCGGCTCTCATGAATCGATTTTCTCCTCTTCAGCTCTTCCTTTTCTCCACATTCCTCTTGTACTCTCTCTTTATCTACATTTTCCATCTCCTCACCATTGCCATTGCCCACTTCGTCATCTACACCTTCCTGGTAGTCTCTGCCGCAGTTGTCGTCATCATCATCATCATAGTCGTCGTCGTTGCCCTCGATATTTGGACTCAGAGGCACGCCTGGCCCTAGCGCCATGCAGTGCACGGGCCCCAACTCCCTCAGATGCTGCTTCGAAGTCCACACCGGTGGGTTGTGCTTCGGAGGGGGCCGGGCTAGACGCGCTTCGAACCGTTCAGCGGCGGCTTCGGAGATTGCAGCTTCCAACATTCGATCCACCTAGCAAATAGGGCAAACACACACACGTGCGCGAAGGCTTCTAATCAAATGATCAGGACAATCGAAAATTCCAATCGACTCATTTGTCAGACCAAGCTTCATGCACAAATCCAGGTGAAAAGAGAAAAAAGACAAAGAGCGATAATTCACCCACACCACACAAGTACCCTCACGTTGACCACGCCGACTACTGTATTACAGTCTATTCTACTAGCACTGCTCCCTTTATCATCGCCACTTCTGACCTCAGTCTCCAGCAAAATCTCTGCGACGTTCGCGGTGTGCAAGTCGGTGTGCTTCAACCACTCTAGGGCCGCTTCTCGCTCTCTTAACCGCTGCGCTTCTTCTTCTGCTGCGGCTGCGGTGGCCAATTCCGCGGCGAGCGCTGCAGCTCGAGCCCTTTCTTCTCTGTGAGCCACTTTTTGGGCGATGGTGTTGCTGGTCATCGAACTCAAACTGCGGGCCGTGTAGGTGGAGGACGTTTCGTTGCTTTCGTCGTCGTCGTCTTCATCGTCGTCATTGTCATCATCAGTCAAATTGAAGTCCTCGTCTAGTCCACTGTCTGGGTCCTTTTCCTGCTCCTTCTTCTTCCTTCGCTTTTCTTGCTTTTCTTTCTTCTTTTCGTTTTTGAGCTCGTTTTTCTGGGCCTCTTTCTGCAGGTCTTTGAGCTCTTGGGGGTCTGGCCACCCGGGCACCCGTAAATTTAAGCGCATCAAATTGTGCTGCAGCCGCCCCGACAGCACAGCTTTGTTCAATGCCGCTACTTTGCTCCGTTGCCGCATGACCTCCCATGCTCGCTCGTCCTGACAAGCAGCGAAAAAAAGAGAGGAAAAAAAAGAAGGGGTGCTTAGTCAAACACGTACGCGAGTAAAGCGCACGACACAAAATAGCGCGAAGAATGAAACGAGTGATTAAACACCAAAGTGCAAACGTATGTCTTCAAAAAGATCAAGCCTTCAAACACACATCTTAGCAATGCAAGCCCGCCAGTATACATCAAGCACCTGAGCTTGGCGCATTTCGTTGAGCTGAGCTGCCGCGCGCTTCTGCGCTTCCGCCAATGCTTTGGTTTCGGTAATTTCTAGCCTCTGTTCGGGGCTCAGCGTCTTCCACTTTCTGCGCTCGGCTTCTGCGCGAGCTTCTTCGTCTTCGGCTTGCCGAGCTGCCGCTACTTCCTGCGCTTGCGCAGCCGCGAGCTGCTCAGCTCGGTCAACGTCATCGAGATCGTCATCGTCGTCATCGTTGTTGTTCATTACGCCTGCGCTATTACTTGTAGTATTGTTCATACCAATGGGGTGTTTATCTACTGCCCCTTGCTCGTTGCCCTTTCCCTCGTCCTCTTCTAGAGCTTTGTTGTTGTTGGCGACTCGAGCCGCTTCTTTGCGAGCCGCAAACGACGCTGCTTTAGAAGCCCTTAAGCGCTCTTCGGCTTTGGTCATGATGGGCCAACGCCCTTTTGCTTCTGCGCCCACTTCCAATCGCACCGGTCCTGCCACCTCAACAGCGGCCACCTTGGTCCTTGGACTGTTCTCGCTGCCTTTCTCTTCTTCTTTCTCTTCTTCTTCTTCTTGTTCGCCCCCACCTGCTGCTGCTGGTGACAAGTGCCGCGCACCATCACCACCACTGCTTCCATCACTTGCAGTGGTAGCGGCAGCAGCAGTGGTAGCAGCAGCAGCGCGCTTTGCCATTTTGGCCTCGTGCGCTGCCGCTTTCGCTTTTGCCTGCAAGCCTGCGCTTTGACGGTCTTCCCAAAAGTCAGGCGGCGGCAAGTACGGCGCGTAAGCACTCGCGCGGTCGGCCCGCACCACCACCGCAGTCGCGCGGCTGGTCGGCAAAGGGTGCGGCCGCTGCCAAGGTGGCACCTGGTGGTGCTTTGCAGCAGCAGCTGGCACAAAGTCTGCTCGAGGGTCCGAGCTTAGAGCTGCAGCAGCGTCGCCCGGAGCCGATGAAGCAGTTGCATCCGGGGATGCTCCCGGAACACGGCCTCGCTCTCTCGGGTGCCGCGACAGAGCGAGCTGGTGCAGCGACGAGACCTCTTCTCCATCACCCCCCGACGCGACATTGCGCAGCAGCACGGGGTCCAACGCGACACCGCGCTCTACTTCGGCACCCTCTGCCTGCGCCATGGACGGTGGTGCTCCCGCGGCGTGCGCTGCTTCTGCTGCAGCGGCGCCCTGCCTTGCCGCAGCAGCTGCTGCCGCGTTGTGCTCCCCAGACGCGAGGCGATCCAATGCCAGGAGTTGCTCGATGGCAGCAGGATTATTGCTGGCCGCTGCGCGGCGCGCAGCCGCCATCTTGGCTGCGTGGCCAACGTCCTTGGGGCTCTTGGCGTCTACGCGGCCGTACCAGCGAGCGCGCGCAGCCACCGTGTTGGTCCAATGGTTACGCGCCGCAGCTTCGGCGGCAGCTTGCGCCACTAGAGGAGTATTGGTGGCTTCCCAGTCGCGCTCGGCGTCTCTTAGCCGTTGGGTCAGGCCGTCCGCGTCGCTTTGCGCTAACTCAGTGGCGTCTTGCTTGAGCTCGTCGTCCATCACCTGGAAGGGTGCAAGTTTTTTCGTTCGTTCGAAAAGAGGAAGCAAATGAAATGAATGTTTGCTTTCAATTCAAACAGAGTATTTGCACGCACGACCCTAGATATATTTATATTTAATGTGGGGGCGCGCAAACTAGCTAGCAATTGCTCCGATGACATTTAACGCCTATCCTACCATGCGCTCGGAGGCAACTACAGCACTAAACTACACACAAAGGCCCGATACCTTGAGAAATTCGGTAACATGTAAGCAAGTGGCGCCTGAAGCCGGGTGTGGCACACTTTTTGAGCGGCACTGTTCAATGCACATGGCGTTGCGTGCTTTGTTAGTGCGGCCCATGCTCCGAAAGAGGGTAGGGAGTTTGGCCAGGAGCACGTGCCCTTTGCTCTTTTGCACTAAGGGGTCATCGGGGTCGTCGTCTTCGTTGCCGGGGATTTCAAACAACAGAAATTCTTCCGTCAAGCTTTCCTTTTCTTCTTCGCTTAGGCCCTGGTAAGTAATGCGTGGATCCCAGCCTGCAGTCTTGGGATTCCAATCCCGCGGAGGCACCCAAGCCGCAGGCTCCGGCTGCTGCGCGCGCAGAACTAGAGGCGCCACTAGGCACGGTCCGAAAAAACGAGGCTCATTACTTTCTTCCGACATCTTTAATAGGTTAAGCTAAAGCCGGCACTAGCTGGTAACGCTGTCGTTGAAGGATTGCCGGGATTTACACCATTGTTTCGTTATCAGTTACTCAGTTACCATTTGTCAATATTTTCGCCCCCATTACTACATTAGGTCATTCGTTTTTCCTCAATCTTCAATTGTTGCCGAGTTCAGAGTTGCCCAGCTTCTGCTCATACTCTTATGCTATTCATTACGCAGCTATTAATGAACACATAAGCAAATCCATTTTTCGGGTTTTCGGGGCTGCGAGTTGTAATGTGTAGGCACATATCCACCGCAGGGATAGTTAAACACACGGACTTCTGACTACAGCCATATCTGACTAACCCTAGGAACACAGCCATAGCAGAGAGCAGAAGAAATCTACACTCGAGAAGGATCAATTTTGGCGAAAGTTGCGCTTGATAGCTCCATTGTAAAGGCCAGCTAAGTAGACTGAGCTCGCTATCTCCAAACGGGCGAAGGCAAAGCGGTAGAGCGGCCGCAAAAGCTGTCCAGAAGAGAAGCACACAGAAGAAGGCAGGTTTGTCAGGCCTAATGTGCCGCTCAAGACGACTGATGGGGGGTGGTTGACACATTTCAAACTACAGGATTTATTACTGCTGGGCGTGTGTCGTGGGCTCGCAATGCAACGACTTCAAATTCTCCACCCTTCACGAAAGAAGACATAACTCAACCTCCCCGCCTCGCACAAACTCACAAGTCAACGTAAATGGATTCGTCGCGGTGGACTTCGTCGTCGAGCAACGCCAAAGCGGAGTCCACGCCTTCCCGGAACGCCCCCACCCGCATTTCACAGCCTTGGGCGGGGTTGTCCCACCCGCTCGCGCTGGCGGCGGCGCGCAGCTCGAGCTCGTCGTAAATGTGCTTGTGCCCGTACTCGTAAAAGATTTGGTTGAACATGTCCGCTTTCCGCGACGAGAGCCATTCTTTGTTGGGTGCCATGCCCGGCCTTTCCGTCATCGCGGCGTAGTGTTCCTTGAAGAAGCGCTGCACGAACGTTTGGTGGTATTGATCGTCGTTTTTGAAAAATCAATCATACGAAAGCACACAAAAAGATGACAAACGAGGTTGCATGCAAAACTTTCATCATCAATGCGCTCTTTTGCGAGCTTCAGTACAGTTAGCATTATTTGATTCATGATAAATATTCAAGTAATTGTAATTCTTGCTCGTGTATGAAAGGAACAATTTTGCAACCTGTGCTGGGTCGAAGTACGCTGCGGCATATATGGCCAAGTCCGGCGTGGAAATGCGCAGCGTCCCGCCTGGCGCCAGCAGCCGCCGGGCTTCGGCGAGGAACCCTATGGCAGCTTTGTAGGGCACGTGCTCAATGAAGTGCTCGGCGATGATCCACGCGAAGCGCCCGTCCCGAAACGGAAAGCGCTGCGTGCCGTCGTGTTGCAGGAAAAACATGCGTGCTGGTTCGGTGCTGGGGTCGAACTGCATACTTTGGTCGACTTCGAGGGCAAACACGGCGCCGGGCACGGTGGCCCTGCCGTGAGCGTCTTCGATGCCCGTTAAATCAACGTTGACACAGTCGGCCTTGAAAGCAAGCATCGAGCCGACGTGCAAGCCAGGCACCCCGTCTAGGAGTGGGTCCTCAGCAACAGCTCCTGGGGCTGTCAGCTGCTGCAACTGGTAAGTTGCTCCATTGCCGCTTTGCACACTGCATGCTAGTACTAAAAGAGACGCTCCAAGGAAGCGCATATTGAACATCACTTTACTAGCTAGGGTTGCTGAAAGTGTGACAATCGGTGCTCAATTATTTATTTGCTTGGCTAGTCCTCAATTCTAGCAACCGCGATTCTTGCCTGCTCGTAGGATTTTGGGCAGTAAAACTCCTGTAGTATGACCGATTCCACCAAATTGTGGTGCTGTTGCTTGCTGCGTGCTTCTGCTTGCTCAAAGCTTAACCTTTTAAGCTAACATGCTAAATAACAATCACGGAAAGTAGCTTCGTAAGTAAGTAGCTTCTGGCTATTCTGGCTCTGGAAAAGGATTGGGTACCATCAAATACTAGGGAGCCGTTCCTCTCCTCGGTCTTCTTTTCCTTCTTCTTGCTGGGCTGTCGTCGTCATTTTGTCTCTCTTCCAGCTGGTCCAGGTGGCCCGACGCCGCGAACGAGGAGGGCGCCAGACATTCAGCAGAACACAGTCCGTGCGGTCACTTCGTTCATTTCTTAGCATCTAGAGACTCGCCTAGGGAGACATCATTCACAGAACACTGAAGCTTCATATATATAGTAAAGGATGACGCGGCTTTCATTGGCGGTTGTGGATGTCCAAGAAAAGGCTCTCGGAGTCGGCACATTCGTCGTGCAATGTAGTTTAGAGGTTAGTTGCAGCCTGCGTGAGAATTATCATGAGAGCAAATCGGCACTATTTCCTCGTGCATCTTCTCGTTTCTACGACATTTTTTCTTTCCCTTCTCACTAACGGGCCCTTCATGGACATTTTTGGTGAACGTAGGGCAAGGAGTGGGTGGTGCACAAGGCACTCAGCGACTTCCAGGACTTAAGAACCCGCGTACGGACTCAAGTGGCAATAACATCACCTTTCCCTGACCGTGGGTCCCGGGCTGCGTCAGTGGGCGCCAATGCTTCGGCCGGCAGTGCGGCCGCCGAAAAACGCCGGCAGACTTTGCAACAGCAAGCAGCCACCTTGCACGCGTGGTGCGCGGAACTGAACACTGCTCTGCCACCGCACTTGGAAATGCTCGTGAAAAACTGGGCTGATGCAGGGGCTGCGTCGGCACCGAAGGCCGGAGGCCCGAAGAAGTCCTCGGCCTTTGCCAACGCAGCGAAAGCCACGGCCGGCTGGCTCCGCGCGGGCTTAAGCAACAACGGCCAACACAGCGGCAACTCTGGCAGCCGCAGCCGCAGCAGCAGCAGCAGCAGTAGCAGTAGCAGCCACAGCGATGCTGCTAGTAGCAACGAGCATGCGCTTCTAGCGTCACCAGGCGGAGACGGGGTGGGGGAACTGTACGGCAGCGGCAAGAGCAGTTCGAACTGGCAGAATCGCTCGACCGCCACCTCGGAATTTGGCTTCTCGCACAACGGCAGTTTCGACGGGTCGACTGAAGAAGCAGGCAGCATGAGCGGCACGTTGAGCGGCAATGCGAGCATTGCGGGCTCCGATGACGACGTGCGAGCGGGATCCGCAGGCGCCGCAGCGCTCGCTGCAGCGATGGCCAGCGCAGAAGGCGGCAGTGAAGCCAGCTCACCAACTTCGCAGCAGCAGCAGCAACAGCAGCCCATGGCCCGGCTGACGTTGCGGAAAGCAACTCGAGGTGCACCTGGGTCCTCAGGTGCTGCAGCAGCAGCCGATGCACCGCCGCCGTCGGAGCACCGCGAGCGCAACTCCCGGTCGGTGCCGCGGCTCTCGGAGCTCCGGAAGCAGCAAGAGCGCGCTGCCCTGGCCACCGTCGAGCGCATGATGAGCGAAGCAGTGCCTGCGCACCACTCTTCGTCCCTCCATGGCAGCACTAGCAACGGGGCTGAAAGCATTAGCAGCAGCAGCGGCAGCACTACGACGGGTAGTAGTTACGGCAACAGTGAAGCGCCACCGCGCGAAAAGCGAGACCGGCGCGTGCGCAGCTTGCCTCGCGAAATCACCGACCGGTTCGACCGCTCCTCGAACAACGCGTCCCCCGCGCCTGGAGCCGCGTTCAGCGTGCTTGGCAGCAGCAGCAGCAGCAACGGCGACGGCAGCGGCAGCACCATACCGACGTGGCAGCAAGCCCTCAAAGCGAAGCGCGCTGCTGCGGTGTTGGCGGGAAGAAGCTCCGGCGGCGGCGCCGTGCGACAGTACCGCGCGGGTAGCTTAGGCGCACTGGAGGCTCCACCATCGACCACACTGCAACAGGCTTCTACTGGCACATACGCGAGCGCTAGTAGTTCTGCTGCCAGCAGTCGCGGAAAGTCGCGCGGCGGTTCATCAGAGACGGCCAGGCCGCGCACCACGAGCAGCTTGCCGAGGTCCTTAGAAGGAGCCCCCGTGGCGCCCAACTGGCGCGCGGTTGCTGCCACCACCACCACTGCTGCTGCTGCTACCACTACTTCTGCGTCGTCGTCGCCGTCGAAGCCAGCCAGCAGCGATGCGGCTGCTGGAAGTCCCACCACTGCTGCCATTACTTCAGCAGCAGCAGCAGCAGATAGGGATTCGCGGCCGTTGGTGCGCCGCTACACCAGGTCCGTCGAGCGACAAAACTTGGACGCCTCAGTGGCCTCATCACTGCCACCGTTCTTGCGCAACATGGTGTCGCAGCCGAGTTACACACCACGAAGCTCCAGCAGCAGCAGCAGCAGCAGCAGCAGCGATTACAGCAAGGCACAGCAACAGAAACAGCCAAATGAAAATGACGAGCACCAGCCGCCAGTCGATGCCAAGAGCCGCCTTTTGGAGCGTTTCAAAGCGCAAAGAACGCCCACGCCTCCAGATCACAATTCTCCTAGTGCTGCTGCCTCCACTGCTTCTGCTGCTCCACCAGCCACAGCGGCATCAACTGAAGTGCCTCCGGTTGCCACAGTAGCAGCAGCGCCAGTGTCCGTAGAAGCAATGCCGCCGCAAGCGCGGGCCGCCCCCACAAAGGAGGAAGCGTGGGAGTGCTCGGTCTGCAAGCGCATGAACAAGAGCAACGCGCGGTCCTGCCTGATTTGCTACACTCGCCGCGGCTACCTCCGGGCTGCGTCTGTGCCCCGCAACTTGCCTCACAGCAGTGGCAGCGGCAGTAGCATGGGTAGCAGCAGTGGCCTCACCTTGGGCAGCCCGGGGAGCAACAGCGTGATTGCGGGCGTGAAAGCGACGCTTCGGTCTACGGCGGCGGCCGAAGGCGCCGAAGCTGAAGCCGCCACCAACGCGGCCATGGAGCGCTTTGAAGCGTTGATCGCGGCCCAAAACCAAGCCGAAGACAACGACCAACCAGAACAGCAACAGGAAAGGACGGGAAGTGAATCAACACCGCCAATGTCGTCGTCATCACCACTGGTAGTAGTGCAAACCCCACCGCGGCAGTCGGAATCACCTTCTACGTCACAACAGCAGGAGGTGCAGCAGCAAGGATTGTCCCCCCCCTCGCAAGATCGGCCTCGTCGTTCGTCGTCACCCGCGTGGGCGAAAGTGGCCATGCGCAACAGCAGCCCCACCACAGGTACTCGTACAAGAGGTTCGGGCAAAAGGAAGAATACCAAGGGTTTAGAAGAAAGCCAAAATTTTAGTCTTCATTAATAATTCTTTAGCGACTTGTGTTACCCTGAGACGTTTCACGATGCTGGCACACTGAATTGTCTCAATGAAACTCTGAACTCCTACTAGTACGTTTTGACCTTTTCGTGTTGCCCACAACTACACCGTAATACACACTGCTACAACACTACACTGCACCACTGTTTCATCAACAGGCGACGCCACCAGCTCCCCGAAGAAAAACACGCCGCCGAGGGCCAACGGCAGCGGTGCCGCTCGACGAGGCGATCGGCCCCCGGGGAGGGCGAGGTACACCCAATCCTTGGAGCGGCAGGAGCCCTACTCGGGCAGCACGGCACGCTCTTCAGCCGCTTCAAACAGCAGCAGCAGCGGCGGTGAGGGCGATAGCC
>Ga0307979_1002798_pt1 | contig 11940 bp, 14 predicted proteins | sample OrgLakmetage1058_FD_201833 | JGI IMG/M metagenome (GOLD analysis project Ga0307979, IMG submission 201833) | Saline water microbial communities from Organic Lake, Antarctica - #1058 | ecosystem: Environmental > Aquatic > Non-marine Saline and Alkaline > Saline | place: Antarctica: Organic Lake...
CGCCGCCGCAAATCGAGTCTCGGCATCGGTGGATTCGAGTGACTCCAGGAGGGACTGAAGGAGCCCAGCCTTCATGAGCGCACCGTGACAAGCCGGAGCTGACGCTAGGGCACCGAGGCACAAGCACGCATAACGCTGAGCCTCATGATCGTGGCCCGTGTCCTTCACTTGTTTCGCTTCTCTCGCTGCCACCTTCGCCCTTTGCACTGCTTTCACTTCCTCTCTCGCTTCCGCTGCAGCTGACTCTGCGGCCAACTGCTTTGCCCGATCGACCTCCCCACTGCCATCATCTACTGAGGCCTCTTCGGCAGCATTCTCCGCGGCTACCAAGGCTGCATTTGCGACCGACTCTGCTTCCGCTGCTGCTGCGGCGGCGTTATTTTCTGCGCCTACATGTATCCACACTTTTGGGGCACCGCAGGCAATGTCAATCAACGCTTCATAGATAGCAATGCCGGGCAACTGAGATGCTTTGATTCGATTGGATTTCTTCGACGATGATGCTTCTAGTTGCGGTGTCTGTGGTTCGTCTGTTGTGTTGGTGACTGCTACCGCTGCCTCATGACTACTGTCGTTGCTGCCTGGAGTGATGCTGTTGTCCTCCTTCAACTCATTGAGAGATTCCTCCTCCTCAAGGACACTCTCATTCACCAGACTTATCGCATCGCCTCTTTTTTCTTCACTCTTTTCTCCTTGCTCCAACGTGAGCATACGAGGCGAGGACGGTTCTGTGTCAGTTGCCGATGGAGGAGCCGAAGATGACGACGACGACGAAGGTTCAAAGAAGGCAGCCTGGTTCTCAGGCACCACGGCTAGATTGAAAGCTGCCAACACCGCAAAACGGCAGGTAATGGCGTCGGAGCGGCGCATCAAAGTGAGCAGCGCAGAGGGCACATCGTCGCCCATCAACTGTCCGTGCGTGTCGTAATTGCCAGCTAAATTGCAGAGTGCTCGCGCAACCTCCCTTGCGATAGTCACATCCTCGTGTTCGGCTAGCGCTACTAAGAAATCACTTCCTTCGGGAGCCACGATCTCATCGTGGGTTTCTTTGTCTTCGGCCAAGTTGGCGATAGTGGCGCACACGTAACGCACAATGAGGGTGTCGCTGGACTTTGCGAGGTTCACTAGATCGGTCATGACGAAATGTTCCGCGATGGGCACCTTGCACGATAAGTCGAGGCTCAAGGCGGCGAGACCGGCGGCAGCCTCGCGAACCACTTCGATGTCGTCTTCCACCTGTGAGGCGTGTGTGTCATAAAGGGTACATGTAGTGGTGAATATGGAAATAGCACGAAAGATAGAGAGGTGTTGTACACTAATATACGAAGCCAAATATATTTTTGAAAATGTATTGTTCTACCAACGTAATACATGTAAAGTACCTGCGCCGCTTGGCTGAAGGCATCTAACACCCCTGCCTCCACTAGGGGTCTTCTCGTTAAAGGGCTCGCCGCTAAGCCTCTTAGAGTGGCTGAAGCCGCCTTAGCATCGGACGCCGATTCACTGCACGCCAAGGACACAATCGAGGGTAAGCCCCCGCCCACTACGATCTTCGCCCGGCGGGAATAATCCGTAGCTAAGTTGCTGAGCGCGTACGCGGCACACCGCTGGGTCTCTAGATCGCTGTTGTTGGCGACTTCAATGAGCAGCTCAAGCGCGCCCGCTGCGATGACTTTACTCTGCAAACGAGGAGCAGCGGCTACATTCCCCAGCGCAGTGGCGCCAAACAAGCGATAGATACGGTCGGGGGAGCACAAGAATTCGGCTAGGGTGTTGGCGCTGCACGCCTGCAAGAATCGGTTGGGGTTTTCCCCGATGCACCCACTCAAGCTTAAGTTCAAGAGCGCGCCGATGGTTTCAACGGCTAACGGCACCTCCCAGTGGTGCTCCTTCACACCGTGGTGATGGTGAGCGCCTTTTCCTTTCTTGTTTTCTTTTACCACTTGCTGCTGCTGTTCGAGATGAGTTTCATGCGAAGGCGGAGGAGGGTGGCGTGCCTTAAAATCACGGTCCGAAGCCCGCTTGATGACCGCTAAAAGGGGCCGCAAGCCGCCTCTTCGCACGATTAAGTGACGAATATCCGCGTCGCAAGAAAGACCGCGCAACGCGGAGATGCAACTGTTGAAACACGAGATATGTACAATGAGAAAAGATGCAGAATTACTATACATAGTATCACAAGAGAAGCAAGCAAAGCAAGTAAGAAAAACAAAGACGGCTGACAAGAGAAAAGGTCTCAAGATTACCGCAGCGTCATTTCGTCCAATGAATTGTTGTTCACGTTCGATGGTGTTCCCTTTGTTGGAAAAGCTATTGCCCCGCGCGACTGCGGCGAAAGAGGTGTCGGAGGAGTCGACGATAGAGGCTCATCTTCGGGGGTCAATTCTGCTCCGGCAATGAGGAACTCGAGGCAGTTTTCTTGCAGCAAAGTCCTGTGATTCGACGCATTAGCGGCTAAATTCGCGAGGCCCAAATAGCAGGCTGCGCGCACTTCTCGATCAAGGGAATGGTGTTGCTCCACGAAAGGCGCGTGCTCTGTTGACGAGCTCGTCACTGCCATCCCAGAAGCAGCATCGGACGGGATCATGGAACTTGCGTCGCTGGGAATCACTCCAACAGGAGGAGGAGCAGCAGCAACGCCATCATTGTCCGCCGCAGGGTGCGGGGTTCTCAAGTTCCTCGCGAAGAGCGCCGCTAGCCCTGCTTCATTGAGCATCGGGTGGGTATTCCGTGACGAAGCGATCGAGGACAGCGCTAGGAGCGCGTATCGCCGCGACTCGAGGTCCCCATTGTCCCCGTCAGCCAATGAAACCAGGGGCAACAAGGCTCCTTCCGCGAGGACTCGGCTCTGATTGGCGGGATTGGAAGCGAGGTTCGCGATGCCCAGAGCCGCATATCTGGACAAGCGACGGCAACCAAATGTTACAGTCAGGTTGCAGAAATGAAGTCAGGGCGCCAAATAAGTAAAAGCTGCGTGTTTATTTTTTTTCGTGAAAAAGAGCTCATTTGGAACAATAGGAAAGGAGTCGCAATTAGCACGCAATTTAAAATTTCATCGTACCGTTGCGTCATGAAGTCGGACGAAGTGAGCGCAAAGCTCATAGGTAAAAGGGCACCTCCTTCGGCAAGGTGAGCGGTGAGCGCGTATTCGGCAGACAAGTTCGCGAGGGTGCGAACAGCTTCTCGACTGCACACGACCGACTTGGACATGAGCACAAACCTATAGAAAAAATAAGAGGGATAGAGAGAGAGTAATCATAATGTCGACAGGCGCATGTGAGCTCAGAACCTTGCATGAGTTTAGAAAACGCCACTACTACAGAAGTCAAATACTTCGCTATCTCTTCTTGAACTAATATTTCGTCTCTATATCTCACTTGAGTCTTTGAAGTGCGCCGGTGGCCACAATTGGGGCCTGGTTTTCAATAGTCTCGGCCAGATTCGCAAGCACCCCTAGTGACTGATGCGCGGTCTCCACATCCGACGAGACACTGTAAGTCAACAAGAGCTCCGTTACGCCGGCACGCACCATCGCCGAGGCGTTTCTCGCGGGCCCTAAACTCAAATTTCTAAGAGTGGCCGCCACGTCACGCTGCAGCTCCAAAATCACCGATTGTCCGACTTCTAAGAGTGGCACTAACCCTTGCAGCTCGTCTACGAACTGCATGGCGCATTTGGTGTCGGCGCATAACATCCTAATCGCAGCCAGAGACTGCTGCAAGACGTCTTGGTCTTCGTCTCTTAGCAAATGCACGAGAGGGCGAAGCACTCCGAGGTGCTCGCATTTCGGGCCATTTTTGGGGTTTTGCGCGAGGTTGTTGACAGCGAAAGCCACACTGCGACGCAGTTCTACGTCTTGGTTGTAAGCTAAGGGCATGAGAGCTGAGGGCACACCGGCTTCGAAAAGCTGCTCGTGAGTGGAGGATTCAATTGCGAGATTGCCGAGCGCAAAACAAGCATAGCGGCAGACCTGTGCAATAGAAAAAGAGAAAAGCATGTGCAGTTGAGTTTTGTTATAAACACAGCTGTGCAAATATGTGCATGTGTCAGAGAATGGCAAGATAAAGAATGAGGAATAGCATTCACAGGAGGGTCAAAAAGTTCATAGTCACAACGAACCGCATGATCCGTGTCTTTGAGTCTTTTCGCCAATATGTCGAGCGCGCCTGCTGCCACCAGAGCTGCTTGAGAATCGCCTTTGGTAGCCAGTAACGCATAGCAACGGCTAACTTCTCGTCTCAAATTCGCATCCTTAATTTCCGCTTTCTCTGACAAGACTTTCAGGACTCCTTGTTCAATCATCAGTCTTTGAGTGCCACCTTCAACCATTTCACATAGATTCGCTAAAGCACTAATAGCGTAGGTCTGACGCACTTCATCTGCAGATCGGCTCAGAGTCACAAGAGCAGGAGTCACGTTCGCCCGCACCATCACCACCTGTGCTCCCATGCGCAAGAGAGAGAATATCCAGAATAAGATGGCATGTGAAATGTGTTGTCCACATATGTGTTTGTGCGTGGCACGCCATGCTCAGAAAAAGAATTGGCCAACAAGAAAGCAAACACTACGAGTGCCAAACGTTCAATCGTAAGGTGAAAAACAATAGAAAAAAATACTGAAGAGAATAAAACAACATGAAGTATTATTAAGATGACGTCGGCACCTTATTTTCTTCAGCGCCAGCGAGATTCATGAGAGCAGCGGCGACTTCTCTTTGGACTTCGTTGTCGACAGTGACCTCAGCTGGCCCACTTTCCTGACTGGATACAGACAAATCACTGCTATTTGAGGAACCTCCCGATGTTTTCCCGTCTTTCTTGGGACTCTCCTTCTTTGCATCTTTCTTTGGATCTTTTTTGGCATCCTTCTTAGCATCTTTCTTGTCCTTGATCTTCTTCGGGCTCTTCTCATCGTCATCGTCCTCTTCAATCGCAGGAGCCCCCGAGGTTAAGGCAGTCGCAGACATCATGAGCGGTTCCAGTACGTTTTCTTTCATGAGTCGCACTCGAATGGTGTCATGCGCCGCTAATCCTCTGATCCCTGCCACCGCTTGAAATTGCACGTTAATCGCTGAGTCCGCACTCGGATACGCATAGGTCACGAGCGTTTTGATGCAACCCGTGCTCAAGACCGCCTCCAAGTTATCGACATTGGAGCACAAATTGCCAATGGCCAGACACGCGTTTTGGCGGCATTTGATGTCGCCATGGCCACTGAACAAAGCTAGGCCCGCTAACATCGAGCCTGGACCCGCATCTTTGGTATCTTTAGTGACTTCGCGTTCGGTGACCAGGCGAGGATGGTTGGTGTGAGAGGAGGCCAAATTGGCGATCACTAACAAAGCGTACCTCACCTGTTACAAACAAGAAATTGGAAGAAGGGGATCACAGGTTGCATCGTGAGTATAAACCCCTGTGCACACTCAAAAAGTATTTCGAGAGCGGAATTCAAGCCAAAGAAAAGAGGCCACGTAGACAACGAGATTGAAAGGCCGTGCTCAATTGCTCGTATTCAAACAAGGACGAAAAACGCACCGTCTCTCCGTCGATGTTTTTCTTCGGATCCAGCGAGTTCAAACACAGCGCCTGCACTGGTTCCAATAGGCCTTCAGCCAACATCCGGCCGTGACTCGCGTGGTTGCTTGACAGGTTCGCCAAGCACATGGCCGCCATTCTCGAGCACTGTTCGCCCTGCCCGCCTAGCAACAGCTCCATCAGAGGAGGTTGGGCGCCTTCCGCTATGATCATCTCCCCAATGTGCAAGCTGGCCGATAAGTTTGCTAATCCTCGACATGCTTCTCGTCGAACCATCGCCGTGTCTCTCTTGGTAGCGTGGGTCGTGGTCAAGGTAGACTGTTTTGACGATATTTGATTTGAAGAGAAAACATAAAAGACATCGTGAAAGGCAAAATATGCAAGAGTCCAGGATAGTAGCAGTATGAACACATGAATATCCCATGAATTAAACGTTCTTCCGCACTCTTAACTCAGCCCCTGCCTCTTCCCCATCTTCTCTTTCTCTCTTTCTTGTTTACCAGCAATTCTGGAATTACACCACTGTCCACGAGGTAATCGAAATTGTCTGGCTCTTCCGACAAATTCGCAACGGCCACGCAGCTCAGCCGCTGTCTCAGGGCCACGCTCAACGGCTCTTTGGCAATGGTGGAGGGCTCCATGAAAGCTTTTGGGTGGTTAAGGTCGTCATCGTCTTCAGACGCTTTCAATTTACTCAAGTCTAAGTCCAGCGGCCTGTGTGGGAAGGTGTACGCATACAAGTGCATCGAAAGGAAAAGGTACCACCAAAAGGAAGTACATGAAAGGAACAAAATTATTGTTGAGAAATGGTGTGGCGAAAACATATGAGCGAGTTCAAATACAAGGCGTCCGATTTGAGATAGGTACAGGGGGGAATCTTATCTGAAAACACATTAACGCGTAACGACGCCCTTTTCTGCAAGCACCTAGACGAAATCGTCACTCACTTTTTGGTCTTCACAATGGCGTCCTTCACCCCCAAACGACCTTCCTCAAGGGCTTTGGCTTCTGCGGCCTCGGAAGCCAACTGCTGGTTGACCTTAGCTTTACGGTAACTGGAATCGGCCTGGGAATTGGCCTCGGAGAGCGCGTTCATTACAGGGGGGATGCCGCCAAATTTGGTGATGTCGATCTGGTGTATTTCGTGAAGCAGGTGTAGATGCCCATGAAGTAGAAGATTTTCCATGCGTGAATACGAGTTCAGAGATACAAATGAAGAAAATTCGTGCGAATATGTGCCATGAAAATTGTATAAATCTCAATGGTGCTAAGATGCGCGTGAGCATGCATACATGTGGAATTTGCTCCAGAAGTTAAAACCCACCTTGGAGTTTCTGTCGAAGGACAAACAGCACAGCGCCGGCACAACTTCTCTCTGAATGTCCGCAGAATCAGTGCGAGCTAGATACAGTACCGGTTCTAAGCCACCGTTGGCGACAATAGTGCTTCGCACGTTCGAGTTTTGGCTCATTTTCACGAGAGTAAAAGCACTGTATTGCCGGATTTCGTCGGAAGGAGAGTTGGCTAATGAGACGAGTTTTGGGAGCATTCCTTCGTCGATGAAAGCCTACAAATACAGCGTAGGAGGCAAATGAGGAGGGAAGAGAAAGGTTAGAACTAAATGTTGAGATGAAGAGGTGTGACACGAGAGATGTTGAGCTGGGCTAAAGTGAATCATCAGCATGAAATTACAATCTAAGCGACGTCATCCTTCACACGATTATCTTAGTCATAGGCATCGTACTTCGTGTGTCTCATCGGAAGTCGCCAGATTGCAGAGCGCTAGGACGGCGAACCTCTGAATCTCCAGCTCTAAGCCTTCCACTAGGGCTAACTGCGCTAACGGAAGCAGAATCCCCGCCTTCACCATCGTGCTGCGGTGCCGCTCCTGGACACAAATGTTCAAACAGCCGTAGGCGCCTACCCGCTGCATCGCCATGTCCGAGGACTACCATTCGTTGATAATTCACGAGGAGGTCGCCGCCGCAGTGGGAAAAGAGAAAGGGGGAGACAGCAGCATAAGAGGTAAATAAGAAGACAGCAGCGCATGCAGAGAGCGAAATAAAATAGAATCGACAAAATCGATTGTAGACTTATCGACATGTGTATCACGTTCAAATATGGATACAGAAATTCGATGAAAAGTGCAGCAGAGCATTCCTCTTCATGAACACACGAGTAGCATACCTGCAAATAGGACATGAGGAGAGTGTGCCCGCCGCCTTCGATCACTGAGTCCGAATTGCTCCCGTCGCTCGCACACAAATTCGCCAGCAGCCTTCCAGCCTCGCGCTGCACCTCCACAAACCTAATATAGTATACACATATATATGTTGAAATGATAAATGCATGTGATCACATAACATTCAAATAACATCCAAACGAACGCGCTCCTTGCATTAACTTAAAGTATTTTAGCATCTATATACTTATATTCGAGCGCACCTGGATCGCATGCATTGGATCGTAGGCCTCAGACCCCCCTCTGTAATGGTCGCCGCCTGGTTCGGGGTCACCTCCGCCAAAGTCGCTAGGCAAGCCGCGCATTGAGTGGCCACACCGGTGTCTTGGGACTGCATGTGGTGGATCAAGGGGGGTAAGACCCCTGCTTTCGCGATCTCAAACTTGCTCTCGTCCCCCGCAGCTAAATTGTTTAATGCGCCGCTCACCTGTAGTAGTTTATCAATGCACAAGCCAAGTGAGCGCATGTACAAGCACTTGCACGAGGGGGGGGGGGGGAGGGGGGGGAGGGCAAAGATATAAGGTATCGCACCCTCCGACGTTTCTTCACAACAGCTCCTTCTTGTCCTTCGTTCAGTGTTGATAACGTTATTCTCACCTCTCTTAAGATTAGCACATCCTCGGAGGCCAACAGTCGCGTGAGCGGCTCTAGGCAGCCTTCTTGCAGTGCTTTTTCACCGATTGACTTCGACCAGCACAAGCCTCTCAGGGCAGCGGCGGCTTGTTGGTGAATGTCGGGATCGGGGGAGTAAGCGAGCTGAATGATGGGCTGAAGCCCCCCTTCTTCGACCTAAGGGTATACACACGGGTGCACGTGTGTGAGAGTATGTGTGCGTGCAAGTGAGAAGAATCCACGAATTGATACTATCACATCGATTCAAAGAACAAAAAAATACGAGCCAGGTATGATATAACATAGCCGATTTCTCATCTCACACACTAATAAATCCTTTCACTTCAACTTACCATCAAAGCATGGTTGGCATTGTTGCACGCTAAATTGGCGAGGGTGCAGCCCACATAGTACTGCGACATGGCATCTTTGGCATTGGCCAAGGAATACACCGCCTGCAAACACCCGTCTTCCAACAGGACCGTATGATTGGCCACTGTGGCGGATAAGTTGGCTAGGGCTAAAGTAGCGTAGCGCCGGGACTCCATGGGAGCTTGGCCGTCGCCGATGCAATCGCACAACGGCTGCACCGCTCCGACTTGCACCACCTTTCGTTGTCGTTGTTGTTATTTTTAGGCACGAATGATATGAAAGTTAGTAAGATAAAGAACTTTTGAACATTTGGTTCCTCTTGTCACTCCAGCCTTCACTAGAAACACCAATAAGTTAAGTTGTAGATGAACATTTACGACACATAGCATAAAACAAGCACAAACGCGCACCTTGGTCTGAAGGGCAGTAGTAGTAGCCAGATTGGCCAAACATAAGGCAGCATATTTCTGGCAATTTTCTTCATGGCAGCGGAGTGTGGCCACCAAGTTCAGAAGCACCCCTTCCGCCAGTAACGCCCCCTGTATTTCAGCGTTTGACGCTAAATTCGCGAGAGCTCGCGTGGCTTCTCCCTTGACGGACCAATCTTCGGAAGTGGCGAGCGCGCACAGAGGCGGCAACCCTCGCTCGCGCAAGAAGCGATCGTGGTGGTCGAGCACTTTAAAAGAGGGGGGGGGGGGGTTTCGACACATACAGTCGAAGCGTACAAAAAGACAAACATATTCGTCAAGTTATGACGAGTTAGTTCACTTTCGTACATCTACAAAAGCTGCCGAGAAAACTTCGAGTAAGTGTTTCGCAACGCACGCATAAACAAGCATCAGAACACATCGAATCCATAGGCTTGCACTCACTTACCTTCCAGTAAGTTAGCGCATGTGCAGGCTGCGTGCCTTTCGATGACTGGGTCCCCGTTCAGCAGCAAGCCCACGAGCGTGCAGACCGCCACGTCGCACACTTGTTGCTTGTTCGGCTCATAGGACGTCAAACAATTGAAGGCCGAGGCCACCTCTCTTAGCAGAGCTTTGTCGTCGAGACGTGCCGCTGCCACTAACGCTTCTAGGATCCCAAACGATACGACTAACGGACGATGCTCGCGCGTTAAGCAAATGGACCGAAGCGACACCAGGGCCTACAGGAGGGGAGATGCGAGAGAAATAAATAGGTAAGAAGGAAGTGATCTTTGCGGCTTCGAATGCAAATGCATCGAAGCATTGCTGTCAAGAGACGAAGGCTACGGGTATACCACTACCAGTACCAGTAATAGAAGTAGGACAGACCGAACACACCTGCTTCTGAGCCGGCACCGACTCGCAGCACAGCAGGGCTACGAACGCTTCGGGTGCGCCCGCTTCTACGATGGCTTCACGGTGAAGGTTATTGGCCGCGAGATTACCCAGACAAAAGGCCGCGTAGCTGATGGGTTGTTATCATGGTGTAATAGGGATCAGAAGAGTTGGCGATCAAGAACAGGCGGATGGGATATGCAAATTGGCAATTCTCTATCATACCCCCCCCCTACAGTATCACATCAGATATTTCACTCTCCATCCCCAACGCCCATACCGCCTCGACTCCATGTCCTGGGTGCGCATCACTCCCCTAATACGGTATCATATCACAATATCCACTCACCGCCCCGACTCCATGTCCTCGGTGCGCATGAGGGTCATGCAGGCTCCTACCACCCCTGCCTCCATCAAGCCTGCGTGGTTGTCGGGATCGCACGCTAAATTGCCGAGGCACATGGCGCAGTACTGGCGGCAAATCAAATCCACGTCCTGATAAGTTGATGGCATTGATACATAAAGATTTCGGTGAGGAAAAGAGAGAGAGAGAGAGGTGAATGAAAATAGAATAAAACGCTCGATGTGATGGTGCCAAAAATAAGCGTGGATAAAAGCAAAACTGAGGGAGAAAAAGGAGAAATATTCTCTACCTCATCGTTGATGAACGGCACGAGGAGGGCAGGTACCCCTTGTTCCACCATATCCACCTTTTAGGGGGGGGTGGAGTGTTAGGAGCGTTGAGAAAGAAGACGGTGCAGAGAAACCAATGAGGAGATGCGAACATTAGTAGACAAGAACGAAATCCTCGAAGCCTATTACTCGAGGAGCCTCCACATTAAGAGAAGCATACTCAAATTACCCGCGTGAAGACATGGCTAGCAATGTTCGCAAGGGCCAAACACGCCATCCGTCGGCACATGTCATCTTGCGTGTCGCGCAGCAAAATCAGTATAGAGGACACTCCGCCCTTTCGAACCAACTTCTCGTGCATCGTGGCTAGCACGCAAGACGATTTAAAATACATGAAAGAGCGAGGGCATTATAAGAGCAGAAGGGAAACTCGTGGGAGCGCGCAATTTATTATGAGATCACGCCAGAATGTTTGTAAAAATAAGAGTCGAAACTCGTTCACTAGTTAATAGCGTAGGTGAAGGAAAAAGCACAAAACAGAATTGTCAAGGCCAAGCCAAAGCTGTACACAATTGCTACAGTTGCGGAATGGCACATCGCAAAGTCTTCTTACGTTTGGTGCTAATGTCTGCAAGGCCGAAGGCGCATTCGATTTGCTCCATCGGTCGCTTGCAGCGCCTCGCCTGTTCGGCACACACAAATAAAAAGACCATGGTCAACAAAGTCAACCGAGGCATATTGAGTTCAATGCCTCGTCTCAAAGCTCGTAGGAGATTGTTGAAGGGGTGAAGCTCTCCTAGCCGAATGCGGCTTAGCGGAGGTCCAGCATAGTCTCATTTCTGTATCGTGAGCGCAGTAGAGGCGCCAACGCGGTGTGATTGCATTTTGGAGCAGATACCTTGGCGATGAGGCCTTCCATTTCTTGCGCCATCTCAAGACCGTTGCCACACTAGTGCTACTTATCAAGTGGGGCTCCTAGTCGAGGAACGCGCGCCAACGCCTGAAGCAGGGGATCATGACAACCGCTTTTGCTCACGGCCGTTCATCCCATGCAGGCACTTTTTCTTCTTTTCGTTCTAGATATTTCGAAAATATATTGTATTAGCGGACGGTTAGCCTCGCATCTGTATATCAAGAATAAAGAAGAGCGCGAGCCGACGCTACCAGAGACAGATTACCCGATCTACACAAAAGTTTGGAGCTACGCTGAAGACACCAACCACTGCAGCCTCTCCTATGAACT
>Ga0307979_1002801_pt1 | contig 11931 bp, 5 predicted proteins | sample OrgLakmetage1058_FD_201833 | JGI IMG/M metagenome (GOLD analysis project Ga0307979, IMG submission 201833) | Saline water microbial communities from Organic Lake, Antarctica - #1058 | ecosystem: Environmental > Aquatic > Non-marine Saline and Alkaline > Saline | place: Antarctica: Organic Lake...
CAAAGCTTGACGGGTACGTTATTGGCAACTCTACTCCTCACCAGGTGGCCCAACATCGACTATGAATAGGTCTCTTGGGCTTGACTGGAAGCATCCAAGCTTAGAAAAGCGCTTGTTGTACCGGCCTCACCTGGTTCTCGTCATGAAGTATGTGGATATTTGGGGTACGGTCTGGCAATTGCTACTCCAAAGCGGTCATTGGATCAATCAATATACAACCATGGTACCCCAAGCTATAGGGCATGGCTTGATAGTTGATAACTCACAAATTCTATACCTCTAAGTGCAGCATTATTGTAGTCTTGTGGTTGCAAAACCAAATTACCATGTCGCCATGTACCCCCAACTCACAGGCTTCTTTTACCCGGGCTGGTCCTAATTGAGGAAAGATGTCTCAATTTCCACGCCCCCAACTCGAAAAAGGGAACTTTTCCCTATTCCCCGATACGAGATGCAAGATTCTGCCGTTGTAGCTATAGCAGCTATAAGGCATAAAGCATTACAACCGGATTCCATAGATTCACATTTCCTCTCGCTTGCCATTCTGTCTATCAAAATCAATACCGCATAGCTCCTATGCCTCCTTCCTCCTTCTGAGAATTGAACCAACAGGGTTCATGTGAGTAAAGATGAACATTCATTACGCAAAAGAGCGCTCAGCCCAGTCAGACGCCAGACTTGCTCTGTAGGATTCATCAAAATGAAGCTTTGTGCTACTTGTTCCTTGTTGTTGTTTCTTTGCATTTGTGAGGATTACAATCTAATCCAATCGCATCTAATAGCGCATAGGAAAATTTGGGGCAATCGCACGCGCATTTACAACAGAACTATTTTCTATTTGAATTTGAATCGACAGGTTTCTTTGTTATTATGTAGGTACCGACTTATTTGCCAGTAGCTTTGTCGACTCAATTGCGTGAATTAGCGGATAGAAGACAACACCGACGCGGACACTCCATAGAAACGGCTTGCTGGGCTCAGCGCTACTGGTGGCGGCGTCAGGGGCTCTTTGCTTCCTGCAGCAAGCCGTTGCAAGGCGCGTGGACTACGGGGACTGCGGGGACTGCCGTGAGGGCTGCTGGGCCTTAGCATAAGCCTGTTGTATTCCTCGTCGTCGTCGTCGTCTGATCCGTTGTCGTACTCGCCGCCGCCGCCGATGTCGTCTTCGTCGCCGTTGTCAACAAACGCTTCTAAGCTCCGTGAAGGTGGGGCCCGCCACAAGCGCTGATGAGGTAAACCACGCGATGATGCCGTCTCCGCTGCATCCGACACTGCCGCTAATCTTCCTTGTTGTCTGGAGTTGCCCTGGTACCCATCTTCTGCTAGGAAGTCATCGTAGTTTTCGAGGCTTTGACGAGCATTCGACAGCAGAGCAGCACATGCGGTGTGGCCGTTGCTCAAGGCACACTGCTCCGGCGTCCGGTTCTTTCCATCGAGCCTTGCTAGACCTGCTCCGCCTGCCAAGAGGGCGGACACTGCCTTCACGTGGCCGCGACTGGCTGCGGCATGCAAAGGGGTCTTTTGATTGGCTGCTGCAGCGCTGTGCTTTGCTGAAGAAGAAGAGAGTTTTCCAGAGCGCCTTGATGAATGAAAAGGAGGAGGAGACGAGTGGCCAGCAGTGCTTTGCGGGTGAGCGCCGCGCTCCAGCAAGAGTTGCACAACGTCGGCATGGCCTTGGTGCGCCGCGATATACAGGGGGGTTAGATTTCCGGAGGTACCTTTGCCGGACGGCAAGTCTACCTTCGCGCCATGGTCGAGCAGGAGCTGAGCGGCAGGGAAGTTGCCAGTGGCCGCAGCCGCAAACAGCGGGCGCGTGCCTTGAGACTCACAGCCCCTGCTCTTACTGCTGCTGCTGTGGCGGCTTTCACAGGAGCCTTCGGGGTTCGCACAGCCGTCGCGCAGCAAGATCGCCAAACAGTTGGCATGCCCGCCTAGCACCGCAGCTAGCACGGGTGGCGTGCCCTCGTCCGATGCTGCGCCATCACTTCGCACCCTGTGGCCAGGGTGACCCCAATTCGAGGGGGAATTGGGGTCGGCGCCCCAGCGCAAGAGTAAAGCGAGGGTATCCTCGGCTCCAGCTTCGGCGGCTGCAAAGAGAGGTGGCACACTGCCAGTTGTGCCCACATCACCACCACCACCATCATCATTGCTGTTGTCTGGACCAGTGCCTCCGTTGACATGCGCGCCAGCTTCCAAAAGCAATTCTGCAGCCTCCGCCTGGTTCTCACGCGCAGCACGTGCCAGAGGAGACATATAACCGCCACCACCACCACCGCTACTGCTAGTAGATGGACCACCATTAAGGGCCAAAAAAGCAGTTGGAAGCTGGAGCAAAGCTCTGAGTTGAGGTAAGTCGCCTGTGATCGCTGCTTCACACAGTGCGTCAGTAAGCTTCGAGACATCGTCATGGCGATTATTAAAGTCGGTGCTATCCGCTGTCAAGGAAGAAGAGTTGGGCACTTTCATGCGAGGCACACGGCGATGATAAAGCTCCAGAGTTGGCGTCTTTTCCGCGTCTGGTTCATTCTCTTGAAACAAACCGTTGTCGCTCACGCCACTTGGGGACACCACCGGTGGTTCCGATGACGGCATCCCATTAGGGCGGTCAAGCGACATACGGTGGTCGTCGTTGCGTCTCCTCGAAGATGGTGCCGCTTCTCCTGCTGCTCCTGCTCTTGCCTTTGCTGCGGTTCTTGATGCAGTTCCTGCTCCAGCACTTCGGAGCTTCTCGAGTTCTTGGCTCGCTGCATACGCCGCAGCCTCAGCTTTGCCAGCACGGCTTGCGGCATCAACAGCGGCGGCTTCAGCAGCTACTGCACGGGCAACCGCAGCCGCAGCGGCAGCAGCGTGCCCGGGCTCAAGTGCTGCGCGAGTTGTAGCCTGGAGAGTGATTAAACCAAGAGGTGACACAAGAAAGACAAGCTGCAAGATCAGCATTGAATTGTCAAAGAATGGTCGGGAACATTGCAAGACTTCGATAAACTAAATAGAGAAACGAATAGAATATGCCTCTACAACTCCCGCCAACAAATTGTAAAACTCCAGCTTACCTCCTGTTCTGCCCGTTTGGCCTCCTCGAGTGCTGCAACTGTGGCTTGCGATGCTGCCTGAGCCGCTGCCTGCCCTTCCCGCGCTGCTCTCAGCTGCATGTGCACGTCCAGTAAAGCGCGGGCTGCCTCTGCCTCGTTGGCGACTGCTTCCGCCACTGCCGCCTCGCGCTCTTGCATCGCCTTGTGTTCTAAAGCAGCGCAGCGGGCTTCGGCGCGAGCTAGCGCTGACGCCATCTCCGCTGCAGCCTTGACTCCCTCATGCGCAGACATGGTTGCTGGTGGTGGTGCTGGTGATGCTGCCGCAAGAGTGGCGTTATTATCGTTGGTGTCAGTGCTTGCGGTGGTGGTTGCATCATTGGTGTCGTCACCTGTCTTCACTTCTCGTTGTTGGGCTTGTTGAGCGGCTAGTTGTTGCTTCAGCCTGGCAACTTCTGCTTCTAGGCCCAACAACTCTGCAGGGCGACTGCTGCTGCTGCTGCTGTTATTGTTGTTGTTGCTGGCGTTGCCGCTTCTTTCGCTGCTGTTAGCATTATTCGTGCCAGTAGTAGCACTGGTAGAAGCGGCGTCCAGCTTCAGCGAAAGGGCGGCCAAGTACCGTTCGGCCTTGTCTGCGCGGCCTGCGAGGAAGCTCGCTTGGGTCTGCAAATCGTGCGCTAACCGCTGGCTGGCTGCGAGCTCGGCTTCCAGGTGCTTGCAACGCTGCTGCGATGCTACTGCTGTTGTTGCGCCCTTGCCGTCTACTTCTTCTTCTTGTTTTCTTCCCTTCTTCTCATTGTCATCGCCGTCTTCACCGGAGTTCCCACTGCTGCTGCTGTCTTCACTGTTATCTTCATTACTGTCTTCACTTATCCTCTCCCCCTTCTCAGCTGCAGTTGCGGCTGATGCACTTGCATTTGCAGCAGCAGCTGCTGTTTGCAACACCTCTACCTGGCGGCGGTATGCATCGGCAGCACTGGCAGCCCACGCTGCATCCTGAGCTGCAGCCGAGCCCTCTGCCCGAGCATTCTCAAGGGCCGCAGCGACTTGTGCCGCCTTTGCCTCAGCTGCTTCTGCACGGGCCACAGCAACGCTTGCTTCCTTGCGCACGGCGGCCAATTGCACTGTCAGTTCATCTGCTTGCTCTTGTCCTTCTTCGTTCGTTGTGCTGCCCTTGGTGCTAGTGTGAATGACTTGGTCGCTAGTGTCCGGAGGAGTGGGAGAAGGCTGCAGTGTTGAAGAAGACATCGCTGCAGTGGGAACTGTAGCTGCCGACTTTGCTGCTGCTGATAATGATGAGGATGTAATGGATTCCACTGGCACCACATTCGCCGTAGTATTCCTTGACTTTCGTGGTGCTTTGCGTGCAGTTGTCGCGGTGGTGGCTGCAGCTCTGTGTTCATGGCTAGGTTGAAGTGCCTCTACATGTGCTTTGGAAGGGCTTTCGGGCGGGGTAAGAGAGCGTGCACCGCCCTTTCTTGCAGATGAAGAAGAAGGTGACGGGCTTCTGGAACCTTCATTGTCGCTTTGGTCGCTGTCGCTACTGTCGTGGCCCCCATTGCCACCATCACCAGAACCAGCACCGCTACTTGCAGCTGCTGCATTCGCCCACGAAGCTTCAACTTCTTCCTCTTCGTGCTCGGCATGTTCTTGCTGCTTGTGTGGTTGCTGCGTGCTTTTACGGTTCTTGGCTTCTGCTGTCTTCACCTGTTTCTTGAGTTTCTTCACCAACTGCGCCGTAAATTTACGCTCTTCCACCGCCCGCACATTCCTTGCCTGGCTGTCGGCAACTTCTGATTCCAATGCATTATTGCGCTTGGTGAGGGCATCTACTTTGGTTCTCAAGTCCTTCTGCAATTTGATGTGAGCAGCCTGTTTTGCCTCCGCGTCTCGCTGTTTGCTGAGAGCGGACTCGGCGGCAGTGCGCAGCTCTCGGTTGTGCTTCTCTGCTTCCTGGCAGCGTGTACGAAGCTCCGAAGCTAGCTTCCCGTCTTTCTTCGCCTTGGATTCCGCTTCTGCTAGTGCTCTTGCTTGCGATGCCAGAGTCTGGTGCTGCTCCTGCACCGTGGCCTGAGCGCTGTCGCACTGCGCGCGCAGCTCCGACAATTCCCCCTGTGCCCGGGCCTCAATCCTTGCTGCCAGCGACGCTCGGTCATTGGCCAAGTTCTTCTTGAGCGCTAGCGTCGCATCTTCAAACTTCGCGTTGGTGGCTGCCTCCACTTCTGCGGCCAGCTTTTTGGCGGCGACCGCGTCCTTGGCATCCCGACGGGCTTGGGTGCGGGTCTCCTTCAGCAAGTTGGCGAGTTGGGCCTCACGGGCAGTGCCCGCTGCGAGGACTGCGTGCTGTTTTTCGGCTAGGGTGCGCGCTTCGACGAGCATTGTTTGAGCTTCAGTCAACTGATCTTGCAATTTCTGTGCTGTCTTGTTGGCTTCGGCTTCTCTCTTGGCAGCTTTCTTTTCGATCTTGCTTCTTTCCGCATCCTGTGATGAATAGCAATACAATCAAAAAGTCAGTAGAAGTTTTAAGATGTAGGCTCAAGACAGGCTACAAATAGGTAGGAAAATCATAGAATCACAGTGAGCTGGAACAACGTCAGAGCTGTTGTATTAGAGTAGTACAGGCGATTATTCCCTTTCATGCTTTTCGAATGTAAAACAGTAGCGAATAGTATTACTTTAGCTGCTAGTTTATCGGTCGCGTCTGCTTCTGCAGCAGCCAATGCTTGCTGCATTTCAAGAGCATGTTCTGTAGCCGCAGCCTCAGCAGCTTCTTGTGCTTTCGTTGCGGCCTCGTCCATCGCGATTGCCTATTCTCACGCACACCCGCATACACATAAGGCATTCACATGGAAAAAAATTAAAGCAATGAAATAGAGGCAACGAATGAAGTCAAGAGGGCGTAGGCTGGGAGAGAAATTACAGAAAGCAAAAGAAAAGAAATGAAAATCAAACGAAGGGAAGACACATAATTTACGGACCAGCGCGGATTCTCCCTGCAATTTAGAAGCCTCTAGCACTGCCGCCTGGCGCGCATTCTCACTTTCCGCAGCTGCCAAGCGAGCAGACTCTTGTTCTGCCTGTGCCTTCAGGGCAGCGGAATGTAGCGCCTGCTGTTCCCGTAGCTTGGTAGCGGATTGTGCCTGCAGACCCGCCAAAAGACCACTTAATTCGTCGATGCGTTCTTCAGCTTGGTTGGCCCGTGTCGAAGCCTTTTGGCGAAGGTCTGCTTCTTCGGAAGCTTGTTTCAAGGCTCGTTCTGCTTCTGATTGACGTAAAGCAGCCTCGTTGCTTGCGACCTGTTGTCGCGATAGAAATGGCATCAAAAACGACTATCAAGATTATTGATTTCATTGAGAAATTGTTGGACCTAGGGATGGTCTTGTCACCACGGCAGCAAGCACACCACTAGCTCTCACAGGGGTTTCAATGAAAAGGAAACTCCAACATATCACGCGAAAAGAATATCACTGTCTCTTTTATGTGCTTACCTGAGCAGCGGCCTCCGCTTCTATAACACTAGCCTCCGCTGCCTCAGCCCGTTTTTCGGCTTTTTGAACTTGCAACAACGATTCCTGGGCAGTAGCAGAGGCTTGCTCCTCCAGTGCCGACATTTGTTCGGCATGGCTGGTGGCGGCAGCGGTGTGAACTGCTTCCATTTTTGCCATGGTGGCTGCATGCTCATCTTCGAGGCGAGCCAACTAGAAAATTGAGACGAGGTAAATACCATTTAAAAACGATTAGGAGGACTTAGTACGTGTCGAGAATAGAAAAAGAAAGATCTCAATATACCACCGGACATTCACGAAGGTTAAGTATCACCTCTTCTTCGGAGGTGCGTTGCAAACGTTCAAAATCTGCTTGCGCCTCACTTAACTCGCGTCGCAATTGCTGTTCTCGGCCACTAGATGCGGCTCTGTCTTCAGCAGCTTTGATCTGGAAGAATTTCCAAAAGAAGTTTAAACCCAGAAAGTACCGCGTAAATTTAGATTACCAAGGAGGGCAGATATCTCCAAGTAATAAGAACATTGAAAACAATCTCAAGTGATCAGCACGAAACAATGTGATACATAAAGCATAATTTAGTGAGCTCCCTTTTCCGCACCTGCAGTTCCTTCAGAGCATGCTCCAAGTTGTTCGCTTCGTCTTCGGCGAAAATCTTCGCCTCTTCGGCCCTTTTCAATGCTGTTGCCGACGAGCTTTGCAAACTGGTCATGGCTTCCTGAGCGCTTTCCGCATCGGCTGCAGCTGCTGCAATGGTTTTCGCCAATTCGCCGTGCAACTCCCGCAACGCTTGCTGGTTGGCGGCAGAAGCTTCGGCGTGACTTGCTTTCGCACTTGCCAGGTCCCTCTGGAAAGCTTCTTCTTTCATAGCGTGTTCCGAAGCTCGTTGCTGCATGGTGCTCTCGCACTTCTGCATCTTCACTGTAAGTGCTTCCACCTCCGCACTTGCTTTTGCCACTGTAGTCTCCGCCAATTCCTTGGTGGCATTCATCTCTACTTGCCATTGAATGGCGCGTGTTTCGTGCACCGCATTGGCTGCGATTGCCTCGTCTTTGGCGCTCTCGATTGCTGCTTTCAGCGTCGCAATTTCTTCCTGTAGTACTCCTCGTGCTGACTCTGCTTGAGTGGCCGCTGCCTCCTTCTCGGCCAGCCAGTTCGCTTCACGCTGCGAGAACTCTTGCCGATCTTCGTCATGACGTTTGGCAGCCGTTGCTAGGGACTCCTCTAGGCGATTGATTTCTTGCGCGATGGCTTCCGCTGCGTTACGGTGCGCAATCTCCGCGTTGGCCGCCTCTACTCGTGCTAACTCCAGCGCCGCTTCGGTCACCTGTGCATTCGAAGTAGCCGTTGCCTGATCCTCGAGCCTCTGTGCTTCGCTGGCAGCGTGCGCTGCCGTAGCGGCTTCCACGTGGGTCTGCGCGGCGGCCAGCTGCTGAGACACCTCGAGCAGCTGCTGTTGGGCCGCTGCTGCCGCGCCTTGCTGCCGCGCCTCAGCAGCTGCCAACTCTTCGTGAAGTGCTTGTTCGCAGGCCTCGAATGCGGCCTGGGCCTCGCGCGCGTTGCTTTGAGCCTGGTCCAAACTTGCTTCTAGCGCCTGCACCCGGTCCTCCATCGTTTCCTGCGCTTCGGCACCGCACATCTCACTGGCGTTCAACTGCTCCTGGAGTGTTGCCACCTGCTCGGCGTGGTCGGCCGACGCTGCCGACGCCCGCTTTTCAGCGGCGCCCAGCTGGTCGGTTAGTGCCTGCACGGCCCCCGCCAAGTCCGCACACGACTGCTGGCTCTGGTTGACCCGATCTCTCAGCGTGCGCTCCAGCTCTGCGAAGGTCTCTCTGTCTGCTGCCGCTTTCGCTTCGGTGGCCGCAATTTGATCCCGCAAGCTGGCCGCTTCCGCGGCTGCTTTCGCCTGCGTTTCACGGTTAGCGCTTTTCAAAGCCGAGATTTGCGCTGCAGTAGATTGCTCCAGTAGCTCCATGTCGTGGCGGGCCGCTTCGCGCTCTTTCTGCGTGAGGGCAAGTGAATCCGTCAAAGCTTTCAGCTCCTTGGTCGCAGCCGCTTCCCGTGCCATCGCTTCGGCTTGAAGATCCTCAAACTGTCGGCGCAGAGCCTCTTTTGCCACGGCATGAGCTGCAGCACTGGCCTGAGCGCTGGCGGCTTCGCTCTTCAAGCTGTCACGGCTACTCGACGCCGCAGCTTCTGCCAGGGCTTCTAGTTCCAGCTTCGTGCTTTCAAAGGACGCTTGGTCGAGGCGTGCTTGCCTCTGGGCGGCAGCTAACGACTCCCGCAAAGACGCGTGCGTTCGGCTGGCTTCGTCGGCTGCGGCTTGGGCGCTTGCCGTCAAGATCGCATGCTTGGATCGAAGGTCATCCAGAGCTTTGCCATTGGCTTTTAAAGCAGCTTCCGCTTTCTGTGCTTCCAAAGACAGGGCTTCTTCTCGAGCAGCATGCCGTGCATCTGCATCGGCTGCCGCAGCTTTCTGAGACGATAATTCCTCTGCCCAAATCTTCTTGTCAGCTTCAGCTGAATCCTTCACGGCCTGGGTTGCCTCCTCGAGCGTGGCAATTTTGTGAAGTAAGTCCTTTTCGCGTCGGACATACACTTCATTCTCCGTAAGTTTCGTTTTGTCTTCGGCAGCTGTCTTCCTCAAGGTGTTCAATTCATCAGTGAGCTTCTTAATTTCCCAGTCTCGATCATCTTTTGCTTTGCGGGTAAGTGCTTGAGCGGATGCAATATCTCTTTGTAATTTGTGCTCTTGTGCAATCGTTGCAGCCTCAGCAGTCGCCAGTTTGGCCTTCGTTGCTGACAGCTTTTCTTTTAGTGCATCCATTTCCGAAGTGAAGTTTTTCATGGCAGCAGCTGCCTCTCGTGCACGAGCATTGGCCTCTGCCTCCCCCACCCTCGCTTGGTTCAACGTTTCCTTGAGGTGGGCTACCAACTGAGTGGTGAATTCTCGCTCGGCCCCTGCTCGCTCCACCTTGCCTTCCAAGGATGATGCCTTGAATGCTTCCGAAGTAAGCGCTTCATTCGACCGTGCCTCGGTCGCTGCAAGCTCTGCTTTCAAAGCATCAACTTCCTTGTGAGCCGAATCTTTCAAGATCATCTCGTTCTTCTCCAGCAGCTTGATTTGCGCCTTGAGCTCCTCAATTTTCTCTGCATGCGCAGCCTTACTCTGGTCAGCTTTTATGCGCATGTCTGAAACTTCTCCACGAAGCGACGTCAACTCAGCGGACGACGTCTCTAAGGAAGTCTCCAGAAATTGCGTGCGTTCCACAAGCCCATCCAAATTTACCGACGCTTTGGCTTCAACCTCAGCAATGAAGCCTTTCAGACGGCCAACTTCTGCAGCTGACTCTTGTGCGGCAGCTTCTTTCGCAGAGACATCAGCTTGAAGATTCAACACTTCAGTAGCACGCCTATCATTCGCATCTTTCGCTTCCGTGAGGCGCCTCTCAAGGTCCTTGGCTTCGCTCTGCATGGCTTTGGTTCTCGCTTCAGCCACAGAGCGCTGCATTTGCAAAGCATCGCTCAGGGCTTTCTTCTTCCGTTCTAGCTCTCCAAGCGACTCTTTGTGCGACTCTTCAGCAGATTTGAGAGTTTCTTTCAAGGCATCATGTTCCGAGTTCAATGCTGCTGCCGCTTTCTCTGCTTCGCTACGAGCTGAAGCAAGAGAGGCATCTGCAGCTGCGGCTGCTTCAAGTGCTACCGCCCGCTCACGTTGAAGGACCTTCGCTACTTCACGGGCGTCTTCTTTCTGCTTCTGAACCAGAGCGCGCGCAGAGTTTAAGGCTGCCTCCATAGCTGTCGCTTTTGTCTCGGACACTTCAAGACGGTCCTCAAGCTCTTTTTGGCTTTCTTCGTGAATGGAACGTTTCTCATCTGCGCTCGCATTTGCAACATCAAGTTTCTGGCTGAGCACTCGAATTTTGCTGACTGAATCTTCTGCAGTTGATTCAAGGACTTGGATCTTATCCTGCAGCTCTTGCTCACGCCCCTTACGAAAGATTTGAATTTCAGCCAAGGATGCTTTGGTTGCAGAAAGACTTTTCGTGAGAGCTTCAACTTCAGAACTGGTAGCTGCTGATGCTTTCAAAGCTGCTGCTTTGTCCGAAGCGATTCGATCATTCAGCTGCTTCACAATTTTTGCGTGAGAAGCTTCCTTTTCGATCAGCTCGCGTTGGATCGATGCTCGAGAGCCCTTCATTTCATCCAATTCTGAGGTAAGTGCCTTCAGAGTCGAATCCTTGGTTTCAATACTTCGCTCTCGATTGGCGAGCTCTTCACTGGTCTTGTCAGCAGCCAGTTGTACTTCTGATAGATTTGACGTCAGTGCATTTACATTATCAGTCAAGTCCTGAGACAAATTCTCCAGAGAAGTTATCGCAGCAGCATCGGCCAAGGATTGCCTGTTGAGCTCCTCCAATTCGCCAACAAGATCCTTCTCACGGGTTACGTGCATGTTGTGGGTTTCGGTTGCCAGCTCATTCGCGGCTGCCAGGCTTGCTGTCAACTTCTCTATTTTGTTGCTCGATGCATCCTCAGCAGCTTCTTTCTCATTTTCGACCTTTGATAACTGTGCAACAAGCTCCTTCTCTCGCACCTCAAATGAAGCTCGGTCCTGAGATAATGATTTCTTTGTGTCTTCCACCTGATGCCGGAGAGATGCTGCTTCAGCCGCTGAAGTCAGTGCTGCCTGGTGCGCTGCTGATTTCATGGAGGCTATGCAATCTTCCAATTCTTTCTTTATACGCTCGAATGTAGCACTCTCTTCTACTGCTTTGCTTCCCATTCTCGCTAAAGATTTTTTCAAGGAGTCTTTTTCTTTTGTTAGCGCTTCGAGTGACGTAAGGTGAAGGCTGACCTCCTCTTCAAGGGCTGCTTGACGAGCGTCTGCAGCTTCTAATTTGGCCTTGCTCATCATAATATCTGTAGCTGCTTTGGCTACAGCAACAGCTAAGTTGTCAGTCAATGAGCTGATCTCAATTGAGGAAGCTTCCTCAACTTTTCTCAGAGATTCACGCGAGCCCTCCAAATCATGCTGCATTTCTTTAATCTTCTCCAAATGAGCAGCTTTCTCATCCACTCTTTTGGCATTGGCTTGCTTCAATTCGTCTTCAAGCGTAGCTTGGTCGTTTGTCGCCGCTTTTAATGATTCCATAATTTCGTGCAGCTCGCGGATATGCTCCTCTTCGCGCGCTGTGCGTGAAGTCGAATCCTCTTCAGCACAAGCTTCAACAATGGAAACTTGTGCGCTCAAGGCACTTACTTCCGACTTTGACTGTGTCAAGGCGTCTTCTAGAGCTGCGATTTCTGACCGGGCAGCTTCGGAAGATTTTGCAGCGCGCTCATTCGCCAGTGCTACTTGCATCGACAGTTCCTGTTCGCGCATAACACGATCATGTTCCTT
>Ga0307979_1002802_pt1 | contig 11931 bp, 15 predicted proteins | sample OrgLakmetage1058_FD_201833 | JGI IMG/M metagenome (GOLD analysis project Ga0307979, IMG submission 201833) | Saline water microbial communities from Organic Lake, Antarctica - #1058 | ecosystem: Environmental > Aquatic > Non-marine Saline and Alkaline > Saline | place: Antarctica: Organic Lake...
ACCTACAGTACTACAGTACAGTACAGTTCTGAGTTGTACACACACGTGCAGTAAACAAAAGGGTAGAATTTGATCCTATCGTTCCCAAATTGCCAAAAATTTGATCCTGTCGTTCCAAATTAAATTTAAATCTGAGATTACCGCTCCAAATTGGAAATATTTTATCCTGCCGTTCCCAAATTGAAAATAAATCTGAGACTGCCGTTCCAAAATTGCCAACAATTTGATCCTGCCGTTCCCAAATTGAAAATAAATCCGAGACTGCCGTTCCCCGCTCTACCGCTGCCATCGGGGCTCGTTTTAGACAGGCCCCGAGGGGCCGACATTAGAAGGCTAACAGGTTGAGATAAAAAGCAGAGCAGGATAATCCAATTATCTTATTTTACCCACGTCGGCTCCGGTGCTACAGTACCTCGGGGGTGCTAACGAGCGCGGCTCAAGTATGGTGCTCCATCCCAGTCCTCAATCACATGGGCTGTGATTCTACCGTTCCTCGGGTGTACAATCGAGCGCGGCTCGTGCGTGCGGTGAACACAAATAACAGCATGTATAAGAAACGGGAGACGGGCCACCTCGCCTTTTTCGTTCTTGTGCGTTTTTGCTTTTAGCGAACTGCGTCTTTGAGCGAGGGTATTGTCGCGCTCTCTGAGCATACACCCGAGCGAGGGCAACGGCAGAGCAGCGGAGAACAAAGCCACGTGTGTCCTTTGTGCCGACTCTTCACTCACACTTCACTCTCATTGGCCGAGGAGACATTAGAATGCCCTCTTCCACCGGCCAAAAATGCTTTTCCCCTGTAGCCACCAGGCTTCTGGTTCGCTATCGGAATGCGATTCCTAATAGCTCCGTAGTGCCCTTTCTTAACTGAACTCATGTCGTAGTTGCTGCGCGATTTTTGACAAAATCAACTCATGTTCTATTCTCATGAGCTGACCCATTTATAACACAGGCCCTGAGAGGCTGGAATTACAAGGCCAGCAGGAAAAAAAGGCTAGGCGAAGGAGCTTAAACATGTGAATCAGGTCTTCGTAGGGTGGCGATAGCGGCTGTGCCGTGCCGTAGGTAATGGATATTGAACCCATTTGACCAAAACCGAAAGGAAATCGCACCCGTTTAGCGTTCAGCAGCCGAAGAATAGCTAGCTGAGGCAGAAGCAGCACGGAAGGCTGGGTGATTCAATAATATAGGAGCTGTACGTAGAACAGTAGTGCGCACTCATGTCACTAAAATATTACTTACGGCTGCAGTAAGGAGTAAAAGAAGTGGGAGGCGAAGCTCGTCGATGTCGATGTGAAGTCGAGATGGGAGGTGGTGGCTATGGCTGCTGGTTGATGGGCTATTATTGATTTCCCTTATTTTTAATCGCCCTCAGGGAGGCAATCCTGGTAATTTTAAAAGCAGGTCCGGGGTTCTTTATAAAATACCTGACTGGCCATTATTTATTATATTTCATTTATGGAGTTGCTATTACTTTTACACCTCTCTTTTGTTTTCTGCGCTTCTCTGTGCGAGGCCGCTACACCATCGCCATACTCCACGTGACTACACACCAATGCTTGCGCAATTGTCATAAAGCGAGATAAACAATGCTCTGTTCATGTGATTCGAGGATACGAGTCCTAAAATTCCTTCCTTATTTCCTCACAGGCCGAAGGGTCCCTCCCCCCTGCGTTCCTGTTCCAGCGTTCGTGCCGAGGCATTTCATGCAATGTGCAAGACGCAGTCAGCCATTCCCTATTCTTGCATACTACCAGGTTTGAGTACACGTAAACTTGTTTCAAAAGAGAACTGCCCGAACTGCTATTGGGCACCACATTTACTTTCCAAAGACGAATGAAACTCCAAAGAAGCTAGCAAATTGCATCGCCACAATGCCTGAAACCGCTTTCACGAAGTCTCCTGCGCGGGGTGAATATCCAAAGATGCTGAGCGCACAAGGCCGCTTTTCGACAATCATTGCCAACCTGAGCGCATCTTGAACGACGGATGCGGATTCCAGATTTAGTTGTGCGGGTGGCAGCGTTTTGATGAGAGTCAAACAACGCTTTTTAAATTCTTCTGCTGCAAAGTTAACCCTGATGATTGCACGAAGCTGAACAACGAGAGGGTAGCTCGCTACTATGATAAGGGCTGAATATTGGTAAAACATTTCGGTTGGTAAATGCACTGCGTGAATGTATGCAGATTCTAAGAAGAAGCATGCCAGCATTATTGTGACAGATACAATTGAAAAGCCCACTGGACCACCCCATGCTTTCTGTGAAGTTACAAACTCGCGATGCAAGGACTGATATGCAGCAGCTTGTGTTTCGAAGTCAAACGGCAAAGTCATTGACACAAGCGCATCGTCAACCGCACATTGAAGTCGACAGCACTCCGTGTGAAGCAAGAGAGAAAGAGCACTGAAAGGGAGAGTAGTGACTCCAACTCCTAGCCCAACGCCAGCAGCCTTCCCCATGCTTGCTATGAACCACGTTGAGTGCACAGATAAACCTGCACGAATGAGTTCCGCCCGAGTACTCACGCAAATGCATACCAGAACCAGGGCTACGGAAGCAAGCCCAAGCCAACAGTATTTGATCGTCCATTTGTTCGTCTCGAGTGACACGCGCAACGCGTGCGATCTCAAATGCATCGAGCGGACTCCGAGCTCCCTGAACAACCACCCGTACATCAATAGGCACGATGCGCCAAACAGTGGCAAGGTACCTGCTTTAGCATAAGTGTAAATACACGGGTGACTGCTGACGTTTCCCAATTCACTGTCGTATTGAACTGCGAGGCCGCGTTCGCACTCAAAAGAGGGAATACCCGCAAACCATCGATAACCTGCTCGTTTTCGATCTGCATCGCTGACGCTGAGCTTCATTACAAGAACGATGAAGATGCAATATAATGAGGTTACGACAATTACAAAGCGGACACAACTTGTGTACACCCATTTCATTGAGGGGAGACCACCATTGAAAGGCTGGCTGTTCCATATCGGGAACCACGCCGGCGCCTCCGAAATAATTCCAACGAAAAATAGAAACGCCAACACGTTCTGGGGATAGGCTCCTCCAGCAGAATCATCGGTATCAGTGAGGGGAACTTCGCCTTTCTCCTTGTTGTCTCCATGGAGCACGCCCACGCCCACGTTTGGAGTCCCTTCGTCTCCAATACTGCCCTGCATTTGCGAAAGTGAAGAGAGGTTCTAAAGAGCCTTCACCCCTGTCCGCAAATTCGGGCGCTAGCTCCAACTATTTTAAAAACGCTCTTATTTTTCATACGAGCTAGTCCACTATAAACTATCAACTCAGGGTAGATCGCAGTATCGCATTTCGCAGGAGACTCGCGCGCTATCGACAGTTTAAGTCTAGTCTTCAGTCGTCTGTCAGCAGCATAGCATCAATCTTCTCATTCCAGCCTGCCTGCCTGCATCGAAAAGGAAAGAAAGGAAGAAGTTCTGAGTTGTTGTTGACCCAACGAGATTTTTTTGCCAATCGATCCTCTGGTTGGCTGGTTGGACATCGACAAAGATCTTTCTCTCTCTTTTCTGGGCATTCTTTTCTTGGCATTCTTTTCTGGGCATCATCGCATCGTATCCTCGTCCTCTGGACAGCTCTTGGTGGCTCTGCCAGTGGCTCTCTGGAAGCTGTGGACCCGCTGCTGGAATTAGAGCTCAATATACAGGACTTGTAGACAGATCACGCGTAGTGCTTTAGATTTTCTGAGCATTTGCAGTCCATTGAGGAATAGGGCTAATAATACCTACAGCTATCCATTGAATCTCTTTCACACTGTTCAACATGCTTAAAGTTGAAGTATTCGTTTTGGTAGCCCTGGGCATCCAGTTTAGCCCTGCCGCTGCTTTGCATCTTGGAGACGGAGTTGGCACGTCCCGCCGGCAATTTGCGTCGAATGTCGGCAGTGCAGGTGCTGCCGTGGCTGCAAGTGCTTTGCTCGTGCGCCCTGAAATTAGCGGCGCCTCGCCTTCCACCTTTGCAGCTGGCGTTGCTGCGGGGGCGTCGGACGGCGCGAGTAGCGTGGCGGCTACGCTAGGCGATGCTGCGGCGATGAGCGCAGCCATGGCGGCTGGACCTTTGAAAGTGTCCAACGGACAAGTGTCTTTTCCGCCCATGGGGCTCGGAGCCTGGGCCTGGGGCGATGCGCTGTTTTGGGGCTACCGCCCGTCGGAAGACGAAGAACTCGCGAAGGTGTAGACAGAAGGCGAAGTGTTCTAGGAGGGGGTGGGGGGAGTTTTGTGGTACTGTACAAGGTGTGCCTGTGCGCTAGCCGATGGAAGTGCTTTGTCAGATGAATAGTGCCTTGCGATAGATTAAGTCAAGCTACCTGTACCCTTCGAATCAGTTTATTCCTGTTATTTACTACTTGTAAGTCATTGCGCCATAGAATTGCTTTTCTTTATTAAACTGCGCCGTGTGAATTACGATTAGGTGTTCGAGTACGCTGCCGCTCAAGGCAACGGCTGTTTCTTCGACACGGCCGAGCTGTACGGGATTGGGCGGTCGGAATCGCTGATCGGCAAATTTGCGAAACAGCTGGAGGACCCGTCGCGATGCTCGGTACGATTTTTCCCACCCTGCCCTCATTCTTATCCAGCACTGTTGACCAAGGAAAACAACGGTTGGCTAGTAGCGTTATTCTTGTCTCGTCTTCACAGAAAGGCTTCATTTTTTGCTTCTTCAGAAACTCTCTATTCTGAATTTGATTCTACTTTTGAGAGAATTCTTCTCTTTTTTCAAAGGCATACGTTTGTTTTCATTTCAATTTATTTGTGAGCTCATTTTGTCTTTCTCATTTCTCCATTTGAATGCGTACAAAAACAAACGAAAGGTGGCGACGAAATTTGCTGCGCTTCCCTGGCGCGTGACTCGTCAATCGGTCGTGTCAGCCGCCAAGGACAGCGTGAAGAGACTCGGAGGCACGCCCATAGAGCTGTACCAAATTCACTTCCCGGGCCCTTGGGCCAATGAAGCGTACTGGGACGGTGAGACAAGGAAATTCAAGCCGAGACGAAAAGAAAAATGGAAATCAAGAGCGCCAGTTATAGACAAAAGAAGGCAGGGGGGGAAATATGGTCGCATGGGAGAAAGCATATTAATGAAATGAAGTATTTAGATATAAAAACAAAAACAAATTTTAATGTGTTGATTTTTTTAAAATGTTTTTCACTTGATGTTCCTGTTTTTTTGTTTACGATATTCCGATTCTTTCCTTTTCCCATCAATCCTCCAGGCCTGGGCGACGCCTACGAGCAAGGTTTAGTGAAAGCGGTTGGGGTGAGCAATTACGGCAGCGATGCGCTGCGAGCCTGCCATGCCAAATTAGCGAGTCGGGGCATTCCCCTGGTGTCGAACCAGGTGACGTTAGATTTGCAGGATGATTTGGTTGAATGATTGCGGTGAATGCACAAAATGTTCTTTTCTCTCATTGGTGAAACCTTGTGCGTGAATGTATATTCTTCAACAAGCATACTGAGATTGACAGTGGTGCCTGGAAACTCATTGCTTCAAGCATGTTATTTTTCTATTTCATTTCTGCTTCTTAATTTCCTCTCTATTTTTCTGCCCTCTTTTGACTTTTTTTTTGCTACTTTCAGATTCAGTGCTCTTTGCTCTACCGCTGCCCACTGGAAAATGGTCTCAAAGAAACTGCGGACGAATTGGGCATTCACACGGTGACCAATGAAGATTCATGCTTCTTTCTCCGTGCTTTCTTCCTGTAACATTCAAACGTTTCATAATCATTCCATCATGTATTCGCTTATATAAATACACTTTTGAAGCGCAACATTTGAAAGATAAATTAGTTGAACGCCGTACATCGTGCACGTGCTCTTTCTCTCATGATGCCTGCGCGTGCGTGTTCATCTTTATCAATGATAACATCGTATATACATGTGCAGATTGCGTATTCGCCCTTAGCCCTCGGCCTGCTGTCTGGCAAATACGGCCCCGGCCATTTACCGTCGGGCCCCCGTAAAGCGCTCGCAGCGCCGCTGTTCGCAGCACCTTCTGCTAAGAGTGGCACAACGACAATCAGCGCTGCGGATGGAGTGGGTGTGGGGGCGATTGGGGCTACGGCAGGTAAGGATACGTTTTTGAACGTGTTGCCTTCTGTCTTTCGGGTTTAAATTTCTGGTATCGGCAAAGTAGTTAGTGGATATTTGGCTTAGTATTTTTTTTGAAAACGTGCTTCGAAACTAATCCAATAAAAAAAATAACAGGAGATGACACCGCTGCTGCTGCTACCGAGAACCCCGCTTTCAATGGCTTGTTGAACACTATGAATGCCATCGCCAAGAGCCGAGGCAGCGTGCCGCTGACGCAGGTAGTAGATGCGGCAGATAGGTAGATTATCTTTTCGTGTGTGCATTGATGGTGGGGGTCATTGTAGATAAACATGTTGGGGGGGGGGGCATTGCTTTAGTGCACGTAGGCATGGATGCAGGTGCATTTAAGTACACGGTATTGCCAACCATAAAGCTCCACTTAGTAGTATGTTTCTTTCGTGCCTTTGCTGTATGTACACAAATAACACAAAACTCATGTAAACACGTCAACACATGTATCAAACAAGGTGGCCCTCAATTGGTGCATCGCGCAAGGCACCACCCCCATTCCGGGCGCACGGTCGCTGCAACAAGTGGAACAAAACTTGGGCGCTCTGAAATGGTCTCTTTCGAAAGGTGGGTCACCTGATGCTCTGTTTTTACGTGCTCTTTTTTAAAACTGCGTGCCCTTTTTGTCAGTCATTTTCTTCTCATTCTCACTTTATTTTTGTCCTCTTTGCCATGCTTGCTTCCTCGGCGGATTTTTGCTCTGCGCTTCACTCCTTACTTTCATTGTAATGCTTTTATGAATTTGAATACTCGTATTTAAAGGTGAACTCGAGGCGTTAAACGAGGCTGCGGCACCGCTTCCACCGCTGTTAGCTCCGGAAAAAGCGCAATTTCCGAAAGTTGACGTCGGCACGGGTTTAACCATGTTTGATTCCTAAAAAGACATCTGCTTTTGTGATTATTTCTGTCACTTGGCATTCAGGGAGCTCACAAATGGACTGGCATATCCAAAATCTTAGTACATATTTGATTTAGATCTCACATCTCACTCCCAGGGCCCCATTTCTAGACATGAACTAAAGGGGAGCTCCACTATCACTGATTCGGTGCCAAAAAGAAAGGAGGGTGATGCGGTAATATCTAATATTTATATTATATTCGCCGTACCCATAATATTCGACTTTCGCAATTCGCCGTACCCATAAGGCCAACAGTTCGTAGCAGCCTAACAGTCCTTTGATTGGCAACTAGGTGGGAGTGAGAGTTGTGCTTGAGTTAAGCCATTAAGCTATTTGCCTATTTGCGGTATTTGCCATTTACTTGCCCATGGCTAGGTAAATAAAGAAGAGCCGCACTCCACACAGATGTAGATGTAGGCATAAAAATAATACAGCACCTAGCTCCAAGAAGCTCCCACTTAATTTTTTTTTTTAATGTTCCTACAGGGAATCGCCCCTTCGTTGCGCCTCTGTGGTTTCATTGCTCCTCGATGCAGGCGCCGCCTCGGTCGACGGTAAATTTTCACTTTCCAACGCCCTGTCCTCTTCCTCCAGCTTATCACCTCTCGCTGTCAAGAAGGTAGTGAGAAACCACGGTGCTAATTCCGCTCCCAAATAACTCAACGCAGGAGCCAGTGACGACCCGCCGCTCAGCGCAAAGGCCCAAGCGCCTAGAGTAGCTCGCCCTGCCGCGGCGGTGTTGCCAGCCGCGTCGCTTTCTTTTTTCGCGCGTGCTCGCGCTTCTACGAATGCCTTGAGAGCGAGGCTCCGCCGGGCCGCTGTTGTAAGGGATTGTGTGTGTAGAGGCAGATGAGGTCATGTGGATAAGTGGTGGTGGTGCAAGGGGGCATCATGTGTACACGCGTGCACAGCACAGGAGGTGCGCGCATAATTTGCCGATTGACGCAACAAAAGAGAAGAGGAATCAAAATGAAAAGAAGACAGGAAATGAAATCATTACTGAGAAAGAAATAATCTATCCACAAGAAAGTTTAAAACGAAGCTGACAATCTGTATACCTCGCTCTGCCGGTACCCCTTCCGCAACCGCGAAGTAACTAGGACCACGGGCAGCAGCTGCTGCTAGAGCTTCGTCCTGATTGGGGGGGGGACAAAAAGCAAACACAAAAAAATAATGAATTTGAAGGGAACGCGAAGTATACGAAGTAGTAAGTAGCAATGCTCTTCAATTCCACACCTGCGCAGTGCGAGTCTGAGCCCAGCTCGGGCGTTGCACGAAGATAAGGCCACGGTCACACGCAAAGGTGGCCAGCGCTGTGATGGCCGCTGCGGCAGGAGCTGCTGCTAGTGGAAGTGCGGCAAACACTGGCCATGCCTGATATAGGGGATGCAAAGCACACATAGAGAAGCGAGGGCGGAGAGCGGGAAGAAAGCCAAAGTGTGAGAACGATTGTGTAAGAAACAGGCACATTTTCATGTATCATCCATCATGCATTAAACTGTAGACATTTTTGCTCCAAATGCGATTCCGCTTCGCAAAAATACGTTCAAACTCACGTGGGCGACTAAAGTTGCATCATCAGCGCCTCCTCCGTCCCAAGGAGCAAAAGACGACCCACTGCCGAAGGGTGAAAACAACAGCGGTGTGGTCATCGCAGCACTCGCACTTCTAGCAGCAATGGCAGTGGCAGCGTCGTAGTGGCTGAAATCAGCTAAGGGTGCAGTAGCGTCTGCCGCTTCAAGGGCTAGGTCAGAGGGGTACCTGAAAGAGGAGCAAGCAATATGTGGTACAAAAGCACGGATCATTGATTGCCGTCGACTAAGGAACCACATTCAACACAACACAACACAAATCAACTATGAAGCCAGTAACCTGGCGACAAACACAATAATCGAAAGCTGTAGATCCAAAGTAAAGCCAAAAACAGATGATTAATTGAATTTAGCATCGGCAAAAAGCGTACCAGGCCACAGCAGCGCGGTTCGCCAGCCTCCCCAAGAATTGCGCTAAACCCCTCTGTAAACCTCCGTGCAGGAAGCACGACGCTGCGCAAGTTCCCACCACCAGCACCAACACTTTAAGGCTGCCGTCGATGGAGCTGCCACTGGTGTTGCTAGGACTAGGACTAGTGCGGCGGCTCTTACTGCTCTTACTGTTGCTCTTGCTACTTTGAACACCGCCATTACTAGTGCCACCACTACTGCTATTAGCACCACTGCTGCTGCTGCTGCTTCTTCGAACACCCTCATCCTCTTGGCCGTCGTTGCCCTCCGCCCAATCAGAAATCGCGCGTTCGCCGAAGCCAATATTGCCGAGAGCGCCAGCGAGCAGGGACAGGGGAGCCGCCTAGCGACAAGAGGAATTTTTACGAGAGATTTAGAAAAGGTTGATCAACTATAATTCCTTTGAAGCATAAGAAGTGGTATCAATCCTATCTTTCCATCTTCAATTCACACTTTCCGCCATCATTCTCGAGTAGATTAGAGAAGATAAGTGCCAATTCAACTCACCGCTGCGAGTATAATGCGAAGAGTTGCTGACGGGTCTGACACCGCAGCATCCGCCATCACTCGTGCTTTCAATTTCTCAGCAGCCGCCACCGCTGCTGCCTTTGGGCCTACAGTGGGGTTCTCTCCTCCTGCAGCGCCTCTTCCTTCTTCAAAATTGTTGCTAGCTGTAGCAGTAGCAGTAGCAGTAGCAGCAGCAGCAGCAGCAGTAGTAGTAGTAGTAGCGTGAGCGTTTTCTGAGCTTTCTTCCTGAGCGAGCGAATACAAAGCTCCGGAAGTGCCCGTGCTCGTGCTCGTAGAATCAGCATTTTCACAGGGAAGGAGCAAGGCTTCGAGCTCGGTCTGCACATGTGCGGCGCAGGTGTTCGCGGACTCCTCCAGGCGTTGCAAGCGCCAAACCTCAATGAGGGCACCTGTGTGTCGGACAAAAATACCCAATTCGAGAAAACCTTTCAGTGCGCTTTTGGATAATAAACTTCGTACATCCGATTTTCTCAGCGGGCATTGAAGTGTTTTCCCTTTTATGCAACCAACCTGCGATGAGCGCTGGCACTCCGGCATAGAGAGCACGTACGATGGCTTCAGTAGAATCATTGCTCACAAATGGCAAGTCCTTCGCAACTGCAGTATCAAGTGCGAAGAGCACGTTGATAACGAGCGAGAAGCTTACGATGCCGCGAGGCAAGGCTTGGCCTGTTTAATTTTCGAATGACAAGAGTAATTTCAGTTTACTTCACGTGGTGGATGGGAGTCGTACGAAACAAATAAGCCAAAGAGATGGTCAAAGAGTGCACAACGCTATTCGAAATCTGCAGGCATATGCATAAGGGGTGTGTTATGAGAAACAATGAGGTAGTGGAAGGCATGCAGCTTGCTAGCTAGAGTTGTTTGTACGCATCTATGTTGGCGCGGTCATAAACGAAGTAGCTTTTTTGTTCTGAGCGAGTTCGCCAAAGGACAGGCTCAAAACGCCGTTGCACACTTGCCGTAAAAGTTTACTTCAGCATTGCGAGCTACGTCCTTAAATCGTCTCTGAGCCGCACGAATGTCATCCTGAACTTCGTCGGCAGCTATTGACTCAGACACCTCCCGAGAATTGTAACCGACCGAGCGGAATCTTTGTCGTATGGTAATAGGGTGGGGTGCTCGCAAATGATTGACGGGGGCAGGGGCTGGGAAACTATTGGCTAGGCCTAGGAATACAACGGCTAGGGTAGTACTATGAGATCGCATTGGTCACTTTGGAGAAGCCTTTACACGCTCAAGCCCATCTACTCGTAAGATGCTGCGGATGCGCTGATGAGTTGCTGAGGAGTACTTACTGCACTGTTGAACAGGAAAGAAAGATCTTTTTCAGAATCTTCGACTTCTTCGTCGTCGTTGTTCGCTGTACTTTACTGAACGTTTGTGAGAGCAGATGAGAGCAAGCAGAGCTCGGAGCTCTGAAGATCTGAGATTTGAGTCGATAAAATGGAAGATAATAGTCCGGATAAATAAATAGTTGCCGTAGTAGTTGATGATAGTTGCGGTGATCTCTGCTAGGAATTCTGGTAGGCCAAAATTTACTACTAATACTTAGCTGTTGATGTTGTGGAATAGGCTTGTCAGAGCCTTCGTATTCCTGCACGAGCTCTCAAGCATTGCTCAATTTGTGATTAGTGATGCGGTTGAGGCGGATTCAATTTGGGGCTGGAAGGCTGACGACCTACGCCTCAAAGCACGCTTAAGTGAAATCGAAGCTTTAAAGTATTCCAACGATGAGCGCAATCTTCGCCCATGGCCTATTGGCACAGTCGACTTCGACCGGGTTGAGGGTGTTCACAACTCTTACTTCGCTCAGGATTTAGATGCACGCTGTCGATCCCTTACATGGCCATCAGGCAATCCAACCTCGCGGAGCCCAATCGCGCTCCTTTTAACTGGGCAGCTCCGTACAGCAGAGTTTACTCTACCCTTCATTGAACTCAACGTGATCGATGCCTCGCGCCCCTCCGATTTGCACGTGTTCGCGCACGTGTGGTCGCCGAGGAACAATCCTAAGAACTTGGCTGAGACTGCAGCCATGCGTACCGAGGCCCGGCTGAAACGATTAAAGTCCTTGAAAGCAATGGTGGTGGAACCTGAAGAAGATTTCAGCAAAATCGTATGCGCGTTCTATGACGCTCGTTACGGAGCTGGGTGGTGCAAACTCAGATACAGAGACGATCGATTTCACGACCATTTCTTCCACGAGAACATCGGCTCTTTCTTGAGCCAGTGGTACAAACTTTCGGTGGGGCATGGCTTATTACGCCGCTGGTACCGAGCAGACGAAAGCGATCGCCCTCATTGGTTTCATTCGGAAGATTATGGTTCTGGAGTAAGTAGGATTCCACCGCTCGCGACCGTAAGGATGCGG
>Ga0307979_1002808_pt1 | contig 11920 bp, 8 predicted proteins | sample OrgLakmetage1058_FD_201833 | JGI IMG/M metagenome (GOLD analysis project Ga0307979, IMG submission 201833) | Saline water microbial communities from Organic Lake, Antarctica - #1058 | ecosystem: Environmental > Aquatic > Non-marine Saline and Alkaline > Saline | place: Antarctica: Organic Lake...
GCCAATGCCCCTCTCCCTCCTGAATCATTCCGCACTTGCTTTGTTTGCGCAACGCACGCGCATTCCCACTTCTGCCCGCAGCATTGGCTTCTGTGCCATTTGGGTTTGTATTAGTTCGAGTTCGATTCAAAGGAATCATACATCTGTTCCGCCTTGATTTTAATAAGTGGTGCGTCTGTCACAAATCCACGGAGTTCTTTCGCTTCCGCTCTGCTGCGGCGCATTTGGATGCAAATGTTAACAAGCCCTTGTGGAAGGTACTGGTATCTTCGAGGTAACAAGCATGCCCCGAATTCGGCAGCATCAGGGATGTGCTTTCGGGGATGGCCAAGAGAGATGTCGACCCAAGCGCCCCTAAACGGTCGTTTTGACCCCACACCACGAGAGTTGGGAGCTCTAGCTGCTCATACCTAGAATTCAACGCATAAGACGATTGGCAATGAAGAATAAGACCAGGATACTATTCTGCTTCCTGAACGACTTTCATAATGAACGCTTTTGCGACTTACGTGTCTGAGAATATCCGTGTAGCACCGCTGGGTGCGATAGTAACCCAACCGGCTAGTTCGCCTGGGAATTCTAGCGCAGTAGGCAAACCGTATTTTCCGCTCGCTGACGGTACGACCAAGATTGGCCTACAATAGCGAAGTATTTGCAGACAAAATAGTCAGGAATACGAGTTCTCGCTTTCGTTTCTCGCAAAACACTTGCTTCATGGCACGTTCAGTCGATTTCACCAATTGTATGGTGGTTTTATCTATCTTAAGCACCTCTTCATGCCAAGGCCTTCCATCAGCGCAAGCGTCCAATCAGCATCAGTTTCATGGTCAACTCGGACGCCGCTGCTGCCGTGCGCAGGCAAGTCCACAGCAACAGCCCGGCAGCCCGCATTGGCAAGAGCATTTAGGGTCCCGAGATCAACCCAAGTGCTGCTAGTGTATCGTGCGCCATGCAAAAGCAGTATGGAAACACTCTCTTGAGATGAGGAATTCTTCACTTCAGCTTCCTGGATGGAATTGCGCAAGAAGTAAATGCATATTCTGGTCTAGCTAACACTTCTGGATTCAAAATATACATATTGTACTTTCGGTCAAGAAGAACAGCTAGGTACCCATTTGTTCTTGGTACGAGCAAGAGTAGGCATCAGCATCAACATAAGCTTCGACTTACTCACCTGGTAGAACACAGAGCAACCCAGGGCAGAAACTACTCCAGAAGTCGTAGCTTGAGCTACCGTTAAACCTAGCAGACTGCCGCAGTACGAGGCGAGTAGGAAACGCAGAAACACCTGCATTGTCTATGCGCTATGAATAGGATGTATAGCCAACTCTTTATGGGCTACTTGCGCTACTAAAGATTGAGTTGTCCTTTTTATATCCATCTTGGTAAATTCAAATCAATTGCGTGTCATGCGTTGTATGTACTTCGCACCAACTTCTAGCCAATTTTCGAAACTAATCTAAAGCCCCTTCCGTCCGCCGTCCGCCTTCCGCCTTCCACACCTTATTACTTTCTTCCACACGGAATGGGAAATGGGCAGTGAAAAGTGGGCTTTCTAACCTCACCCTGTAGCTACCCCCCTGAAAGTTCGTTGTGAGAAAGAAGAAACGGAGTCTCTACAGTAGCTAGCTACGCTAGTGCTTGACTAATTCGATGGGCTGGTAAGCAGCTCCTGCATCTATAAGTACCTCAAATACTGGGCGGCCTAGACTCCGGCTAGAATATTATCTCTCAATTAGATATATTCATCATTCTTCTTCAAGCCCCCAAGCCCTCGCGAAATTAGTTTCAGAAAGATAGTTCAAGTGTACAGTAGTATAGATGATGGAACAGCTAGCAGCGATGCCGCCGCTCCTTGAGGTTCCGGGGATGCGAAAGTCGCTCATGTGGGGTATTGGCTGTGGCATTCTCGGCGCAATTCATCGGCTGCGGCAGGGCAAAGGGCCGTTACTTTCGGCGAGCCGTGGGATCGCTTGCTTTGGTACTGCATTTGCGGTGTCGTGGTTCGCGGAGTCACGAGCAGAAGCGCGAGACCAGGTTTTGCAGCAGCGAGTCAAAGACGCGTTGCAAAAGACAAGAGAAAAAGATGCTCAGGCTGCGCGTTTGCCGGCTAGTAGTGCGGCTTCTTCGACGTCTACTGTAGGATCAGCAACGACGGTGTCATCAATCTCTGACAACTCAAACTCACAACCTCATATAGAGTTTACAGACACCGACGGTGACCGCATCTGCTTTAGGATCGATGCTCGGACTTGCCAATTAGTTTACGAGGTCAGAAAAGCATTTGCGCTTGATACAGCACCCTTTATGACTTTCATTGCACTCATCATTTATCGTATGAGCTCGTGTAGCCCCTTCATTATTCTTGATCGTGCAAGGATGAATGCTGTGCTTCCGCATTCCATGACGCGCTTTGCTCGGTAACTTCATTATCCGCCTCACCCGTTAGGTAAACGGCAGTGTTCGAATCCACAATGTAACGGACTTACGCAGCGAGGCCCGCCCGGATGGGTCTGTGGCAATTTTCTTGACGGAAGGCGATGATCCTGCTGCGGGACGAGGTACTGTTGTGCCGGGTTCGCAGTCCAACGATGAGGATGGTGCGGGCGACGATAGAAGCAGTGGGGAAAGAATTCCAGGTAGCAGTGGAGCGAGTCGAACCGGGGTAGAAATTGAAGCATTGTTCGAGAAGGCTCGCTCAACGCCAGCAAATCCATTGCAGTAGCACATTCGACGGGTGCATTGCAGCAATCAGTGGAATTTTGGTTTTAGATGGATTTCAGATGGATCGTTAACGCACATGCAGCGCAAGTGGATTTCTCTTTATGCCATCGTGGCCGCTGTATACGTGCCTTTCTTTTCTCCGGGGGAGTACGAAATACGAAATAGTCTTGACTACCTGACGAGACGGAAACGAAATCATATATGAGTCACGGAGCTATATCGTATATCTTATGCATAGTAAGCCAAAAGAATCAAAAGGCCTGAAGCACGAAGGAGAGCCAGTGCATGGAAAGAGAAGCCGCATGCCTTAAAGTACTTACTTCTGCTCTTCTAATTGGGTGATCGGTGACCAGTGACCATAATTTTCTTTACGCTTCTTTTCGGACTTCGTGTTCGGGTGTTCGTCCCGCTCCATCCGTTGTCGTCATGTCGTCATATCCTCTCCGACCACGTCGTCGAGTTTTCGAAGTGACTTTTAGTTGAACCCACTGGCCCAAAATCTTCTGGTGTGGCGCCATCGAGCTCAACTACTTTCGATCTGTACTCACCATTTATTCAGTTGATATATCGCTAAGCTCTCTAAATATCTCATACTTTTATTGCCCCCATTATAGTTTCCTTTCAAGCTCGTACTTCTGTAGTTTCACTGCCAAGAAGGAATCACACCTCGAGCTTTATGTTCCTTTCGGCAAGTAGGTACCACTAGCAATTCGAGACCATGTTCCTCGGCGTCGCTCTAGTGCTTGCAGCTCGGCCTGCTGCAGGGTTTGCCCTTTCCGCCTCGCGCAGTTTTGCGATGGCGCCCCGCGCAGTCGCAACCTCGGCGCTGCCTCGGATCGTAGAAGACCCACTGCCCAAGCTCTATGTTTACGACCACTGGTGAGCCGATACCTCAAGGAATAAATGTCAAGAAACAATCAACAATTTTTTAAATCATAGTGGGCTCGTAACGTATTTCTTATCTTTTCTTGGGTGTACGGCAGCCCGTTTTGCGTTCGGAGCCGCCTAGCGTTGGGCCTCAAGAACATCAAACACGAAGTAGTGTTCATGGCTAACGACGAAGGGATCACAACAAAGCTCATAGGCAAGAAGGCGGCCCCTGTGCTTCAAATGGTGGCTGATGATGTGATCATGCCTGAGGTACGCATGCAGGATCTAGGACGAGAGAGCAGTGCAGGGAAATATTCATCACCTTCTGAACCGTGAATTCGAATACGGGTGTACAAATTATCGTATAAGCCACTTACATGGCCTTGCAATGGAAAAATTAGTCTTGCACTCTTCGCTCGTTTCTATGACATTGAGCGGTATTGTGTTGTTCAGAGCTTGGACATTTGTGAGTATTTCGACAAGAACCCACGGTTCGGCCCGTCGATCATCAAGCCCGACTCGGGCCGGAAAGACATCAAAGCGTGGCAGAAAGCGCTCCAGCCCACCATGCGGTGCTTGACGCGCCCGCGGTACATGAAAACTGTCCTGCCAGAGTTTATGCAACAAGACGGCAAGGACGCCTTCGTGAACAAGCATCCAGTCAAACTCGAAAAGGTGCCTCCATGGGGAATTTAGGAGAGAAAGTGTGGTGGCTTTGGAAGGGCTGTCGGTGCGGAGGTGCATTGTGAATCAATGGCTGCATCAAACATTTTCCAAGTAGTTTACATCAATTCCTTGTTTTTTGCACTTTATTCATTCATCACTCATGTTGTACACGAGTGGTGGATGTGCCTGTGCTGGTCTTGACGTCGTGGTCGGGGAAATTGGTTTTCACAGGAAGAATGGATGCCCTTGCCGCTGGCGACCAAATGGGAACTTTTCGAAGCGGAGCTCGCCAACACCGACAGCTACCTGCCCATCCTCAACAAAGCTCTGGCTGAGCTCGAGAATCTGATCCACTGCGAAGAGGTGAAATGGATACATACAGGATCGTGTCCTTTTTGTTGCAGCTATTGTCACTTGAAAGTTGAGGACTGATTTGCTTGTCTCATCTCTTCTTGGCCTACTTACTATGCCTGCATTTCTTTCATGCATTTCGCTCATACTTGAATGTTTCCTCCTGGCCAATATCTTTCGTACCCTTGTCTCAGTGCTGCACGGATGGCGGCCTGTCGTACGACGACATTGACCTTTGGGCGCGGCTCCGGTCATTGACCTTGATCAAGGGCGCCGTCTTTGGGCCTAAGGCCATGGCGTACTTGAAGCACTTCGAGAAAGCAGGCGATGTGCCTCTTTACTTCTGCATGCAAGTCTGAAGAGTTACTCGATGCGCCAGTTTAGGTCTGATACCAGGCTTTCAGCTTTCGTGCTAGCTCAGGAAACGGCAATGAAGCGAAGATCCAAGTAGCAACTAGCAACTAGCAAATACTAGGCTGTGCGCGGCACAAAGAGGAGCACGAAGTGCACTTGCACTTGCCTCGCGCATAAACCATGCCTACTAACTTTTGGCCGTAGCGGCTTACTGCACTTCGTATTTTTGTATGTCCTTTGACATTATCCTCCGAGTCCGAGCAGCGAGCATTTACTATTATTTACTAGCAGTTCGAGCTTCGAGGCGGCCGCCAAAACCCAATACGCATAAACTCCTCATGTAGCCATATGCGTATGCGTGTTTATATCTGCGAATACTGCGCCTTCTGCTTGCAAGTAAAAAGCGCGGCGTATTGCGCTTAGCGGCGGGGCACGTCGGTGGCATCGGTAGCATAGTTCGGAAGAAGAGGCCCCGTTCGTCGTTCGTACAAGTAGACCTTTTATACCCGACTCAAAATAGCAAGGGACGAGCCCTCGCCCTCGTACCATTTATAGCTATTCAGATGTTGCATTGATTTCAGGAGATGATAAATAAGCCACTTAACATGCCTTAATTAATACTTTGCTCTTTGCACGTAACTGTTCCATGCAGCTACCGACGTAGATGCAGTTCTGCGTTCCACCGTTCCACCATACCACATGCAGCCACGTTTAAAGATCCCCCCTGTAGTAGCTACACTACAGAAGTACTGAAGTACTTACACAGAGTACAGATCTGTACAGCGTCCTGCCATCACGCCCTCACTGCCTGCTGTAATATTGCTTTCTCGACGCTATTGATGGAACTCTTCTGAGTAGCTGTCAGTTCCTTGCTAGGATTCTTAAATCGGCCGTAGCCAAGGCGTCAGCAATTCAGCGACATTGGTATCGGAGCACAATCTCGAATCTTTTGACATATCGAGGCAAAGTTCAATTTCAGGTCAACTGCGGTCGCGATTACCTCTCTTCGAATACGGGTAGAACAATCCTTACTTGAAGCCACGTTAGATTGCAAGCTTGGTGCCAGGTTTGTGTCATGCGTTTCACAATATTGGCTACCATGGCTGTATATTTGGCTGCGTTTTCCCCGCTTGATAGCTTGGCCTTGAACCGACCGCTTGATGCCCAGCTTGGTCGTCATCGCACGACTCGGCGAGTTGCATCCCGTAAGTCTCCGACTGAGAACAAAATAGCTGATCACTTCGAGTCGTCCGCGGCTCTGGTAAGCGACTGGTCGTCCGGTGCACCTCACAAAGAGGTGAATAAGTCGGCTGAAGGACGATCGGCGCAGACTGAGGTTCAGCAGCATGCGACACTCGCTGTGATGCGGGCTTTCGAACCCAGCATAGGTGGCCTTGATAGAGCTACGGTAGTTATGCCCAGTGGTGCCGGGAAGACAGTGACTGGATTGAGAATAGTGGAAGGACTCGCTGAGACTGGTCAACTAGAGACTGTTCTTGTCCTTTTGCCAACTCTGGATCTCGTGTCACAGGCCGTGCGCGAATGGCGACGGTGGGCCAATCAACAGGCAGTTCAATGGTCGTTTCTGGCAGTCTGTAGCCAGATTGATGAGATTGCGACTCGCACAACAGATCCCGGCGTGATTGCAGGATTTCTCGAGCGCACTGAGGACGTTAAAGTAGTGTTTTCAACGTACCACTCATGGAGCTCTGTGGCCAATGCACAACGATTGATAAGCGAAACAAAGTCTATGCATTCTTTTGGTTTGATAATTTGCGATGAAGCGCACTGCACTGCTGGAAAATCAGGCAAGTTCTTCAGTCAGCCGCTATTTGATGTCAATATACGCGCTCAACGGCGCCTCTTCCTAACAGCGACTCCACGGGTATACAATACGCGCGAGGGCATGTTGCCGATAGCCAAGAAAATTGATAAAGATGACACTTCTCAGGCGCTCGTTGCCTCCATGGATGACGAAAGCATCTATGGTCCTGTTGTCTTTCGCCTTGGTGTAACGAAATCAAACGAGCTTGGCATAACGGTTCCGCTGAAGGTCGTAACGCTTGAAATCGGAGGGTCTTTGAGCCGCCTTCAACGAGACGACCCTACGATGGCGTCGAGGGTTAAGACAGCCATGGAACAACTGAAAAAACGTGGTTCTCATACTGCAGCAGAATTTCAAGAGTTGTCTCAGCTTGTGTTTGCCTTGATGGAGTGCCATCAGAAATACGGTGTGCGCAACGCCTTCAGCTTTCATTCGGACAATGCGCGAGCCCGCACTTTTCAATTGACTGCTGATACCATACTCGCGACAACGGCTACGTCATCTCTTGAATGCGATCGAGTGGACGGCTACATGGCGCCAAAAGCACGAAGAAAAATTCTGCAAGACCGAAAGAGCGCTGACCTGCGCGTCGTGGCGAATGCGCTAGTTTTGACGACAGGAGTTGATGTACCGTCGGTAGACATGGTGCTTTTTGCCGATGCGAAGCGCAGTCACGTGGGGATTTTACAGGCCATGGGGCGTGCTGCTCGCGCTGCAGAAGGTAAAACAATGGGATATGTGTTGGTGCCAGTGCAGCACAATGACCTTGCGTCGTCGGCATCTTCATCCTGGGGTGGCTCAATGATCGATATCATGGGAGCATTTGTTTCCATGGACAAAGAGCTCCGTGAAGCTCTCACAGGTATGGTGTACAAATCAAGCAAGAGTGGTCGACTTCCGTCATTGGACGATTGGCCCATTCAGCTTCGGCAGCGTTTTGAGCTGGACTCAATGGACCCCTCAAGCGTAGCTGCCTTACTGGAGCAAGTTTACACTGCATCGTGCAGTCTGGTGGAGCTTTGGCACCAACGTTGCGGCCTGCTAGCGCGGTACAAGGAACGCGAAGGGCATGCGAATGTGCCAGTCAGCCATGAAGAAGACGGAATCAAGCTTGGCTCATGGTTGAGTAATCAGCGCACAGACTTCAAAACCGGAAAATTGGGTCCGGAAAGACAAGAGCGGCTGGAATCGCTTGGCGTATTATGGGATCCAATTGAGACAAGGTGGGAGCGGAATTTCGAACTCTTAGTAGCATATCATTCGCGTGAGGGACACACAAACGTTCCGCAGGCACATCAAGAAGGAGGAATTTACTTAGGTAAGTGGTTGAGTCACCAGCGTGCGAATCACAAAAAGGGCCAAATGGACCGATCACGGCAGGAGCGGCTAGAATCACTCGGAATGTTGTGGGATCTCATGGAAACGCAATGGGAGCACAATTTTGGCTTGCTCTCAGCGTACCATGCACGAGAGGGCCACGCTAATTTACCGTTGGATTACCAAGAAGAAGGAGTCATGCTTGGTGTGTGGTTGAACACACAGCGAATAGAAGCGAAAAGAAATAAGTTAGACAAGTCGCGTCGTGAGCAGCTGGAATCGCTCGGTGTTGCATGGGATCCAGCTGAGGCACAATGGGAGCGTAACTTTTGTCTATTGACAGCGTATCGCAAGCGGGAGGGGCATGCAGACGTCCCCCAAGCTCACGAGGAAGAAGGTGTGAAGCTTGGGTCGTGGCTTAACACGCAGCGAAAGGAGCTCAAGAAGAACAAGTTGGATCAAAAACGAAAGGAGCGACTGGAATCGCTAGGCGTGTTGTGGGATCCAAAGGAGGTGCAATGGGAGCGGAACTTCGATCTCTTATCCGTTTATCACGCGCGCGAAGGACACGTTGACGTATCATTCAATCATGAAGAGGAGGGAATATCGCTTGGCACTTGGCTCAGTGCACAGCGACAAGACTTCAAAAAGGGCAAATTGAGCGATGTTCGGCAAAAGCGTCTAGAATTGCTGGGGATCACGTGGGATCCAACTGAAGCGCAGTGGGAACGTAATTATAATCTTCTCAAAGTTTTTCGTGAGCGTGAAGGGCATGCGAACGTGCCCCGTCTTCACAACGAGGATGGAGTAGGGCTTGGCACGTGGGTGGTGAAGCAGCGTAAAGACTTCAAGGAAGGCAAATTGGCCCCGGCTCGACAGGGACGTTTAGAATTACTGGGCATATCATGGAGCCCGCTTGAGGCACAATGGGAGCGAAACTTTGATCTACTGAAGGCCTTCCGCGCCCGTGAAGGGCATGTCAATGTGCCAGCCATGCATGTGGAAGAAGGATTGAAACTGGGCACATGGCTTCGTAAGCAACAACAAGACTTGAAAGTCGGTAAGCTGGACGGCCCACGCAAGGAACGACTAAAATCACTTCTTGATTTATAACACACGATATATGCAGAGTGCGGATATGTGTTTTTTTGCTCATACTAGCAATAATAAAAACGGTTAAAGCAAGGCATGAAACAGGAACCCACCTCGTGAAATTAAAGTTCACTTCCTGTTCCTGCTTCAAGTATCCTATAAACACAATATAGCCCTCAAATTAGGAAGTCCAGTTTTAGGGATAATGCAAGAATATTATGCGGGTAAAAATTCAAAGCGGAAGGTTAAAGGGTCAATGCGAGATAGGAGTTATACGCAATAGTTCCAGAGGACTACCGACTGAGTGGAGAACCCCCGTGTAGATAAGAAGCACAATAACCACATAACAGCCACATCTTTGATTTCCCCATACCGATAGAAACCAATTTAGCACATCGGTGTTTCCTGAGGTTTCGAGCGCAAACCAGCAAAACACGGCCATCACCACCATACAATTAAATAAGTAAGCACAAACACACTCACACATACATATACATCAAAACCCGCGCATCTAGTCAACACCTACTGCGCCATTCCTCGGGGTCCTGGATCCTTGGAGAATATCTAAAGCCACTTGGCATCCTCCATTTTCCACCCTTGAATCGCGCACACAGGCAAGTCCAGTGCCTTCTGGACCCCTTCTCTGTGTATGCCTCCAAAGCGCAGCCCTTCTTGCTCGTACCCTCTAATATGCAGGCATCGTTGCGTTGGCTGGGTCATTGCGCCGGGCCTGCATTAGCGAAAGAGTGCGTTGTCATAACACAGCACCATGGTGCAATATGAAAGACGAGACATGAGGTGAACTGACTTGGCAGTCATAGCCCTTTGCGGCGCACAAGTTCAGTAAAATGATAATACACAACAGGGAAGGAACGTCTCTCATACCATGAGATCATTGAAGAGGGCAGCCGCTGACTCGTAGCTTGCGATGTAGAAAGCATATGGGTCGGGGGTTGGTTTGCGCATCAAAGTGGGGTTGTGGACCTGGTAAAATGTGAGGACAACTCGAATATGAAGGACAGCATGGGCTCTCAAGGTTGAAGAATTAAACTACTTCAGGCGGCAAAAGTAGGAGTACATGTACAAACATAATAATGAGGGGAAAAAATAATGCATGAGTTGTATCAAAATAAAATAGGTTTTCCATTACAGCTCTCCTGTATTTTGATTGATCATCGCTTTCTTCCAACTCTCAATCGCCCACAGACCTCGGGGGTGCCCTTGACGAATTGTTGAAATTGCAGGGCGCGCCAAAGGTATTTTTCGGGCACTATATTGGTGGCATTGGCCCAACTCGGTGACGCTTGCAGCTGAGTGAAGAATTTCGCGACCTGAAGTTGCATGTATGTGTTTCCACCAATGCCTGACCAATACACGAAATAAAGGATCGGGATTGATTTATCGGAAAGTAGACATGGCAAGGTGCAGAGATGGCGCCATTTGACAGTGTGATTCGTATGTGTGTACGTGTTCAGTTGTGGTTCAAACCGTATTTGCGGGTATGAGAATGCGTGGAGGATATAAAGTTTTTAAATTCATCATTTTCACCGTGGCAGAGCATTAAGCCTTTCACCAACAGCCCGCGCTCCCATGTGCAGTCTGCTGCAAGTTGCGTGCTCTCCACCCAGCTGCTGAGGTTGACGTCGGGGTTAAGTACAGGGTCCACATAGACCAAAGAAGCTTGCGCTAAGACCGCCATGACGCCTGGAGCGCCGTGGTCCCATTGGACCTGTATTACGACATGTAATTGAAATGAGTAAGAGAAAATTGATTGTCTAAGGCAACGAACGATAGAGGTATAAGGGAGCCTATGTTCAACTTTTGAGTAATTCCTTAACCATCAAGAGCACGCACCAAAGCGTCTTCATCTGCTGAATGGTACCTGAAGGTTGCAGGACACAAATCAAAAAGCAACATCAACACCACGTCCATGCATAGGGCGCGCACGCATACAAGAATCATTTCCAGATCACAGGCAGTTCTGTTACGACATCAATTATACCCGTCTCATGATTTCTATCTACTTGATTCCGACATTTCATCGTGATAATTGTCACACAGCGTCATATCTCTTACTCGGTTGGGAAGTTCCCTGAAGGCTGTTGAGATGCTACGATGTGGTTTACAGTGCCAATCACCAAAGATCGAGCAGTGGCGTTGTCGACGACCACCTCTGGGACCTGTAGTATAAGTTCATGGAGGAGTCTTATTTAGGGAAGTAAGAATGACAAGTGGTTCAAGGGTGAGTAGAAGCAAGTGGGAACGAGTACAAAGGCGAAAGATGCATGAAATGGAAGTTTGTGAATTAACAGACTGAAGTGCTGACCGTGAATATTTCAAGGTCAAGAAATACATATATAGCTACCGCATTACCGTAAGAAGGCCGTGAAGCACGCCCGCAGTGCCATGAGACTGGCCAAGCCAGATCCCGTCGTCCCTCGCGCTCAACCATTCGAGGTACTGCGTGGGAGCAGCGCTGAGACGAGCGCCGCGATTGACCACCGCCTATGTATATATACACAGCACAACGCATGGCTAACCGATGAGAAAATACCTTAGAGGTAGGTATGTCTCCAAATAGATAACATAACTCTTTTTTTTTCGCTTTCAAAAGCATCACAGACCTGAGCGACCGCTGTCACGAGGCTGCGCGGAATGACCGGTTCAGCCCACCCTAGCTTGTCTTGGAGATAAGTAGCGGCGTACAGGAGGCCTGCGCGG